>Ga0172369_10010484_pt1 | contig 10027 bp, 8 predicted proteins | sample LakKiv25m_FD_114539 | JGI IMG/M metagenome (GOLD analysis project Ga0172369, IMG submission 114539) | Freshwater microbial communities from Kabuno Bay, South-Kivu, Congo - kab_022012_11.25m | ecosystem: Environmental > Aquatic > Freshwater > Lake | place: Democratic Republic of the Congo...
ATTCATTGGTTCGTGTTTAGCCGCGGAAATAAACTGATTAAAAATCAGGGAAATCTTTCGATACTCGCCGACTAAAAACTTGGAGATTGCCAGCTCGAAAACTGCAGAAACAGAATCTTCAGCTTTGCTGGTAGAAAAATCCGCGATGATCTTGCCACCGAACTTATTGACAAAGTATGAACCAAGCTTTCCAATTATAATAAAATCAGTATTTTTTATTTCTATCTCGTCCAAACAAAAACGGAATAAATTGAAATTAAATGAACCGCAAAGACCTTTATTGGTGGAGATAAGTATTGCCAAGTCATGTGTAGCATCGTTGCCTTTTAATAAACTGGAAATGGCCGGATCAACCAGCTGGGTAACTTTTTTTATTACATCTTCGAGCATTTCCTGATACGGCCGTCCCTGAATTGCTTCCTGCTGGCTTTTTTTCATCTTAACAGCGGAAACCAATTCCATGGCTCTCGTAATTTTTTTAATATTACTGATTGTTTTGATTTTTTTTCTTACTTGACGGATGTTCATAACGAGTTATTAAAATCCTTTAAAAAGTTCTTTGTAAACGCTTCCAACTCCTTCTCAGCTTCCGGACTAATCTCTTTTTCCTTTTCGATCTTAGTCAAAAGAGCTTTCTTTTCCAGAGATATGGTGTCAATAAATTTTTCTTCAAACAGGGAAATTTTAGTCAGAGAAACATCGTCCAGGTAACCCTTAATACTTGCCCAGATAATAGCCACTTCTTTACTCAGGTTAAATAACTGGTGTTTGTTCTGTTTAAGAATTTGAGTTATTTTTGAACCCCGATTCAGAAATTTTTTTGTTTCCTCGTCAAGATCGGACTCAAACTGGGAAAAAGCCGCCATCTCACGATATTGAGCAAGATCAAGTTTTAATTTACTGGCGACCTGCTTCATTGCTTTTACCTGAGCATTGCCTCCAACGCGTGAAACAGAAATACCGATGTTAATCGCGGGTCTGATGCCGGCGTTAAATAAATCCGTCTCTAAAAATATTTGTCCGTCTGTAATTGAAATAATATTTGTGGGAATATATGCGGAAACGTCACCTTCAAGTGTCTCGATGATAGGTAAAGCTGTCATTGTTCCACCTCCGGCTTTCTTTGATAAACAACAGGCGCGTTCCAGTAAACGGGAGTGCAGGTAGAAAATATCTCCAGGATAAGCTTCACGGCCGGCCGGACGACGTAGTACGAGTGATAACTGACGGTACGCCCAGGCATGCTTGGTCAGATCATCATGAACCAGCAATACGTCTTTTCCCTGATCCATAAAGAATTCACCGACAGCGCTGGCGGCGTATGGAGCCAGATATTGCAGTGAAACCGGATCTGAAGCCGCCGCAGTAACAATAATCGTATAGTCTAAAGCGCCATGTCTTTTTAACAGATCAACAATTGAAGCTATTTTCGACTCTTTTTGCCCGATTGCACAATAAATACAGATGACGTTTTGCCCTTTTTGATTGATAATTGTATCGATGGCAATCGTGGTTTTACCGGTACCCCGGTCACCGATAATTAACTCTCTTTGACCGCGTCCAATCGGAATTAGGGCGTCAATTGCTTTTATCCCCGTTTGAAGCGGTATCTTTACCGGCTGCCGAAAAACTACACCGGGGGCAATTTTTTCCAAAGGATAATGTTTTACGTCTTCGGGGTTGTCTAATCCGTCCAACGGTTCGCCGATCGGATTAATTACTCTCCCTAATAAATCATTAGCCACTGGGACTGATGCTTGCATTCCGGTCAAACGCGCCAGATCACCGGACTTGAGAGTGAGGTAGTCACCCAACACTATTGCTCCGACTTTATCGACATCAATGTCAATGACCATTGCCTTAACGCCGTTTTCAAACTCAACCAGTTCACCGTAACCGACGTTATTCATTCCTCCCATAATCACTACACCGTCTTTGATTTCAATAATATAGCCAACTTCTTCAACCCGGTACTTAATCATATCCGGATGAATTTCCGACTTGATTTTATTTAAGTAATTATTTAACGGTTGCATATAGTTTTTTCTTTAAACTGTTCACTCTTCCACGCAAAGAAATATCAATTACCTGGCTGCCATGATAAATGACCACTCCAGCAAGAACGGTTTTATCAACCACATTATCAATATTCTCTATCTTGATAAAAGGAAATTTTGCAATTATACTTTCAATTTCCACTTGATCAAGCTTGTACGCCGAATAAATCACTGTTTTCTCGTCCATATTCTTAATATCAGTTGGTTTTCTCCGAATTTTTAATCATGGTCTGCGTTAATTCTTTGGTTATCTGAGGTGACAAATAATTCTTCAACCCTGTTTCCACAATCTCTGTACTTAAACGGACGATCTCTTTCTTAAGATCTTTTTCCATTTGCAGTTTGGTCTTATCCAGTTCTTCTTTTGTCTTGGTTTTTAACCGGATAACTTCCTCTTCTGTCTCTTTAAGCATATCGGTTTTGATTTTTGCACCTTGTTCACGGGCTTCTTTAATAACCTTTTCTTTTTCTTTATTCAGTCTCTCTTTAAACAGTTTTTCATCGGTTTTTAATTTTTCATCAGTCTTTTTTACTTCCGTATCAATTTTTTCTTTCGCCTCTTCTTTTCTTTTCTCTTCGACCAAAAATTTACTGAATGGCTTCGCTATAAATTTCTTGAAAATAAAGAAAAAAAGGACAAAATTAACTAATTGTGCGATTAATAATTTAATATCAATACCCAAGTTTTCCATATTATGTAAATTTCAAAATTAAGGAAACTACTAATGCGTAAATAGCCACGGCCTCTGCAAAGGCAATTGCTAAAATCATCGATGTACGGATAGAATTTTCCGCTTCCGGATTTCTTCCCAAAGCTTCTACCGCTTTACCTCCAATAATACCAATACCAATACCTGGTCCGATCGCTCCAAGTCCTATGGCGAGAGCTACGCCTATTTGTTTAGCTGCTTCTGGCAACATATTTTTACACCTCCTTTCTAATGGTGTTCTTCAATCGCTGAATTTATAAACACTGCTGTCAAAGTACTAAAGACGATTGCCTGTATAAAACCAACAAAAATTTCCAGTATTAAAAAGGGAAATGTTGCCAAGATCGGAATTAGAAAGGCGATGACCGAAACCAGGACCTCACCGGCAAATATGTTTCCGAAAAGCCGGAAACTAAATGAAATAACTTTTGAAAACTCAGAAATGATTTCAAGACTGCCGATAAAATAAGACATTGGATCTTTTAGCCTGTAAAATCTTGCAACGAATTTTTTAAAACCAAGAATACGGATACTTTCAACATTGGTAAATATGACCGAAATTACGGCTAAAACAATTGTTGTATTTAAATCAGCCGTACCGCCGCGCAAAATGGGCGCATAATGATGTGTTCCGTTCTCGCTGATTTTCAACATAATGCTGCCGACTCCCGGAATTAAGCCAAACCAGTTTTGGAGCAAAATGAATAGAAAGAAAGATGCAAGTAAAGGAAAATATAAATCAATTTTGCTGCCCATTACCGTCGCAAAAAAATCATGAAGCGCCTTGACCATAAAACCAATAAAATAATAAACCGTTGACCGTTTACTGGCAGGCTTCAAACCATCCTGGTAATAGGTATAGGCAAGGTAAAAAAAGATCAATAAAACGATTATTGTGGTGATAAATGAATTTGTGACCGGAAAATGAAAGATTTCAAATAATTCTTGCGCTTTAAAGCTAATATGCGGTTTATTTTCCATTTTTGTAAATCTGATAAAGATTATAAAAAGCTGCTGCCGTTCCTAGAAAAATGAAAACTAAAACAAACACTCCTTTTAACCGAAAATACTTATCGAGACTAATACCCAAAAAAACTCCGACAAGTAGTGGAGTAAGAATATAATACCCGATATTCATAATGTTTACAAGAGGAAGTTTGCTGCCGGATTTAATTTTTTTCCGTTTAAATTCTGTTTTTTGCGTTTTTAAATTGAAATTTTTATCAAAAGTAAGATATCTTTTCATAATCAGAGCTTTTTAATTACATCAATGAGAATATTTAAACTTCCCTGTTTCTCTGATATTTTTCCTTTAAACATAATTACCTGGTTCAGGTTAATAATATCCTTAAAATGAGAGTAAGTTTTGGGAAAAACAATTGTTTCGATGGAACCGGTTTCGTCGAAAACTTTGACAAACGCCATTTCCGCATTGCTTTTTTTTGTTTTGATAATTTTTTTTCCGCTGATTAAGCCTGCTAGAATAAGTGTTTTGTCAATATCGTCATTATTTACTTCACCGATTTTTTTGGTAACTTTTGCATCGATTATGCTTTTGTATTTAGCTAACGGGTTTTTTGTAATCGAAAAACCAATGATCTCTTTTTCCATGGTAAATAACTCATCTTCGTTAAATTCGGGAATTGCTTCAAGATTGTCTTTCAAATCCGTCAACGGAGAACTGGTGGTAAAAAGACCAAATTGACCTTTTTCGTGGGTTGATTTAAGATCGACGATTTCTTTTACGATTTTAGGATAATTGGATAATAAAGTTGCCCGATTGCCAAAAGCCATCATTGCGTCGGCCTTGATCAAACTTTCAACAGTTTTTTTATTGACCTTGGAAAGTTCGACCCGGTAAAGAAAGTTTTTAAAACCGGTAAATTTACCTTTTTTCCGGGCTTCAACCATCGTTTCGATCGCCGCATGACCGATATTTTTTATTGCCGACAACCCGAATCTTATTGCCCCGTTTTCAATAATGAAATCACTTTCGGACTTGTTAATATCCGGAGGCAGTACCGGTATTTCCATTCTCCGGCACTCTTCAATAACCTGCGACATTTTAATCTCACGCATCGGTCCGGCAACACCTTTTAACTCAGCCGAGAGCAATGCCGTCATAAATTCTACCGGATAGTTGGCCTTAATATAAGCAGTCCAGTAAGCAATCAATGCATATGAAGCTGAATGAGGTTTATTAAATCCATAGCTTGCGAATTTTTCCATGAAGTTAAAAATTCCTTCCGCCAGCTTTTTTGTGTAGCCTTTTTTCAGACAACCGGCGATAAATTTAACTTTTTCTTTCTTCATCAGCTCTTTTTTCTTTTTTCCCATGGCCATACGCAGGTTATCGGCTTCACTCATTGTGTAACCGGCGAGTTTATTGGCGATTTCCATTACCTGTTCCTGATAGACGAGTACTCCATAAGTCTCTTCCAGTATTGGTTTCAGATCCTTATGTAGGTAGCGGACTTTCGAAAGATTTTTTTTACCTTCAAGAAAGGCCGGAATCAGATCCATCGGTCCGGGACGATACAGCGCTACCATGGCCGAAATATCACTCATTTTATTCGGTTTTATTTCCTTTGCCAGATGACGCATGCCTGAAGATTCCAGTTGAAACACGCCAATGGTTTCACCCCGCGCCATTAAATCAAAAGCTTTTTTATCGGTTAATGAAATATGGTGAATATTAATTAATGTTCCGGTAGAATTTTTTACATATTTTAGCGCTTCTTCAATAATGGTCAGATTTCTTAAACCCAGTAGATCGATTTTTAATAAACCCAGTGCTTGGTTGTTTGAAACCGCGTTTAAATCAATACAGTACATATCATATTGGGTAATTATTTTGTCTTCTTTTGGATCTTTTTGTAAAGGCAAATATTCAGTGAGACTTTTATCACTGATAATAACGCCGGCCGCATGAACCGAGGCATGACGCGGTAATCCTTCAAGCTTTCGCGCAATATCAACAACTTTTTTTACATCAGCCTCTGTTTGATAACTGAATTTTAACGGCGGTGACTCTTCGATGGCCGTAGCGATAGTCATTGGAAAACCCTGACGGCCAATCGGGATCATTTTGGCGATACGATCACCCTGTGAGTAGGAAAAACCCAGTGCGCGTGAAACATCCCGGACAGCCAACCGGGCCTCCATTTTACCGAAAGTAATTATTTGGGCGACCTTGTCTTTACCATATTTTTTTGTCACATAATCCAGTACCTCGTCGCGGCGGACATCGGCAAAGTCAATATCAATATCGGGTGGAGTCGGCCGGTCAGGATTGAGAAAACGTTCAAAAGGAAGATTGTATTCCAAAGGATTGATATCGGTAATACCTAAAATATATGCTACGATTGATCCTGCTACCGATCCTCTTCCCGGACCGACGGCAATACCGGCTTTTTTTGCCCAGTTGACAAAATCCTGAACGATTAAAAAATAAGTCGCATATCCTTTTTTGACGATAATATTCAATTCATACTCGATCCTTTTATTAATTATTTTCTCTTCATATCCGAACATGCGGCTGATCTGTTTCTTTACCATTTCTCTTAAATACTTCTCAACCGGTTCATTGTTTGGTGTGTGATAACTTGGTAGAATCCACTTACCATAGGGAAGATCAAGATTGCATTTTTCGCTTATTTTGATTGTATTATCAATTGCTTCCGGCAGATCAACGAATGTTCCCTTCATTTCGTCAGGGGATTTAAAATAATAGTCAGGAATGTCATACATTGTTAAAGGCCGGTTTTTTTCCAGAATAACGCGCTGTGTTTGGATGCAGAGCAGTACCTCCTGAGCGTAAGCGTCTTCTGCGTTGAGATAATGGACATCGTTGGTGGCGACCAATGGAACGCTGTATTTTCTTGACAACTTAATTAATTCATTATTTATTTGTTCAAGTTTTTCGATCTTCGGATGCCGCTGGATTTCGAGATAAAAATCTTTACCGAATATATCCAGATATTTTTTTAAAACTGTTTCTGCCTGTTCATGCTGGTCATTACTAATCAAATTAGCGATTTCTCCATATAAACAGGCTGATGTGCAAATTAATCCTTCATGGTATTTTTCAAGAATTTCAAAGTCAATGCGCGGTTTATAATAAAATCCTTCCAGATGAGCCGTAGTGACAATCTTTAAGAGATTTTTATAACCAGTAAGATCTTTTGCCAAGAGCACCAAATGATGCTGGTCTCTTTCCGATCCGGTGGGACGGTCATGACGCGATTTTCTTGCTTTATATGTCTCGACGCCGATAATCGGCTTAACACCCTGCTGTTTGGCTTTAATATAAAACTTAAATGCGCCATATAGTGAACCGTGATCGGTCAAGGCGACAGCCGGCATATTAAACCTTTTTGTCTGCTCAATCAAATCATCAAGACGGCACATCCCATCAAGAAGAGAAAATTCGCTGTGAACATGAAGGTGAACAAATGACATTTTTAAATAATTAAATCCAAATGACAAAATCCTAAATCCAAATCAAGCTCAAAGTTTAAAATCCAAAACTAATAATTATTTAGTCATTTGGTTTTTGGATTTGACTTGACATTTAAGCTTTGGATTTTGGATTTTAACATCTCAATAACAATTTGGGCGTCGGCCTTGCTTTTCATCTCTCTCATCACCTGTCCTACCAAGAACATTATTGCATTCTGTTTTCCGGATTTGTAGTCGTCAACCACTTTCTTGTTTGCTTCAATTATTCGAATAATTGTAACATCAAGTAACTTTTCGTCAGTTTCTTTAGGTACAAGCAACTCTACCGCTTTTTTTTCAAATTCATCGACTGACAATAATATGGAGATTTTTTTATTAATAATCAGGTTGGCAATAAACTGCGGAAAATTTTGAGTTTTCAGTTGCAGCTTTGAGCTTTGAGTTTTGCCCTGCCTGCCGGCAGGCAGGAGTTTTGAGTTTACAGATTCAAAATATTCACTTAACTTCCTGTCTCTTGTAATAATAAATGCATCACCCTCTTTTAACGAAAAATCTTTGACGTATCTTTCAAATTTTGCTTGGGGAAGTTCGGGAATTTGTTTATAAATATCTTTTAAATATTGCTCATCGAATTCCAATGGCGGTATGTCCGGTTCTGGAAAATACCGGTAGTCCTGAGCTTCTTCTTTCGATCTTTGGCTGAAAGTAATTCCTTTGTTGGAATCAAACCCCCGTGTTTCCTGTTTGGGAGTTTCTCCTTTTTCTAAAATTACAGTTTGTCTCTTGATTTCATAATCAATCGCCTTCTTTACGAATTTAAAAGAGTTAATATTTTTGACTTCAACTTTATACTTCGGTAATTGCTCATTGGTTATTGGTAATTTGGATTTGTTTGTAACTTGTAATTTAGAATTTGGAATTTTTTGAAGTGATATGTTCGGCTCCAGTCTCATTGAACCTTTTTCCATTTCTGCATCAGAAACATCGAGATACCTAATGATCGTATGCAGTTCTTCCAAGAATGTTTTGACGTCATCGGAAGAGTGAAAATCAGGTTCTGTAACGATTTCAACAAGCGGTGTTCCGGAACGATTAAAATCAATAAGCGTCTCATTTCCTTTATGGATTAACTTTCCCGTGTCTTCTTCAAGATGAACACGATGTATTCTGAATTTTTTCTCAATAATTTTTAATTTTTCATCTTTAACTTTTAATTTGAGAGATCCTTTAATCGCGATTGGCTCATCATATTGGGAGATTTGATAACCTTTTGGCAAGTCAGGATAAGAATAATGCTTGCGGTCAAATTTTGTCTGGCGGTTTATATGACAATTCAAAGCCTGCCCTATTTTTATAGTCCATTCTATCGCTTTCTTATTCGGAACCGGAAGTGCGCCGGGAAGACCCAGGCACACCGGACAGACATGACTGTTGGGTTTTGCCTGGAACTGGCCAACTTTACACTGACAAAACATTCCTGATTTTGTCTTCAGCTCTACGTGAATTTCAAGGCCTATTACCGGTTTATATTTATTGTTCATATTAGTCGGCATAACGTTCTATGCCTTTTTTAATCACTCCAAAAAAATCGGTTTCCTGTTCAAATTGATAAGCAGCACACAAAATATCTGATTCCCTGAAATAATTACCAACAAGTTGCATGGCAATTGGAAGATTATTTCTATCTAAACCTATAGGAACACTAATACCCGGAATCCCGGACATGGCTCCCGGTTCGTTGAATTTATCCATTAACTCTCCAAAAAACGGGTATTTGGTAAACTCACCAAGTTTTAGAGCAGTAATCGGCGTCGGTGTACCGATAATTAAATCCACTTCTTTAAAAGCACGTTTAAAATCGTTGATAATTAATGTCCGGACTTTTTGCGCTTTTTTATAAAATGCATCGTAATATCCATAAGAAAGCGTATATGTCCCGAGCATTACCCGCCTTTTTGCCTCAGCTTCAAAATAAGCTCGATTATTGCCGTATCTAATCCCGTCGTAACGTGACAGGTTTGACGATACTTCGGCTCTCTGAATAATGGTGTATACGGAGATCGCAAAATTTGGCGACAACAGTTTAATCTTCTTTGTTTTATGACCCATCCTTTTAAAAATTTCAATTGATTTTTCAAGCGCTTTTGCCACATCCGGATTCAATCCCTCAAAATAGTCGTCGGAAATACCTATGGTAAACTTTTTCTTTTTTTTCATTTCTTCTACATAATTTTCGGTCTTAATCGGAGAAGAAGTAGCATCGTGTTTGTCATTACCGGCAATAACGGACAACAACGATCCTGCATCTTCAACGCTGAGCGTAAGAGGCCCCGGACAATCAAGCGATGAACCCATAGCAATAACACCATATCTTGAAACCCTTCCATAGGTCGGTTTCAGACCGACGACACCGGTCCATGCAGCCGGCTGCTTAATCGATCCTGCCGTTTCACTACCGATAGCGGCAGGCGATAAATATGCCGAAACGGCTACCGCCGACCCTCCGGATGATCCTCCAGGCGCTCTTGTTAAATCCCAGGGGTTTTTTGACGGCCCATAATCAGATGTTTCTGTAGAAGAACCGTGCGCCCATGCATCCATATTTGTTTTCCCCATAATAAAGGCTCCGGCTTTTTTGAGACGCGAAGTAACGGTTGATTCATATGGGGGAATAAATTTATCCAAAACCTTGGACGAGGCAGTTGTCCGTAAACCATATGTACAAAAATTGTCTTTTATTGCCAGCGGAACGCCGGCTAATTTATTTTCTCGTAAAGATAATTTATCAACATCGTTAAG
>Ga0172369_10010486_pt1 | contig 10026 bp, 12 predicted proteins | sample LakKiv25m_FD_114539 | JGI IMG/M metagenome (GOLD analysis project Ga0172369, IMG submission 114539) | Freshwater microbial communities from Kabuno Bay, South-Kivu, Congo - kab_022012_11.25m | ecosystem: Environmental > Aquatic > Freshwater > Lake | place: Democratic Republic of the Congo...
ACCAATTTAGGATCGGGAGTCGCTTCATAAGGTTTGCGAAGCGGCACTTCCATGTTGCGCGTCACCGGTCCAGTGACCAGCAGCATATCGGCGTGGCGGGGGGAAGCAACAAAGTGGATGCCGAAGCGCTCGCTATCGTATATCGGACTCGTGAGCCCGGTAATTTCAATCTCGCAACCATTGCACGACCCGGCGTCCACTTCGCGAATAGCCAGAGCGCGACCCAATAGACGCTGTGCTTTTTCATCCACCTGTTTGGCAATCTGCACCACTGCCGCCTCGTCAGGTCCAAGCGGTTCAGTAACAATTCCTGTTTTGAAGATTTTTTGAAAAAGAGCTGGCATGATGTGTTCCTTGTGTTAGCAACCTCAATCTTTATCTCACTTGCAAAAATGCAAAAGCCTATTGAACCCACTTACGTTCAACAGGCTTCGGGCACGCCGACGGGGTTAGCTGACGGGTTCGGGTTCCAAAAGTGACCCTACCGGGTGATACCCGGATTCGCCCCAGATGTCGCTGGGTCCCCCGCGCTGAAAAGCTTGGGCGGAGACTAACGCGCGCCTGCCTTAGAAGCGCGCTTGGATTTTGGTTTAGGCGTGTTCTCCGTTTCTTCCTCTCCCAGTTGTTCCAGCATTGAACGCGTATCCACCAAGTGGTTGTTGAAAATGCGGCGAGCGACGTCGAGTAGCTCAAATATCTCCGGATCGCGCATGCGATAGTAAACCGTTGTCCCAGCCTTACGAGTCTCAAGAATATTCTTGTTGCGCAGAACCGCCAGCTGTTGAGACACGCTGGACGATTCGATCTCTAACTTGTCCTGTAATTCGGTGACGCTCAACTCGCCTGCTCGCAACAATTCCAAGATGTGTATGCGGACGGGGTGAGCCAAGGCTTTGAAGAACTCGGCTTTGAAGCGGCGAAGCGAATCTTGTTGCATGGATGAGTAGCGGAGGGCGTGAAAAGCAGCTGGACACTAGAGGCTAATATTACTAACTTTGAATACTTATAAAAGATTTTATACAAATATATAAATCTTGTCAAGGAATGGTGGAGTGAACCGCTCTTCCCTACACATCCCGTTTCTGCCTCAAAATGCTCTTCACCCGCTTCAGCCGAAAACGATCCGCGCGTTCGCGTTCATCGAGAGCGAGCTGAATAAAACGGCGTTCTTCGATCAAACGCGGGAGGATGACGTGTTCCAGTGCGTTGACGCGGCGCGACGTGCGTTGAATCTCGTTCACCAAATGCGTTAAACGTAATTCGCTTTGGGCAAGGGCGATCACACTATCCACTTCGGATTCAAAGGCGGCTGCCGTCTCATCAATGGCAACCGATGTCCCCGGCAAAGCCTATCCCCGCCCGAACCCTGAGCGTGCCACTCGCTTCTGTTCAATCACCGGCACACGAATACCCATCACGTTAGACGCTTGCACATCAAGCGCAAGTTCCTGACGCGCCGCCATTGCCGCCGAGCGCACCGCCTCCGCACCCGCGGCGGCTTCCGCACGCGCTAACGCCCGCCGTGATTCGGCTGCCATCGCTTCCAGCGCATCGCGCGCTGCCATCACCCGATCTGCCACGCGCATCAATTCGTGCAGCACCGCCGTCCGTTTTTGTTTAAGCAGCTCGCGCCCTTGCTCGGCAAGAGTGATCTGTATTTTCTTTGTCAGCAGTTCGGTGCGGGTCGTAGCAATGGTCGCCATGAATTATTTGATGCAATACTGGTCAATATATTTTTGCGGCACGCGCTTCAACAATCCCTCGGGCAGCGCCGCCAAAAGTTTCCACGCTGCGCGCAACGTGTCTTCGATAGAACGAGGGATCATTCCCTGACCGATAAACTCTTTCTCAAATCGCTCGGCAAACTCCAACACGCGGCGATCATCCGCCGACAATGCCGCTTCGCCGATAATGGCAACCAATCGGCGCAAGTCGCGCCCCTGCGCGTAGAGGGCGTACAGTTGATCGGCGACGGCACGATGATCGGCACGGGTTTTATTTTCGCCGATGCCGGAGTTCATCAGACGCGAGAGTGACGGCAGCACATCAATCGGCGGATAGATTCCTTTGCGGTGCAGATCGCGATTCAAAACGATCTGTCCTTCGGTGATGTAGCCGGTGAGATCAGGGATAGGATGCGTGATGTCGTCGTCGGGCATGGTGAGGATCATCAACTGGGTAACCGAACCCGTCTTACCGCGAATGCGCCCTGCCCGTTCATAGAGGCTGGCAAGATCAGAATACATGTAACCGGGATAGCCGCGCCGCCCCGGCACTTCCTCGCGCGCCGCCGAGACTTCGCGCAGCGCTTCGCAGTAATGAGTCATATCGGTGAGGATCACCAGCACATGACGATCGTGCGTAAAGGCAAGATACTCGGCGGCGGTCAGCGCGGCGCGCGGCGTGATCAAACGCTCAATCGCCGGATCGTCGGCGCGGTTGATGAACAACACGGTATGCTCCATCGCTTCACTCGCGCGGAACCGATCCAAGAAAAATGACGTCTCACGATGCGTGATGCCGACAGCCGCAAACACAATGGCAAACGATTCGTCGCTGCCGTTGCGCGTCAACACTTGCGCCTGCGCCACGATCTCCGCGCTTCGGCGTTCTGCCTCGGCGCGCGCCGCCCGCCGCCGCGCTTCACCCTCTTGGCGTCCCTCCTCTTCTGCGGCGGCAACCAACGCCCGCGCCCGACGCTCGGCATCGGCGATGATCTGTTCAGCCGCTTCACTTTCAATGGCAAGATGACGTTTAACTTCGGCTTCTTTACGGCGAATGAGATCAAGAGGGGAAGACGGAACAGGAGAAGGGTTCATGACCACATCTATTTAAGAGGCACAGAGGACTCATTCGACAACCTATATCATCTTCCACAAAATAAGTTGATGCGCCAAGTGATGGAAGTCATCCTCTCTGGAGAAATTTTGCGTGCGGTTGACGGTAATCTGCTTGCGCTCAATAACAATCAATCATGATGAAATTTACTGATGAGGATCAACATCACTCAGACACCCAAGGCAATCAGCGAGCCGGGTCACCCGCCGTGTAATGCAGCTCGTGACGAAAACGAACAATTGGCAAGCCAGGCTAACGCACTCGCAATGTCACTGTGATGGTTCTGAGCGTAGGACATCCCCTCCAGCAAAGACTCACGCCGCTTCGCCCGCATGTCCACCACATCACCTACGGCAATCTCACGCCGTTCCACTTGCGCCTCAACCGCCAGTTCGCCAATCACAGCATTCAAATTCAAACGAGAGTCCGTCGCCTCGTCACGAGCAATCACTAGCGAATAGCGAGCCGGGTCAATGCCGATAGCGCCGATGACTACCTCCGCACCTTGAGGCGCGGGCCAATCGCACGCCTGACACGCCGTCCGAAACATCTGCGGGGTGAAGCCGCCCTCTGCCGCATAGCACAACGCCTCACACGTCACCGCCTCCACGCCGCGCGCCTTCACTCGCTGCGCGTACTCGGTGGGCGCAAACGTGCCTAAACAATCCACGCCAAAGGTCACTACCGAGCGCAGATCACACGAAAGCCGCCCGCAGCCCAAGCACATCTCTTCATTAATGAACGACGTCGCCGCTTCGATTGACACTTGCCCACGCATCAATTGGAGCCAAACGTGATCGTCATTTCGCCTCACCTACTTCCGTCCACTCGTTGGGTTGGAAAGTGATCAACGGCAGAGGTTCGTTCACGTCTCTGCCCGGCAGGTAATTAAATGTTGCTTGCGTTTGCGAACTCACTGCGCTGAAGATCGTGCCAACCGGAATATCCGAAGGACACGCCGACGTGCATAGACCGCAGTTGACGCACGAGAGACTAATATGATTCATGCGCGTCAGATGAAAGAGCATCGCATCACCCAACATGCGCGTTGCGCCTTTGCGAAGCGCCGCCGTCAAATAATGATCGGGCGCGTGATCAAACGCCGAAGATTTAAACAAGCACGTTTTGCAATAACAGATCGGGCAAGCCGTCATGCAGTTGTGGCAGCGGATACACGACGCGAACATTCCGGTAATGCCGCCATCCGCATTCAACCGTGTTCGGATGGCTGCCAATTCTCTCTCGCGCACCTGCGTATGTGAATCGATCCATTTCTCGATCATGACTTGACGCGAATTCGATTCAGCGTCGGCGATTTCAGTTAACTCAAGTTGCGCCGCGATCTCATCTTTGATCGTGATCGGGATATTGCGAGTCATGTCCGCACCGAGCAGATGCAGATGAATGTCAACGTTTTTCGGAATCGGTTGGACGCACATCTGACAGGCGGGACGGGTGGCGGCGTCACCTTGTGTGGCGGCAAAATGTTTCGTCAAGTGGATGCCGCCATCGCTTCGTTTAGCGTTATACGTTTCGATCTCAAACGTGCCAGCGCAATCCACACCGATCAGCACGACATTCTCTAAAGCCGCCTGCTGCAATTTCACCAACTCGATCAACGCGCGAACTTCACACGAGCGCAGCACCGCGCCGATTTTTGCCGGGGCGTGTTTGCCGGTGAGGGCAGAGACGGCGCGCGCGCCGTTGATCGGCATAAAGGGCGCTAACGGATTCGCGTGATTCAACTGCACTGGGTCAACCACCAACGCCGGAATAATCGCGCCGTGATCATCTTCTAATGGAACGTAGATCGCTTCGACAATTTTGCGCTCAAGCAGTTGCTTGAGAAAATTTTGTATTGCTTTAAGCGCCTCACCGTTTTCGACCGTTATGATCGTATTCATAGATCACCTTGACTCACGTCATAAATCTTCAAGCGTCCCGAGCGGAGCGCGGTGTCTTTGCGCGCGTCGTCGAGGGATGCGGTGAATTCATATAACTCGCCCCCTCGACTTCGCATCGCAAAAAATGCGATGCTCCGCTCGGGGCGCTTGCTTTCTTCACACCGCCCACCTCTCACGCATCGGGTTCGGACCCAACTCTTTAATCACCGCCACCATCTCGGTTACAGTGTTGGCAAACTTTTATCCCTCGCTCGCGCTGATCCAGCGCAGCCATACGCGGCGCTCATCCAAGCCCGCCACTTCGAGAATCTCGCGCAGCGCGACGAAGCGGCGGCGTGTTTTGTAGTTGCCGCTTTGATAATGACAATCACCCGGATGACATCCGCCGATGAGGACTCCATCCGCGCCGTCGAGCAACGGGTTCAACACATACACCGGGTCCACCGCGCCACTGCACATGGTGCGGATGATTCTCACGTTGGGCGGATACTGTAAGCGCGACGTGCCAGCTAGATCCGCGCCGGTATACGCGCACCAGTTGCAAAGAAAAGCGACGATGCGGGGTTCAAAGTTTTCGTTGCTCATACCGTCTCCAACATTTCAAACACCTGCGCGAGCTCGAATCCTTTTTGCTGACTCGCCTTGTTGGGGCAAGCGGCGACGCACGCTCCACAGCCTTGACACAACACTTCGATCACTTCGGCGTGAGTCATTCCCGGTTCAAGCACGCGCGCGCCATAAGGACAGACCTCCACGCAAATACCACACGCCGAACACAACTTAGGATTCACGCTGGCGACAATCGGCGTGGCTTCGAGCTGCGGCTTCGCTAACAACGCCACAACCCGGACTGCCGCCGCCTTTGCCCGCGCAATCGCGCGAACCCACACATTGAATCCACGCCACCTTGCGCGGGTGCGCGCCATCGGATGGACGCTGCACCACGCCCATGAACGGGCCCGACGCCGACAACATTCTTTCAAACTGCATTGAAGTGACGACGTTGGGGAATCGTCCATAACCATATTCGGGTCGGATATTTCCCGGCATCGCTTCCACGCCCGGAGTCAACACCACCGCGCCCACATTTAATTCGAGCGTGCGTTCAACGTCGTCATGCCTAATTGCGTTCGCGCGGCAGACATACACACATTGATTGCACTCAGAGCAAACGCCACAGCGTAAACAGCGCGCGGCTTCGGCTCTTGCTTGTTCTTCGGTGAGTCCGTTGAACACTTCGGCAAAATCAGTTCTGCGTTCGAGAGGGTGGCGTTTGGTGAATTCGGTTCGTGGTTGCGGAGAGGTAATTCGTTTTTTAACTTCGTCTTTGTCGAGCTTGACGACAGTGCATCCTTCGTCCCTCAACAAGTTCGGGATGCTAACTGCGCGCCCTTCGGGCGCTCCGCTCAGGACGCTTGCTTGTGATTCGGATTTTTCGAGATAGTTGCTAATGGATGTGCGGCGCGGTGTCCGGCGGCGATGGCAGCCACGATGAAGGTGGTGCCGCTGACGGCATCCCCACCAGCGAAGATGCCCGGCACATTTGTCGTGAGCGTTTCAGAGTCAACGATCACCCGCCCGCCGCGTTGAGTCTTAACTTGCTTAAGGCAGTTTGCTTCAGGGCGTTGACCGATGGCGAAGATCATCACATCGGCTGCGATTACTTCTTCGGTGTTAGGGAGTTCGTCAAAGTCAGGCCGCCCCTCGACGAAGCCGCGAAAATTGACGTTGACCGTGCGAACTCCGCTGACGCGCCCGTTTTTATTCGTCACTTCTTTAAATGTGCGTGATGGAAAAACTTCGATGCCTTCTTCTTCAGCATCATTCACTTCCCATTCGTGCGCGGGCATCTTGGCGCGCGACTCTAAACACGTCATGCCGATCCAAGCCGCGCCGAGTCGCACGGCGCTCATCGCCGCATCAATGGCAACGTTGCCGCCGCCGAGGACAAGAACGCGCGTGTTAGTAATTAGTAATTGGTAATTAGGGATTAGGGATTGGGGATTAGCAGGCACCCCGAGCGGAGCGGCGGTGTCCTTCTGCCGCGCAGTCGAGGAGGGCGAAGGATTACGTTCAGCGTCCGCTCGGGATGCTTCATTCGTGTAAGCGACTCCACGCAAAAATTCTGTGGCGAGTAAGACGTTGGGGAGATCGTTGCCGGCGATGCCTGCCCCCACCACGAGCGTTGCGCCGATAGGTTTTTTGTTGTTGGTCGAGTCCATTGTGACGACTCCATTGAAGAATGTTGTTTAGTTCTTGTAGCGTAGCCCCTTGTGGGCGATCCCAACGCGCACAAGGCGCTAAACTACCTTTTCAGCCTCACACAATAACGGTCGCGGATCGATCAGGTGTTTGCCCCACCATTTCTCCGCGTCCGATAAACCAAAGGCGAGACCGAGCAGCTCGGTGAAGTAGAACGTCGGCATCTTCGGTTCGACTGTTTGCCGCATTTCGAGATTCACCTGACACAACGGGCATGCCGTCACCAGCGCGTCGGCTCCCGCTTCGCGCGCCCGCATCACTAACCGGCTTACCAAATTTTTCACCACGTCCGAGCGACTCAACGAAAGGCTGCCGCCGCAGCAATCAGTGGCATAAGACCAGCTCATCACCTGCGCGCCGATAGCACGGAGTAAATCTGCCATGACATGCGGGTCATCAGGATCATCGAACTGAGTGATCTGCGGCGGGCGGACTAACAAGCAGCCGTAATACGTCACCACTTTGAGTCCGTTGAGTGATCGTTTAACTTGCGCGGAAATTTTTTCTAAACCGAAGTCTTCATACAACACAGCGAGCAGCGGACGAACATTGATCGCGCCAGTGAATTTAAATCCGATAATTGATTCGATCTCAGCGCGCAGTGGCGAATCGTTTCGCATTGCATAATCCGTCCCGCGCAAACGGTTGAAGCAAGCGGCGCACGGTGTCACCAGATCGCGTCCGGACTCTTGCGCTAGAGCAAGTGGGCGCGCGGGCAGGGCGTATGCCAGCGTGTGATTTAAAGTGTGCGCTGACGACGCGCCGCAGCAGTTCCAACCATTGATCTCGTTCAATTCGAGACCGAGATGATCGAAGACGGCGCGTGTGGATAAACCGTATTCGAGTCCGGTGGAATGTAAGCTACAGCCGGGGTAGTAGGAGGAGATCACGGATCGTTCCTTTGAGAGGCAAGCACTCCGAGCGGAGTGGCAGTGCGGTTCTGCCGCGTAGTCGAGGAGTGCAGGTGTTTATTGCGTTCACCGCATCCTTCGACTGCGCGCGAAAAAAACTTTTCGCGCTCCGCTCAGGATGCTTTCTTGTTAAGTCCTGTTGAAGCTCCTCTTAAACATCCTCTGCACATCCGCCGCCGCTCTCATGGCATGTGGCAACAGTGGCACTTTGCCGCGCACGAAGAGATTCATTCCGGCAATCATGTCGTTAGTGATCGGAACGTGCGAAAGAATCTTAAACAGCCCCAACATGATCGCTTCGTGCGAGCGACCCAAGCGCTGCACCACGCCCAAAAAAAGTTGATGAAAGAGAAACGCATCGCGCTCACCGGCGGCATAACCTTTGGCAACGGCGTTCTGCCGCAGGGCGTCCATCACGGCGGCGATGTCACTATCATTCGGGCAGCGTGTGACGCAGGTGTAACATCCGGCGCATAACCAAATATCGCGGCTGCTGAGGATCGCATCTTCCTGATCGAGCATCGCCATCCGCAGCAGGTGATCGGGTCCGTAATCCATTGCGCCGATCAACGGGCAGCCCGCCGCGCATTTGTGGCAGTGATAGCAGAGTTCAACGCTCTGACCCGATAAACGATTAACATCCAAGACCAAACGGTTAGTCATGGAAGACTCCTCGAGAGTGGATTCAACTGACCGCCGGTTCCGGCGGGGCTTTCACGCCTTCTTCGTCTAAACGGCGAAGAATTTTCTTGATGAGCGATTCTTGTTCCAGCAGCGTCTTGCGATAATCGCGATCATCGGTGTGCGCCACTTCCATCCGAAGTTCGGAAAGGCAATCTCCGAGAATCCCGTACAACATCTCTGCTTCGATCCGGTTGAGTTCAATAAGAAACATTTTCTTTCTCCTTTCGTCAGATATGCCATCTACAGGTGACGCCGTTCCCCACGCTTCCACACTACGGCAGAACCTACGTCGTTGGAATCCGATGCCGAATTGAAATTCCATCAGGCGCAGACCCTATCCTGGAAAATAAAAAGACCCTACTCGGTAGGGTCTGGCTTTAGTAGAGACGTCCCTTCGGGATGCAACGTCTCTACAAAATTGAATTTACCCACAATTCAAAGTGGACTCGCACCTCAATAATCTTTTTTTGAATGGCATAGTTGATCTTGTCCATAGCGATCACGATCCCTCATGCTTAGTTTGGAGAATCGGCACACACACCTGCAGCCGTGTACCCTGCCCCGGCACGGACTCCACGGTGACATCGCCACCGATTAAATCCATCCGTTCTCGAATCCCCACCAGCCCCAAGCGCCGCAGACGCAGTGCCTGACTCGAAACCTGCCTCACGTCAAAGCCGAGTCCGTTGTCCTCACCTTGCGTAAATCCTCCAACGTGCGGATCGCCAATTGACGTGTCGCCGTCAACCTCTGCCGCAGTTCCGGCGTTTTGGGCGGCATCGCGCCCTCCAAACGCTCGAGAGTGATAATCAACATAAGAGAGTATCAAGATTCCTTATTCTACACCGCAGTTCATCACCAGCCTCTAATTAGGTCTGCCTGTTTTCAAAATAATTGTCAACGCCTTTTGAGAGCAAGAAAGGTCGGATTCGATCCAGCGGTGTTTTTGTTTTGGCGAATAGTGTAAACTCGTGGCGGCTCGGCGATGCCTCCTGAGCTGACTTCATCCGAAGATGTATCGCTCGATGATGTCTCGATCTCGATGCGCTGATCTTGAAAAATGTAGAGGCATTACAAAGGAGTTCATCATGAGCAAGGTTGTAACGTTTGGCGAAATCATGCTGCGCTTGGCAACGCCGGGGTTTCAACGATTCGCACAAGCGAGAACGTTAGAGGCAACGTTTGGCGGCGGCGAGGCAAATGTGGCGGCGTCGCTGGCGAATTACGGTGAAGCGACCGAGTTCGTTACGCGGCTGCCCAAGAACGAGATCGGCGAGGCGTGTGTGAGCTATCTCAAGCAATTCGGCGTTGGCACGAATCATATCCTGCGCGGCGGCGAGCGTCTGGGCATTTACTTTTTGGAGAGCGGCGCGGCGCAGCGCGGCAGCAAAGTTGTGTATGACCGCGCGGGTTCGAGCATCTCCACG
>Ga0172369_10010489_pt1 | contig 10026 bp, 10 predicted proteins | sample LakKiv25m_FD_114539 | JGI IMG/M metagenome (GOLD analysis project Ga0172369, IMG submission 114539) | Freshwater microbial communities from Kabuno Bay, South-Kivu, Congo - kab_022012_11.25m | ecosystem: Environmental > Aquatic > Freshwater > Lake | place: Democratic Republic of the Congo...
GGGCGGCGGCATGGTTGGCACGCATGCGGGGGACATGATCGGCGAGGTGGCGCTGGCGATTGAAATGGGTGCAGATGCCGTGGACATGGGCAAGACGATTCACCCGCACCCCACGCTGGGCGAAAGCATTGGCATGGCAGCGGAAGTGGCGCACGGATCCTGTACTGATCTGCCGCCAGCGCGGAAGTAGGGCGGCCTCAAAGCCTTTCTGACAAGGCCCGAACTGGCGACGGTTCGGGCTTTGTGCTTTCCATACCCCAACAATCGCCGCAAAATACTGTGTATTTGCACAGTATTTATGCTAATCACTGCAAAACCCAAGCTCTACAACCCGCGCCACCCCGAGCGCACGCTGCTGTACCGAACAGTGGCAGAGCACTACGAGACCTGGCTAGAGTTGGCCAGCGCGGGTCAGTTCGACGGGCAAGGCGACCACCACACCCCCAAGCCCTTTGTGCGCCAGGCGTTTGCCAAGTATCTGGAGTGCGGCATCTTTGCACATGGCTTTGCCCGCTCCTGGTGCGAAGACTGGCCGACAAGGCCGGCAAGAAGCTGAGCGCCGAGACTTTCAATGCGGCGATGGAAGCGACCAGGCTCCCGTCCGACGAGCTCGGCAACCCGCCGTTCATCGTGTCGAAAGACAACCGCCTGAGCAACCAGAAAGTGCGCATGACGCAGGTCGCCGGCAACAAATGGGTTCTGGTGACGGGTTATCTTGACCCGGTCCTCGAACAGAAATAAGGCAGCGCCATGAACGCGCCCGTAGTGCCCACATTCGAGACGCTGGCTGTTTCACTGAGCGCGGGCGTGGCCCGCATCGAGCTGAACCGGCCGCACAAGGCCAATGCGATCAACGCCGCCATGTGGCGCGAGTTGCGCGAAGCCATGCAGTGGCTGGACCAGACACCGGCAGCGCGGGTCGGCATCCTGTCGGCGGCCGGCGGCCATTTCTCGGCCGGGCTGGACCTGCAGATGCTGCTCGAGCTCAAGGCCGAGGCGCAGGACGATTGCGACGGCCGCGCGCGCGAAAAGCTGCGCCGCTCGATCCTCGACATCCAGGACACCGTGACCTCGATCGAGCGCTGCCGCAAGCCGGTGCTGGCCGAGGTGCACGCGGCCTGCGTCGGCGGCGGCATCGACATCATCACCGCCTGCGACATGCGCTACTGCAGCGAGGAAGCATGGTTCACGGTGAAAGAGATCGACGTCGGCCTGGTCGCCGATGTCGGCACGCTGCAGCGCCTGCCGCGTCTGGTGGGCGAAGGCATGGCGCGCGAACTGGCCTACAGCGGGCGGCGCTTCTCGGGCAGTGAGGCCGCCGGAATGCGGCTGGTGAACCGTTGCTATGAATCACGGGCCGCCCTGCGCGCCGGCGTGCAGCAAATGGCCGAGCTGCTGGCGGCCAAGTCGCCGCTGTGCCTGCGTGGCACCAAGGAGATGATCACCTATGTGCGCGACCATTCGGTCCCCGACGGCCTGAACTACATCGCCACCTGGAACGCCGCCATGCTGATGTCCAAAGACCTGGAGGAAGCCGGCCTGGCCGCGCGCGAGAAGCGCGCGCCGCTGTTCCGGGACTGACGCAAGAACAGGGGAAAGCGCCTGGCCCGCTCCCTCGGGGAGAATGGAGCCCATCATGACTGCCGACCTCCTTGCCGGATTCCTGTCCGGCGCCGCCCTGATCATCGCCATCGGCGCCCAGAATGCCTTCGTGCTGCGCCAGGGCATCCGGCGCGAACACGTGCTGCCGGTGGTGCTGGTCTGTGCCGGCGCCGACGCGCTGCTGATCGCCGCCGGCATTGCCGGTCTGGGTGCACTGGTTCAGGCGCTGCCAGCCGCCCTGCTGGCGGCCCGTTATGGCGGCGCCGCTTTCCTGCTCGGCTACGCACTGGTGGCCGCACGCCGTGCCCTGCAGCCACAACCCCTGACGATTGACTCCGGTGTCGGCGCGTCCCTCGGCAGCGCGATGGGCACCTGCCTGGCCTTTACCTTCCTCAATCCGCATGTCTATCTGGACACCGTGATCCTGCTCGGCTCACTGGCGAACCAGCGCGGTGAGAGCGGGCGCTGGGTCTTTGGCGCTGGTGCGACCACGGCCAGTTTCGCCTGGTTCTTTACCCTGGGTTACGGCGCGCGCCTGCTGGCCCCGCTGTTTGGCAAGCCGGCCGCCTGGCGTGTGCTCGATGCGCTGATCGCCCTCATCATGCTCGTTCTGGGAAGCAGTCTGCTGGCCGGCGATTGATCTTCCCACCATTCCAGACCCATGCTCTCGTCATCGCGAGCGAAGCGTGGCGATTCATGCCCTCAGACTTCCGGGATTGTCGCGTCGCTACGCTCCTTGCAATGACAATTTGCACTGTCATGATTTAGGAAAGTTTCAACCGTCAAACCTGCTTCTGCAGCCTGGTCAGAATCGCGTCGCAGCCGGCTTCGATCTGATCGAGGACGCGCTCGAAATCCTGTTCCCGACCGTAGAACGGATCGGGCACATCCTCGCCCGCTGGCGCGCCAAGGAAAGCCGTGAAGTAGCGCAGCTTGTCGCGGTGCTGGGGCGGGCAGCGCAGTTGCAGTGTCTGCATCGTGCTCTCGTCCATGGCGGCGATCAGCTCGAAACGCTTGAAGTCGCCCAGCAGCAACAGGCGCGCGCGCAAGGCCGTCATGTCATAGCCGCGCCGCGTGGCGTGCTTCTGGGCCCGGATGTCGGCCAGCTTCTGCCGCAGCACCGCATCGGCCGTCGGGCTGCGGCACAGGTTGTCGTTGCAGACAAAGAGAATCGACTGGTGGTTCATGTGGCAGGTCGGTACTTGGCTTCAGGTGGATGCCAAATTATCGACGCTGCCGCCACGGCCGACTCAGGACCCGGGTGCGCCCGGAATATGGCTCATGGCGTGCTCGGCGATGGCTGTGATGGTCAGTGCCGGGTTGACTCCCGGGTTGGCCGGCATGGTCGAACCGTCGCACACCAGCAGCCGCTGATAGGCGAACACCTGGTTGTGCTGATCGACCACACCACGCGTGGCGTCGCTGCCGATCACCGCGCCGCCAATCAGGTGCGCGGTCGTGGGAATATTGGCCAGAGCCTCCAGCAGTGCGCTTTGACCCTGACCTTTGGTGCGCTGTTGCAGCCAGCGCGCCGCCTGCGTCGCGGCTTCGATGTAGGTCGGGTTGGGCCGCTCGGGGTCCTGCTGCGTGCTCAGCGTCACGCCTTCGCCCCACCAGCGCCGCTTGGCGCGAAAGCTGATGGCGTTGTCCAGGCTCTGCATCACCAGCAGCAGCACGGTGCGCCGGCTCCAGCCCCAGGGCCACAGCGTCTGCAGGGCACGGATCGGGTGCCGGATGACTTCGCCGAGCAGCTTGAGCGGACGCGTCAGCCGCGTGCCGTCACCGACCAGCAGCGTGAACAGCGTGGACATGAAGTCCGCCTGCCTGCCATAGGTGAAGAACTCGACGTGGGTGTCGGCGCGCGGGTGCATGCTGGCGCTGATGGCAACATCGTTCCAGGGCTGCAGCGGCGTGTCGGAAGGCAGCGTCACCGCGAGGATCGACTCGCTGTTGGTGCGCACCAGACTGCCCAGGCGATCACTGACATTGGGCAGGGAACCACCGAGCTTGCAGCGCGCCAGCAGACGGTTCGTGCCCAGGGCACCGCCGGCGAACACAACGCCCCGGGCCGTGAGCGCGCTGCGCCGCTTGGCAAACCAGGCGCCGGGATGCTGGCTGATCACCGTGTAGCCATCGGAGCCGTCGGCCGCACCGAGCGGCCGCACATCGGTCACCTCGCGCTCCGGGAGAATCACCGCGCCCTTGCGCTCGGCGAAATACAGGTAGTTTTCAAGCAGCGAGTTCTTGGCCCCGACACGGCAACCCACCATGCAGGCGCCGCAGCGGGTGCAGCCGGTGCGATCCGGACCGGCGCCACCGAAGTAGGGGTCGGGTACGCGCTTGCCGGGCTCGCCGAAGAAAACACCGCAGGGCGTGCGCGTGAACGTGTCCTCGACACCGAAGGCCTTGGCGGCCTCGGCCAGCAACTTCTGGTTGTCGCTCTCAAACGGCACCTGCTGCACGCCCAGCATGCGCTCGGCGGTGTCGTAGTGGGGCTGCAGCACCTGCGCCCAATCTTTCAGACCGGCCCATTGCGGGTTCTTGAAAAATGCAGCAGCCGCGCGGTACAGCGTGTTCGCGTAGACGATGCTGCCACCGCCGACGCCGACGCCGTTGGCGATGAAGATGTCCTTGAACGGCGCGAGATGGAACACACCGCGCAGTCCGAGCGCCGGGGCCCAGAGGAAACGTCCAAGTTGCCAGGTACTTTTGGCATAGTCTTCACTGCGATAGCGGCGCCCGCTCTCCAGCACCGCAACGCGGTAGCCTTTCTCGGCCAGGCGCAGGGCTGCGACGCTGCCGCCAAAGCCCGAACCAATGATCAGCCAGTCGTAGTCAAATCGTGTGGTCGCCATGGCAGCCCCTCAAATCCAGCGGAAGATCTTGCGCAGCATGCCCAGCATCCAGGGCGGCACCTCGCCGGCCTTGAACATCCTGGTTGCCAGACCGACGCGCGTCTGCACCACGCCGCGTTCGTGGCTGAAGGTGCGAAAGCCGTAGCGCCCGTTGGCGTTTCCCATGCCGGAATTGTTCACGCCACCGAAGGGCAGATGGCCGTGCAGGTAGTGGATGATGGCGTGGTTGATGCAGGCGCCACCGGACGAGGTCTGCGCCAGCACCTTGTCGACGGCCGCCTTGTCCTCGCTGTAGAGGTAGAGCGCCAGCGGTTTGGGCGCGCCATTGATGTGCGCGATGACCTCGTCGAGCGTCTCAAACACCAGAATCGGCAGCAGCGGCCCGAAGATTTCCTCGTGCATGATGGCCGCGTCCGCCGGCACGCCCTCGAGCAGGGTGGGCGCGATGTAGCAGTCGTCAAGCGCCACCACGTCGCCGGTCAGCGCGCGCGCACCACGTGCCTTGGCGTCGTCCAGCAGCGCCTTGATGCGCCCGGCGTGGCGGATGTTGACGATGCGGGCAAAGTGCGGGCTCGGCGCGGCCGGGTCTTTGCCGAAGGCCTGCTCGAGCTGGGTGCGGCAGCGCTCGACGAAGGCGTCCTTCACCGAGCCGTGCACGAACACGTAGTCGGGCGCGATGCAGGTCTGTCCCGCATTCGTGCACTTGGCCCACATCACGTTCTGCGCGGCGAGGTCGAGATTGGCGCTGGCGTCGACGATGGTCGGGCTCTTGCCGCCAAGTTCCAGCGTGACACTGGTCAGGTTTTGGGCCGCTGCCGCCATCACAACCTTGCCGATCATCGGGCTGCCGGTGAAGAAGATGTGGTCAAACGGCAGTTCCAGCAGACCCTGGGCCACGCTGGCATCGCCATCGAACAGGGCGACCTCGTCCTCACTGAACACCTCGCGTATCAGCCTGGCCATCGCGGCGGCCAACTGCGGCGCCATTTCAGAAGGCTTGATGATGACGGTGTTGCCGGCGGCGATGGCCGCGACCAGCGGGCAGAAAGTCAGATTGACCGGGTAGTTCCAGGGCGAGATGATCAGGCAGCGCCCGCGCGGCTCGTATTTGACCCAGGACTTTGTGCCCATCAGCATCGGCGTCGGCCAGACGCTGGTCGGTTTCATCCAGGACTTGAGGTTGCGAATGGCGTCGTTGACCTCCACCACAACCGGCAGGACCTCGGCCAGTTCGACCTCGCCCGGGGGTTTTCTGAAATCGGCCCAACCGGCCTTGCACCAGGTGTCGGTGTAGGCGATGACGGCCGCGCGCAGGCGCTTCAACTTCTCGATGCGCTCGGCGGCCGTGGAAGTGCGCAGTCGCAGCGCCGTGGCGCGCTGGCGCTCGAAGACATCGATGAAACTGGCCGGGGCGGGTGAATGATCGGTGTTGGACATGGGAACCTCAGGCTGGGTTGGAGGGTCTGGCATCGGTCTGCGCGATCATCTGCTTCTTGAGTTCACGCTTGAGGATCTTGCCGACACCCGAAGTGGGCAGTTCGCTGCGGAATTCGATGTGCTTGGGCACCTTGTAGGCAGCGACCTCGGTCTTGAGGAAGTCAAGTACCTTCTGGCGCTCGGCCTCGTCGGCGCTGACCCCGGGCTTGAGCACGATGGCAACACCAACCCGCTCGGAACCGGGGCGTTGCGGATCGGGCAGACCCACCGAGGCGGCCAGTGCCACGTCGGGGTGACGCATCAGCAGGTCATCAAGCTCGCGTGTGAAGACCTTGAAGCCGGAGACGATCACGATGTCCTTGACGCGGTCAACCAGGTAGAAGTAGCCGTCTTCATCCATCCAGGCGACATCGCCCGTGAACATCCAGCCCGACCGCAGCGCGTTGTCGGTCTCGGCCTGGTTGTTGTGGTAACCCTTCATCAGCTGCGGCCCGCGTATCGCAATCTCGCCGGGTTGACCCGGTTTGACGATCTGGCCGGTCTCGTGATCAATCAGGCGGAACTCGGTGTCGGGCAGCGGCAAGCCGATCGATCCGGGCTTCTTGGTCCCCTGGCGCGGGTTGCAGCAGGTCACCGGCGAGGTCTCGGTCATGCCGTAGAGCTCGATGAAGCGGCCCGCTCCAACAATGCTCTCGAGTTCCTTGAAGTACTCGGGCGGAAACGGCGCGGCGGCGCTCAGGCACCACTTGAGCTGGCTGAAATCGAGCGCCTTGAATTCAGCGCGTTTCATGAGCTCGAAGTACACCGTCGGCACGTTGACGGCCATCGTCGGGCGGTAGGTGCGCATGGCACCGAGCAGGAATTCGGTATCGCGCGGGTTGGGAACGCAGATCTGCGTGGCACCGGTGAGCATCAGGAAGCCGCCCAAGGCCAGGCCCGCGATGTGAAACAGCGGGAAGGCGGATAGGGCAACTTCCTCGGGCGTGATGTCAAGCCAGGTCACGACCTGGGTCTTGTTGCTCATGTAACCGCGTTGCGTGAGCATCGCCCCCTTGGACGGACCGGTCGTGCCGCCGGTGTACATCATGAACATGACGTCGTCCATGCTGCGTTTGACCTGGACCGGGTCCTTCGGCGTGGATTTGATGACGTCCATGAAACGCTTGATCGTCTTGCCCGCCAGCGGCGTGACCGGCGCGGTCGGGATCTTCTTGAGCAGCTTGCCCAGCACACGTTTGACACCGGGCAGGAAATCCGCCACCTCGGTGACCAGCACCGACGAGAAAGCGGCTTGCCCGGCGACCTCGGCGATCTTGGCGAACAGGACGTCGGCCGTGATGATCAACCGGGCGCCGCAGTCGTTGAGCTGGTGCGCCATCTCGTGCGGCGTGAGCAGCGGGCTCAGGCCGGTGGAGACACAGCCCGCTTTCTGCACGCCGATGACGCTGATGTAATGGGCCGGAAGATTGGGCAGGTGCAGGCCGACGACATCGCCCGGCTTGAGGCCGGTGTTGACGAGGTAGCGGGCGATCTGGTTGGACAGTTGGTCGAGCTCGCGGTAGCTGATGGCGCGACCCATGTAGAGCAGTGCGCGCTTGTCCGGATACCGGGCCGCGACTTCCCGGAACCGTTCGGCAAAGGTCTTGTCTTCATAGCGCAGGGACGGCGGCACGTTCGGGTCGTAGCTCTTGACCCACGGCTTCGGCTCACCGATGCGACCCTGACTGACAGGGGCTGATTGATCTTGTTGCATGTCTTCTCCTCTTTGGTGTGCTCCATCTTTCAGGCATGGAAGCGGTTGTTCGTCAACTTCTGTGTTCAGCCGCCGGCTTTGTCCGGGCTGGCAATGGCGCTCCAGACGACATGGGTCAGCCTGTCGGCAAACTCCTGCCGTTTTGCCTTGGGATCACGATCTTTGAGCAGCTTGGTACAGCTTCGCTCCGCCGCCCAGGCCAGAATGTCGGCAACGCCCGAGCTTGCGGCCCGATGGTGACGCCCGGTTGACCGGAGTTTTTCGATCACGATGCGGATGTCGGCGACCTGGGTGTCCATGAATATTGCGTATTCCCTGGCCAGATCACGGTCATAGGAAGAGAGTTCGACCATGGTGCGAATGGCGGCGCGATGCCGGAAATTGACCTCGACCGCTTCGCGCATGAAGGCCTGAAGTTCGGCACGGCCGAAGTGTTCGGTGTTGCTCAAGGAGAGCGCAGCCGCATGCCGCAACTCTTTGAGCACGTTGCGCATGACATGGCTGACCAGTTCACCCTTGTTGCGAAAGTGCAGATAGAAGGTTGCGCGCGCCAGACCGGCCTCGGCGGCAAGCTGCTCGACGCTGATAGTCGTGAAGCTCTCGCCCCCGATCAACAGGTTTTCAAAGGTCGCAACCAGCTTGTCGACCGAGTCGGGCGGTGCTTCATCCTGCCGGCTGCGACGGGTAACTGAGCGCATGGCTTGCTGAACTCCTGAAAAAAGAGCTGTTCAAATCCGGAATCTAAAAAGCAGTGGCGCCATCGCCAAAGATGCTGTCTCCTGAGCCTCTGTCGGGCTTGTCTGTCAACGTTTCAGGCGAGGTATAGCAAGAACCTGGACACTGTGTCAAGTCTTTTTGTCCAACCGCATGAGAACCGGCCGCTTCGGGGATGGCGACCTTGAATACGGCGTCTGGAAACGGGCGGCAGCGATGTCGGTCGCTGCGACCCTGCGTTTGCGCCGCTTTTGCCCGCGGTCCGGTCGATAATTGAGACTTTCGCGCGCCTCAAGACGCACCATCATGCACAAGGTCATACCCGTTCACGCGTCCCCGCTTTCTGTTACAGGCGCTGTCCCGCAGTCGGACAGCAATCCGGTTGTGGGCAGCCGGGTCGAGCTGCAACTGCTCACCACGCTCAAATGCAACCTCAAGTGCAGTTACTGTTCACTGGGGGTCGGCGAGGTGCTGGGATCGCAGCTTGAGGTCGAGTACGACATGGAGCAACTCGCCGCCTTCGTAGCCCGACACCTGCAGGGCAAGGAAGTCTATGTCACCTTCTACGGCGGTGAGCCGACACTCAACCAGGCGCTGATGATCGAAGTGATGCGCCGGTTTCCGCGCTTTCGTTATCAGCTGCAGACCAATGCCACCCTGATAGACAATCTGCCGCACTGGGTACTTGGGCGGCTCTCCAACGTGCTGGCGTCCATTGACGGTGGCGAAGCCATCACCGACGGCTACCGGGGACGTGGCATTTACCGCCAGGTCATCAAGAACCTCAAGGAAGTGCGCGAGCAGATCGGTGGCTCGGTCACTGCGCGTGTCACCTGGAGCAACCCCGATACCTCGTTTGAGGAACTGGACAGGCTGGTGGGCGATGACTCGCCGTTTGACTATCTGTACTGGCAGTTTGTCGCCGATGAGATGTATGGCGGCGACTCGATGGCCAAACGCCAGGCCGTGCTGCTGCGATTGATCGACAAATTCTTTTCGTGCACGGATCGCCTGTACCCGCTGATTCCCCTGATGGGCATGCTGCGCAACAAGCTGTTCCCTGGCCGCGCGCAGGAGCTGTATGCGGGTCGCGCCCAGTGCCGCGTCTCCACCCATCTGCTCAATGTCATGCCGAACGGCGAGATCTACCCCTGCCCGGACATGCTTTATGACCCCGCCATGAAGATGGGCGATGTCAAGGCAAACTGGCTGCAGAAGAGCCCGCTGCAACTCAGCGCGGCCATGCCGTGTGAGCGTTGCGAGGCCTACCCATGGTGTCGCGGCAATTGCATGAAGAACATGCATGTTGGCTACGTCAGACAGGATGCCCGCTACCGTGTCAATGTGGTGGAACCGATCTGCGAGTTGATCCGTTTCATGGGCCGCGAAATCGACCGACGCAATCCGCAAGCCTGGTTTGATCAGGCAACGCTACCGGTGCGCCGGCAGATTCTGGAATGCGAAGTGTATGAATACGTCGAAATCATGCCCTGAACCGGCGCTGCGGCTCAAGGAGCGACTGGCATGCTGTGCCACCACAGATGGCCCTTGATGGGCACATGCGGGCCATGCATCACATCACCGTACCAGATGGTGCCGGCAAACTCCGCTCCAAAGCTGCGTTTCTCCTCACACAGGCTGGCCGAGCCGGTGATGCGCGACAAA
>Ga0172369_10010490_pt1 | contig 10025 bp, 8 predicted proteins | sample LakKiv25m_FD_114539 | JGI IMG/M metagenome (GOLD analysis project Ga0172369, IMG submission 114539) | Freshwater microbial communities from Kabuno Bay, South-Kivu, Congo - kab_022012_11.25m | ecosystem: Environmental > Aquatic > Freshwater > Lake | place: Democratic Republic of the Congo...
GTACGTGCTCGTCGATGGCGCCGGGCGTCTCCAGATCCCCCGCGAGTATCTCGACGCATTGAGCATCCGCGAGCGGGCGAAGGTTCTGATGGGCGAGGGCCACGTCGAGGTGGCGCCAGAGGCCGGCCCGCGCCGGCAAGGAACTGCGCGCTGATGGCCGGATCGGCAGTGGATGTCCGCAATGTGTCGCGCCGGTTCGACCTCGGCTCGGAAGAGGTCTGGGCCGTTCGCGACGTGACCATCACGATCGCACCGGGAGAATTCGTCGCCTTCATCGGCCGCTCCGGCTCGGGAAAGACAACGCTCTTGAACGTGATCGCCGGACTCGACCGGCCGACCGAAGGCGAAGTCTGGATCGACGGCCGCCGCGTCGATACCATGCGCGAGCACGAACTCAACGAGCTCCGCCGGCACCACATCGGCTTCGTGTTCCAGTCGTTCTGTCTGTTGCCATTGCTCTCAGCCCAGGAAAACGTCGAACTGCCCCTGCGCATCGCCGGGTCCAAGCGCGGTGACCGCGCGCGCCGGGCCCGGCGCGTGCTCGATATGGTCGGGCTCGGACCGCGCGCCGATCACCGTCCCTACGAGCTCTCGGGCGGCGAACAGCAACGCGTGGCGATCGCGCGGGCGCTCGCGACGGAGCCGTCCCTCATTCTCGCGGATGAGCCCACCGGCGAACTCGACTCCTCCACGGCCACCGCAATTTTCACGATGCTCCGCGACTTCGCGCGCGCCGAGGGCATCACGATCGTCGCCTGCACACACGACCGCCTCGTAATGGAGCTGGCGTCGCGCGTCCAGGAGCTCGCCGACGGCCGTCTCGTCGCGGGTCATGCTCCGGAGGTCTGGGGTCGTGTCCAGTCGAAGGAGCGCAGCCCTTTCGAGGCGCCGCGGCTGGCTGGCCCCCGGAACAGCATGGAGCGAGCGTCCGCCCTTTCCTCGCTGGTCGGAGCCGATCCTTCACAATTTGCCTCGCCGAACACAGCTCCGGCCGCCGCACCGGCAGCTGCGCCACCGGGCGCGCCTTCGACCGAACACGCGGAAGAAGGCGAAGCGGACGACGACGCGCAGCGCTGGGCACGGCCGGGACAGCGCTAGCATGACTGAGATTCGGCATCGCACGGTCAGCACCAACGGCATCTCGATGCACGTCGCCGATACCGGCAACGGCTTCCCCGTCGTCATGTGCCACGGCTGGCCCGAACTCTGGTACTCCTGGCGCCACCAGCTGCAGGCGCTCGGCGACAACGGTCTCCACGCCATCGCTCCTGACATGCGCGGTTACGGACGTACGGACGCCCCGGCCGACCCGGCCCGCTACACGATGCGGATCCTCTGTGCCGACATGGTGGGGCTACTTGATGCCCTTGGCATCGAGAAAGCCGTCTTCGTCGGGCACGACTGGGGCGGCGCCGTGCTCTGGCAGATGGGGCTGCGCTACCCGGAACGCGTCGAACGGCTCATCGGCCTCAACACGCCCTACAGCCCGCCAAGAGCAGGCGCGCGCACCACCATCGCGATGCGCGACGCTTTCGGCCTCACCGACGAGACCTTCTACATGCGCTACTTCCAGAAACCGGGCGTGGCCGAAGCGGAACTTGGAGCCGACATCCGCGGCAACCTGGCGAAGATCTTCCAGCCTTACACCCGCGCCGAAGACCTCTGGACGTTCGCTACGGTTGGTGGCGATGGCAGTGGCGTGCTGGCGAAGATTCCCCCGGGCGAGACGTTCCTGACCGATGAAGAACTGGACGTCTACGTGAGCGAGTTCACGCGCACCGGCTTCACCGGCGGGCTGAACTGGTATCGCGCCGCTGACCTGAACGCAGACGAAGTGGGCGGTCCGACAGGTCCGGGGCTCAACATCCCGAGCATGATGATCACGGCTGAGAACGACCGCATCCTCCGGCCGGAAATGGCCGCGCACATGCCGGCCTTCATCCCCGGCATCCGCATGGAGACCATCAAGAACTGCGGCCACTGGACGCAGCAGGAGCGTGCCCCCGAAGTGAACGTCCTCATGCTGGACTTCCTCCAGGACCTGAGGCGCTAAGCCTTCGATTCGCCTTGCTTCTCCGACCGCCTGCTGAGTTGTTGCGCCCTTTGAAGGAATAACTCAAGGCTCTTCCGGCCGCGACTCTTCAGTGGCGCCACGAGTACCAGAGCTGGGGCCGGCCTCGGGACAAACGGCGGGGCAGCCCTTGCCGACCTCGGCGATGTGCATCGAGATGCCGTTAGTGCTGATGGTGCGATGCCAACTCTCAGCGATGCTGGTTCTCTGCGACGAGTAGGCACCGATGACAGTTCACCGACCATGGGAACACCAAGGAAAGCGGCAGCACCGCGCTGGGCATCCAGATCGCTCACGATCTTTCGGCTTGGGCCCAAACGCGACGACACGTGTCGCACTTGCTCGCTAACATCTCGAAGAAGAGAGGCGCGGGAAGCGCCAGAGGCGGACGTCGCTCATGTTTCCACGCGGCTTTTCAGACGAACACCTGGAGCACGAACAAGGTGCCGTACCCCGCTGTAGCGGGAAGCACGGTTTCCCACAACGCCGGCACTCCACCGTGTTCTTCGTCGCGGCAGCTGCTCTGGTGGGCGCATCGACTCTTGGATTGCTCCGAGCTTCAGCGTCTGATGTCCCTGAGGATTTCGCTGCAAACCCTTGGTTCCTCCCCCCTTCGAGTGGCCCGGGCAAATCGCATGAGCTTGTATCGACTGACCCAACGCTGTTGTCATCGGTTCTAGCGGGCGAGGAAACAGTGACCGCCCAGGGCATCATTGGCAGCGACCAGCGCGTTCGCATCACGCCCACCACAGTGCTGCCCTGGAAGGCCCATGTCTTCATCGACGCCCTCGACGGATTCGGCGAGTACTACACCTGCACCGGCACCATGGTCGGGCCGGATGTCGTTCTCACGGCTGCTCATTGCCTGTGGGACACAGAGACTTCCTCCTGGGCGGAGATCGTTCGCGCAACCCCCGGGAAGGACGGAGCATACGAACCCTACGGCGATGATACGGCGACCGACATCTGGGTGCCGGACCCCTACTACTACTACGGGACGCGCCAGTACGACTGGGGGGTCATCAAGCTCGGATCAACCTACCTTTCCGACCAGACGGGCTGGATGCGCGTCGCTGTTTTGGATGATACGACGCTGCTCGAAGCTGATTTCGAGCCGGGGATTGTTGGATATCCCGGAGACAAGCCGTTTGGCACCCTTTGGGGGTCGTATCGTCCGGCCTTCTTCGGCGTCACGGCATTCGACCTCGCCAACGATATTGACACCTACTTCGGGGAGAGCGGCGCACCCGTGTGGTCGACCAACCCAGACAAGTTCTATTTCGGCTACATCGTTGGCATTCTCTCGCGTGGCAACTCGTTGGTGAACGTCGCGACGCGGATCGGCCCCCTCCAGATGGCTGACATCCTGGAAGGCTGCCGCCAGATGCACTGCACTGTCGACTACAGAGTGCAGGCGAGTTTGCCCGGGCCTTCAGCGACAGCCTCACCGACGGCAACTGGTGCGCCGACCGCGACCCCTACTCCCAGTCCCTCTCGCGGGCCAGTGGCTGGGCCATTCAGAGCGGTGGCCCCCCTTCTCACTCGCGGAGAATAGCCGCCCCTCAAGCGCTTGGGGCGGGAGCGGGACTGGAGCTGCTAATGGCCATCGATGCATCGCCCCGGGAACCAACCGCGGCCGCAGCTCGCCATCAGCCACGGATCGGCGATTTCGGTTTCTTCGTTTGGGGACCCGACTACTCCGAAGGCGGGTTCTGTTGGTTCGGTGAGGAAGACACGATGCAAGAAGCCACCCCCAACTCCGGGTCCCCATCTGTGGCCCGCGTCAGGCGACAGAGAATGAGCCGAGCGCGCTGACGCCGTGCAGGTCGGTCAGGCGAAGTGGCTACCTTTTCGTACGATGAAGACGCTTTGCGCGAATGGCGCGGCCTGGCCTTCGGTAGGCGGCGAAACCACGGCTATCCGCCGGCGAGCGCGGTAATCAGACCAAGATGGCTGCGACCAGACACGCGGCGACCAGTGCCACGCCTGTCGGAAAGAACGCTTGTCGCGCGTACTGCCACGGCGAGACCATTTCGGCGCGCTGCCGGGCCAGGCTCAGCCAGAAGACCGTGCTGAGGGAGCCGACGAGGGTGAAATCGGCGCCAATGGTGCTGCCAATAAGAGAACCCGCAACCAGGGCCACATGCGGACCGGGACTGGCGCCAATCGCCGCAGCCACCACGAGCGCAGACGGCCAGTTGTTGATGAGGTTGGCCAGCACAGCCGCCAGGACCGCCGCCCCAACGATGGTCACAAGCGGGCTTTGTCCCTCCAAGCGGATCAGCCCATTTGTGAGCCGGTCCAGCACCCCAGCCGCCGAAACGCTGGCCACCAGCAGGAGCAAGCTGCTGACGAAGACAAGAACTCCAGGCGCGATGTGGGTGCGATACCGAGTCCAGTCGCCGTTTCCGCCAGCCCTCGCGGCGACTGCGATCAGCACTCCCCCGGCTATCGTGACTGCGCCAAGCGGGACACCCGCAAACCCACCGACGATGTAGGCAGCCGCCAGGCAGCCAACAGCAGCCAACGGGAGCATGGTGCTCGTCGCCCGTGGCGATGTCCTGGGACCGGCCGGGGCGCCTGGAGCAGTGGTGAGGGTACGCGAGGCCTGGACGAGGATGACGAGGACGAGGGCTGCAACACCCGCGAGAGCCGCCGGAGTGATCGTCGTGACGTATTCGCGGAAGCTTATGTGGAATCGGTCCACGAACAGCAGGTTCACCGGGTTGCTCACAGGCAAGATTAGGCTGGCGCCGTCCGCGATGAGGGTCACGCCGAACGCGGCCGTCCTCCGTCGCCCGCCAGGTTGAGCGCCGAGGAGGACTGCAGGGGTCAGGATCAGGGGTGTCGCATCATTTGAAAGGACCGTTGTGATCGCTGCCCCGACGATCAAAACGAGCAGGAGCATCCGTTCGTTTCGCGCCGGGCGTTGCAGGAACGACATTGCGTGCTGATAGAGCCCGGCGGCCTCCGCTCCCGCCGCGACTAGCATCAGCCCCAGGAAGAACGCGACAAGGTTCGCCGAATCGCCGACCGCCTGGAGCCCACCGCGCCACCCGAGTGGCCCCACGGCCCATGCCGTCGCCGCCCCCAGAAAGGCGATGTGCCAGTCTCTTGCGCCGAAAGGCCGCAGGTAGAGCGCGCCGATCGTGACTACGAAAACGCCGGCGACCGCGACAGTCTGCATCTTGGGATTGTGGAGCCACTTCGCCTACGAATCGACGACCCGGCCTGAGAAGAGCCAGTGCTCGATCAGACCCCATGTCCGCAAGAAGGCCAGCTCTAGCTCTGAGTCCGATCACGGCGACCGGGCGGTCTCCCAGCGGTTGTACGCGAAGGCGCGCAGGGTCAGCAGCCATCGCTGGATCGCCGGGCCGCAGGCCAGCGAACGGTGGGGGCCGGCGTGCCCGTCGCCCGGAGTTGCGGCTTGGGAGCCCGGCGTGTTTCATCACCGTATGGCTAGCTCGCCCGGTGCTCCTCGGGCGCCGCAGTGATGCCGCGCCGGCGGCAGCAGCGCCGAAGCCCGGACACCGCGGATTCCCATCGCACCCCGGCCGACGTGGGAGGGACACATGACAGCACGGCCCCTGGAAGGCCTGCGCATCATCGAGCATGGCAGCATGGTCGCTGCCCCCTACTGTGCCAAGCTGATGGCTGACCTCGGCGCCGACGTGATCAAGGTCGAGCCCCCTGTAACCGGGGATCCCGCACGGCAGCGTGGCCCCTTCCCTGGCCGCGTCCCACATCTCGAGAGGAGCGCGCTCTTCCTCTACGTCAACACAAGCAAGCGTGGCGTTACGCTCGATATCGCCAGCGCAGAGGGCCGCCGCCTCTTCGAGCGCCTCGCTCGCGATGCCGACCTGGTGATTGAGGATTGGCCGCCCGGCGAGCTTGCTGCCATCGGCCTCAGCTACGACCGGCTGGCGGCCTCCAACCCGAGGCTCGTGATGGCCTCGATCACGCCCTTTGGCCAGAGCGGGCCGTATTCGAGCTATCGCGCCTACCACCTCAACCAGTACCAGGCCGGCGGCTTCACCTCGGGCTTCTATGAGGGCCAGGAGCAGCGCGCGCCCGCGCGCGGCGGCGGCTACGTCGCCGAGTACGACGCCGGGCAGGCAGCGGCGGTCGCCTGCATGGCCGCCGTCCTCGCCGCTGAAGCCACCGGCAAGGGCCGCTGCATAGAGATCTCGAAACAGGAGGCTTCGATGTGTCTCGAACGCGTCGACATCGGCCGCGCGGCGAACGAGCCGGGGCAGAACTCCCGCTGGGGCTCGGTCGGTGGGCTGGTCGAGACCAGCGATGGCCACCTCATCATCACCGCCGCCTCCGACCAGCACTGGCAGGGCCTCGTCGAGGCGATGGGCTCGCCAGCGTGGGCTGCCGAAGAGTGGTGCCGCGACGAAAAGGCACGCTCCGAGCACGCCGACAAGATCCAGCCGCACATCAAGGACTGGGCCGCTGCCCACACCCGCGACGAGATCTACCGCGCGCTGCAGAGCCGCGGGACGCCCGCCGGACCCGTGCAGAACGCTGCCGAAGTTCGCAACTGGGCACAGCTTGAGGCCCGCAAGTTCTTCGTCGAACTCGAGCACCCGGAAGCCGGGACGCTTGCCTACGCCGGCACGCCCAGCCGCTTCTCCACCCTCCAGTGGTCTCCGGGGCCCGCCCCGCTCCTCGGCCAGCACAACCGCGACATCTACTGCGACGAACTGGGCTGCAGCGAGGACGACCTCGCGCGCCTGACCCGCACGGGGGTGATCTGATGACCGGATCGACGGCTGGCAGCCTTCCCGGGCCGCTCACCGGCATCCGGGTCATCGACTTCACCTGGGCCTGGGCCGGCCCCCACGGCGTTCAGCTGCTCGCCATGCTCGGCGCCGAAGCGATCAAGATCGAAAGCATGACCCGGCTCGACCACAGCCGCGTGCGTTCCCTCATGGGCGGAGCATCACAGACCGGGCCCGATGCCGCCTCGATATTTGGCGACCTGAACGCCGGGAAGCTCTCCGTTCGCCTCGACCTCCGCCGAAAGGAGGCCAAGGAGATCGTTCTGCGCCTCGCGGCGATGAGCGACGTGGCCGTCCAGAACATGCGCCCGGGCGCCCTCGACCGTCTCGGGCTCGGGTACGAATCGTTGCGGAAAGTGAACCCGCGCATCATCATGCTCTCCTCTTCGGCCGTCGGTGACTCCGGCCCCGAGCGCACCTACGCTGGCTACGCGCCCACTTTCGCCGCCCTCAGCGGCATCGCCGATATCACTGGTTACCGGGACGGCCCGCCCATCCCCCTCAGCGGCTCAGTCGACCTCCGCGTCGGGACCGCTGCCGCCTTCACCGTTCTCGTCGCCCTCCGCTACCGCAACCGCACAGGCGAGGGCCAGAACATCGACCTCTCTTCGACCGAAGTGATGAGCACCCTGATGGGCGAGGCCTTCCTCGGCTACGAAATGACCGGCCAGGTCCCGCATCGCATGGGCAACGCTGACGACTTGATGGCGCCCCACAGCTGCTACCCGTGCTCGGGAGAAAACCAGTGGGTCAGCATCGCCGTCGCCACCCCCGCCGAGTGGTGCGCCCTCCGCAACGCCATCGGCACACCCCTGCTTGCGGACCCCGCGCTCGAGAGCGAAGCCGTCCGCCGCCGGCGCCGCGACGAGATCGACGCCGCCATCGAAGGATGGACTCGCGCCCGCACGACAGGCGCCGTTTGCGCCGAATTGCAGCAGGCTGGCGTGGCCGCGACACCCCTCCTGCGCTCGACAGACCTCGCCGCCGATCCCCATGTCCAGGCGAGGGCTGTCTTGCAGCCGATCGACCATCCGGTGCTTGGCAGACGGCTCGTTGTCGGCCCGCCCTGGCGGATGGACGGCGCGGCCATCCGTGGGCGCGCTCCGCTCATCGGCGAGCACATCAGCTACGTTCTCGGCGACCTCCTCGGAATGGGAGCGGGCGAAATCGAAGCCCTGTCCGAGGCCGGCGTCCTCAACTGAATCGCGTCAGCTCCGGCGCCCTGCGAACGGGTCCACGGCCTCGTTGACTGCGTCGGCCATGAAGTTCAGGCAGAGCAGCAGGAAGGCGAGCGTCGCCCCGGGAAAAGCGGCGTACCACCATGCATCTCGCAAATTGGACTTGGACGAGTTGAGCAGGCCGCCGAGCGACGGCGTCGGCGGCCTGTCACCCAGCCCCAGGAAACTCAGCGACGCCGAAAGCAGCACCGCGCCGTTCATCGCAAGGGAGACCTGCGTGAGCAGCGGCGGCAATGCATTGCGCGCGATATGCCCGAAAATGATCCGAATCGGCCCCGCGCCAAGCGCGTGCGAGGCGAAGACGTAGTCTTTGTTCTTCTCGCTCAGCATCTGCGCGCGAGAGAGGCGGCAGAAGGCAGGGATGTTGAAGAAGGCTATCGCAATGCCGACGTTTCGCGTCCCGGGCCCGAGGATAGTAAGGATCGCCATGGCCGCGAGGAGACCGGGAAACGCGAGCAGCGAATCCACCACCCGCATCATGATCCGTTCGGTCCAGCTGCCCGCGTACCCGGCGACGAATCCCGCGCTGATGCCGATCGTCGCGCCGAACGAAACGGCGCTGATGCTGATCATGAGTGAACTTCGTAGGCCGAACAGCGTCCGCGAAAACAGGTCGCGCCGCAGCTCGTCCGTGCCGAAAGGATGGTCCAGCGACGGCGCGAGAAACCGCGCCGCCCCGGGGTACGATTGCGACGTTGGGCTGTACTGCGCGATCACCCCCGCCCCGATCGCGAGGCCAACCAGGGCGAGCAAACCCGAGATCGCAATAACGCCCTGCGGGTTGCGAAGCATCCGGTCGATGCTCGCGAAGAGCATGGACTCCTGTGATCGTCTGCCGCGCCAGGTCGGAGCGGAGATCCGTTCGTACACCGGCTTGCTCATCGTCGGCGTACACGCGGGTCGAGGAACCCATAGGCGATGTCCGCCACCAGGTTCACCATCACAAAGATAGAAACGAGGACGATAAGAGCGCTCTGAACCACCAGGTAGTCGCGGTTCTGGATCGCCTCCACCACCAGGCGGCCCATGCCAGGCCGTGTAAACACCTGCTCGATGACCACCGCCCCGGCCATGACTCCGCCGGCCTGCAGCGCAGCGATCGTCACGATGGGGATGAGCGAGTTGCGCAACGCATGACGAATCACCACGACGCGCTGGGATAGCCCCTTTGCTTTCGCCGTGCGGATGTAATCGTGCCCCATGACCTCTGCCACGGCAGTGCGGGTGTAGCGCGCCAACACCGCAGCGAGCCCGGCGCCGAGGGCAAGCGCTGGCAAAGCCAGGTGCCGCAGCGATGAGAGCGGGTCTGCGCTAAAGGCGACCCTTCCGGAGATTGGAAACCAACCCAGAATGACGCCGAACAGCCAGAGTAGAAGGATGCCCGAAAGAAACGACGGGATGCCGATGGTCACGAGCGTATAGCCGGACAGTACCCAGTCCCAGAAACTGCGCGGATTCGCGCCAGCCATGACGCCGAGTGGAATGCCAATGGATAGCGCAATCATATAGGCCACGAAGGCCAGCTCGAGCGTCGACGGCATGCTGAGCTTGAGCAGCTGCGAGACAGGGAGCCCATTCCGTGTCGACTTGCCCATGTCACCATGCACCAGGTCGCCAAGCCAGGCGACATACTGTTCCGGCACCGGCCGGTCCAGGCCGAGCTGCACGCGGACTTCGGCGACACGTTCGGGAGTCGCGTCCTGCCCCGCCAACGCGTCGGCCGGGTCGCCCGGGACGAGGCGAAGGACGAGGAACACGCAGATACTTGAAAGCAACAGCACCGGGATTGCCTGCAGGACTCTCCCGATCAAGTAGGTGGCCAGTGGAAGCCTCCAGGCTGCTGGTCAGTGCGCGGGATCGGAGCCCCTGCACGCGACGCGTAAGCGGTAGAGATTGCCGGTCCCGGGGAAATCAGGCCTTCTTCCAGAC
>Ga0172369_10010491_pt1 | contig 10025 bp, 7 predicted proteins | sample LakKiv25m_FD_114539 | JGI IMG/M metagenome (GOLD analysis project Ga0172369, IMG submission 114539) | Freshwater microbial communities from Kabuno Bay, South-Kivu, Congo - kab_022012_11.25m | ecosystem: Environmental > Aquatic > Freshwater > Lake | place: Democratic Republic of the Congo...
CGGCGGCGGTACGTACTCTGCCTCATTCAGGCTGCAGCCAGGCCGGCCGATCCAGTTCTGGCTGCGGCGAAATTCACCGGGCGTCGCGTGCTCGCCGCGTACGCCCTGCATCAATCGGCCGTGCAACTCGCGCATCAAGCGCAGGCTGACGGGCAGCGAGGCCAAGCGCGCCAGGCCATATTCCAGCGCAGCAACGTAGTTGGCTACTTCGCGGACATCCTCCGGCGGGAGCGCGGCGCGCAGGCCATGGCCGGCTTCGAACGCGTACAGGTCGGCCACATCGGCTTGCGTGCCTTCGATGCGCGACGACCGCACAGCTTCCCGCCGTACGAATGGGCCGATCAACAAATGGGGATTGGCGATGGTGCGGCCCAGTGCGGCCAATTCGCCCAAAGCATAGGCTGCATCGGTGGAGGCGCGCAGTAGCTCGATGTCTGGCGGCAGATCCGGCGGCAGCGGATAGGGCACGAAAGCCCAATACGCCGCGTCGCTTGGACCGGCGCACACCAGACGGCCCGATGGGCTGTTACGGAGAAGCTCGATGTCCATTTAGTTCAACTCCATCCAGCACTTCAGGATCGGCGTCACCCCCACCGGCGCTTGCAGCGGCCGCAGATAGTCGGCGATCACCTGTCTTTCGACTCGCTTGCGTAGCTCCGACAGCGCAGCGCGGTCAATGGCACAGCGCCGCGGGGTCTCCGGCGTCGAGCGGATCAGGGCGGCGATGGCGCCGGGCTCGGTGAGCACGCGCTCTCCGGCTAGGTCATAGCACAGCCAAACTGTGAAGCCCGCCCGGTCGTTCCAGCGCGGCTGGCCCGGCTCGGCCTCGATCAGGTCGGGGTCGGGCCGGGGGATGCGGTAGCAGAAGAAGACCGCCTGCGCGCCCGGCCGCGGGCAGGCGCGGCCGGAAAAGAGCTTGCGCGGCAGCGACTCCAGCGTCGCAGCCATTTCGGGTTCTGCCTGCAACAGGCTGGTGTATTCCAACCGCAACTGCTCCGCCTCCGACAAGGCGCCGTCGCACTGCTCGTTGAGTTCCTTGATCGGATCGAAACGGTCGTCTGGGGTCAGGAGTTGGCGGCCTTCGATGCCGAGGGTGCGTGAAATCACCAGCGTCTTGTTGGTGACGCGCTGGAACAGGTGCAGCAGCTCGTCCAATTCGTCGGGCGGCAGGAAATTCCAGAACGCCACCACCCCGCGCAGTGGTTGCAACTCCGGGTGGTCGGCGATCATCTGGGCTTCCACCGCGGGGTTCATGCGCCGATCCACGCGGCCGATGCGCTGCATCAGTCGCACCGGGTTCCAGTGCAGGTCGTAGTTGATCAGCCGGGTGGCGTCCTGCAGGTTCAAGCCTTCGGAGAGCACGTCGGTGGAGATCAGCACCCGGATTTCGGACTTGTCCTGGGCGATCAGCTCGGCGGAGCGCGTGCCGTTGTAGTACGGTGCGAACCGGCGCAGCACATCACTGCGCTGCCGCTGGTTGCTGCCGCCGTCAATGCGTTCCAGCCCGGCGATCCCCGCAGCCGCCAGCTCCCGCTCCAGGTAGCGCGCCGTGTCGGCGAACTCGGTGAAGAGGATCACCTTCTGCTGCTTGAGCGCGGGATCAGTCTTGAGCAGCTTGATCAGCGCCTTGAGCTTGTCGTCGCGCGCGGGCGTCACCCGACCGACCTCGCGCAAGAAGTCGGCCAACTGGTTGAGGTCGTCGAAGGTATCGTCCAGGATCGCATCCACATCGAACTGCGCCGGGTCAAGCCGCTCGACCGCGGCGAGCACATCTTCGTCCAGGAAATCTTCGACCTCGTCCTCGTCGGCTTCCTCCGGCCACAGCTCCATCTGGTGCGCCTGGACGTAGCCGATCAGCTCGGCGTTTTTCAGCCGCCAGCGTTCCAGGCGGCCCCGATCGTGGTCGGATGTCGCATGCACCGTGGCCCAGGCCAGCAACTTCTTCAACAGCCGCCAGCAGGAGCCTTCGAACGCGCGCGCCGAGCTTTCGAAACGCTTCAGGAACAGGGTGCGGATCAACATCACCACCTGTTTCTGCCGGTTTTCGTCGAACGACTTGAAAGCCGCGCTCTCCTTGTCCCCCTTCCAGTAGGCCAGGGGATAGTAGATGCCCAGCACGAACAGCGGCCGCTCCTTGCGGAAGGCCGTGCGCACGCTGTCGAGCAGCGCGCCGTAGGTGGTTTTGACGCTGTAGGGGACGACTTTGGGCGGCTGGCGTTCGGGAAAGAGCGCGCCGTCGCGGCCGTTCCGACGTTGGCTCTCCTTCACGTAGGCCCGGCTGCGCTGTACCACCAGGTTCTCAAAGACACGGTCGCTGCGCAGCGCGGCGTTTGCCTGTGCGATATCCTCCTCGGTCAAGAGGCTCAACTGTTCGGACTTCGGCAGCCGGCCCAAAATTGCCTTCTCCAGGTCAATGAAGTGCCGCCGCAGGCTGTGAATGCCCAGTGTCGAAGCGAAGTAGCGCTCGTTTCCGCCAGTGGTCAGCTCGATCATGTGACGGAAGTCGTGCACCGAGTTATTGATCGGCGTTGCCGTGAGGTAAAAGACCTGCTTGGGCCGGTCGCTGCCCTGGAGGTAGTCCTGTAGCAGCCGATAGCGGGAAGGCGTCTTGGCGGCGACGCCGGCGACGCCGGGGTTGCGGAAATTGTGCGCTTCGTCAATGATCACCGCGTCCGCGTCCCGGAGGGTCATGGCGATCTCGGCCGGCCACTTGCCATGCCGTTGGAGATCGGTGTGGTTGTAGATTACCAGGTTGACGAAGCCGCTAAAGACCCGATCGAGATACTGTCGGAGTACTGGCTCCCACACATCCTCGCGCGCCGCCTTCGGCGCCAACAGGACAACCTGCTTGCCCTCCTTGAACACCAGCCGCTCGATCAGCATCAGCCCGACGTAGGTTTTGCCCAACCCGACGCCGTCGCACAAGAACGCGCCGCCGAACTGATCGGCGATCTCCAGCAGCTTGCGGTAGGCGTCTTGTTGATACTTGTCGAGCAACGGGAAGATGGCCGACTGCTGCTGATCCCACGCGTCCGGCTCCAGCTCGCGTCCGCAGAAGAATTCGTCCAGCGCCTTGAACCAAATCTCGAACGGCGTCCGCGGCCGCGTGTGCCGTTCAACGGTGCGCAGAACCTCAGGGGTGATGTCTTCCGCGGCTTCCCAATAGCGTTCGTACCAGTCTTGCAGCAGCCCGACCTCCGGCCCTTTGATCTGCACGTTCAACTCCACGTTGTCTACCAGTCCCGGATACGTGAAGTTGGAGGACCCCACCAGGCCGTATGACCCTAATACCGCCAGCCGGCCATGCGTGATGTAGGCTTTGGCGTGAAACTTATCTCGGCGATAGATCCGGCACTGGATCTTGCCGGCCCGGATCGCCTCGACGATGGCCGGCGCGCCTTCCAGAAAGTCGTTCTGCGCCTTTTCCCCTTCCAGGCTTTGTTCCAATTGCCCCTGGATTCGTTCCAACCCGCGCGCAAACGCCCGCTTGGTGCGAAACGAAACCTCATCCCCCATCAGGATACGGATGGCGTCAATCTTCTGCCATTTCTCTTCCAGCGCCAGCAGCGCGCCGATCTCGAAATAGCCGGTCGCGATGTCAAGAGCCGACGACAGCTCACACCAATCCGCAAGATACGAGCGTACCTTCCAGTCGCGATCACTGTTGTCCACGATGAAGAGATCGCCGCCGCGCGCTGGCGTCTTTGGGGAACCGCCTGATGGATCGCGGCGCTGGGGGGAAACAGACCGACCTGATGAATCGCCCATGGACTCAACCCTTTCGGAATGGAACGAGCGTGCTGCCTGCAATCGCTATCCCAATTGCACCGATTCTAGCATACCCTGCCAACTGTTGGCAAGCAAGGTTATTTCGAGGTGGGTAAAGTGAGGTCAACGAATCAATCTGGGGATTCTGCCCGCTTACGGCGCGGCCAGCGCCACAACAAACGCCAGCGCCAGCCCGCCATCGTGCGAGAGGCTGATGGCCCAGTGATGCAGCCCGCGCGCCTGGGCCAGTGCGGCGGCCTGGCCGTGCAGATGCACGTGCGGGCCGCCGCACTCGTCGCGCGTGATTTCGATCTCCAGGTGGTTGATCGGCCCAAATCCGGTGCCGAGCGCCTTCGCTACCGCTTCTTTGGCGGCCCAGCGCGCAGCCAGTGAGTTCATCCGCGTCTCGGCGGCGCCCCGGCTGCAATCGGCCCGCTCACATTCGGTGAAGACGCGCTGCGTGAACCGCTCGCCGTAGTCCGCGACGAGCTGCGCGATACGGGGCACGGCCACCAGGTCGGTCCCCACCGCGAGATCGCAGATTGCGGAATGTTCGCGGCGCAATGTGTCCATCGTCGCGGCAGTTTGCCTGATTACAGAGGCCTTTGTCGCCTCAACCCAGTCCGCATCCGGCATTCCAGGCTCCGCATTCCGTCACGGCCCCGCCACCACCGCCGCATACTTCCCGGTCGCCAGGTATTTTTGCGCGGCTTGTTGGACATCGTCCGCCGTCAAGCTGTTGATGATTTCGACATAACGTTCGACGTAGTCCAGCCCCAGGTCGTGCCACTCGATATCCACCATGACGCTGGCGACCCCGTCGTTGGTTTCCATCTGGAGGGGCAGGGAGCCGGTCAGGTAACGCTTGCAGTCGGCCAGTTCGTCTTCGGGCACGCGTTCATCGGCCAGGCGCTGCGCCTCCTGGAGCATCGCGGCGATGGCGAGATCTACGTTGGCAGGGTTGACCCCCGCAATCGCCAGCCACATCCCGATCTGCTTGTTGGTCGCGAGCTGGCTGTACGCGTAGTAGGCCATCCCCTGGCGCTCGCGGACGTTCGTCCCCAGCCGGCCCATCATGCCGAAGACGCCGAGCACAGTGTTCGCCAGCCGGGCTTTGTCGAAGTCGGGATGCAGCCGGGGCATCGCGGGCCAGCCGAGGATGATATCCGACTGGCTCTTGTCGGGCATCGCCACGCGGCGTTCGCGGACGCCATCCAGCGCGGGGACGGGCGGCAGCGCGGGCCGGACCGGCCGGTCGCCGGTCCAATCGCCGAAGGCCGCGGCCACCTTCGCCACCGCCGCCTCGGCCGGGAGCGCGCCGACGACCGCGATCACCATCCCCTGCGGCCGGTAGAAGGTCTCGTAGAATTCCACCAGCGCGTCGCGCTGGATCGCCGCGTTGGTCTGCCGCGTGCCGAGCATGTTGCGGCCCAATGGGTGCGCGCCGAACATCAGCTCGCGGAACGCCAGGCTCGCCATCTGGCGGGTGTCGTTCTCCCGCTCAGCGATGGCCGTCATGCGCAGCCCGCGCACCTTCTCGACGTGATCGAGGGGGAAGGCTGGCGCGCGCAGCTCATCGGCCAGCACATCAAGCACCAGGTCTATGTCCTCGGCCAGCGATTTGGTCGAGAAGCTGGTGGTGTGGCGGTCGGCCCCGAAGCCGATGGATGCGCCGACCGCTTCGATCGTCTCGCTGATTTCGGCGAAGGAGCGCCGCCGCGTGCCGCGGCTCAACATGCTGGAGGTGTAGGAGGTCAGCCCCGTCAGGTGTTCCGGCTCGTCCAGGTTGCCGACGAGCAGATAGCCTTCCAGGACGACGGAGGGCGCGCTCCAGTTCTCCCGCGCCAGCACGGTAATGCCGTTCGGCAGGGTGCGCCGCAGGATGTCGTGGGGGCCGGGGAGCGCGGTGTGCGGTGACACGGTGACACGGTGAGAGGGTGACAGGGTGACACGGCAACACGGTGATACGGTGACAGGGTGACACGGTGACATGGTGAAAGTTCCTTCTGGCTGCGTTTTGTTTATCGTTTCGTGGCGATCTGTAGTTACCATTCTGGCGTTTCTCCTTGTCACCTTGTCACCTGGTCATCTTCGTCATCTGCGCCGTCCGCGGCCGGGACGTACCAGCCGACGGTGCGCAGTTTGGGTTGGAGCCGCGCCCGGGCGACCTGCTGCACGTCGGCGACGGTCACGGCGGCCAGTTTGTCCAGGAAGCTCTCGAACCACCCCACATCGGCCACGACTTCGGAGAAGCCGAGCCAGTAGCCCTGGTCGGTGACGCTCTCGCTCGAATAGGCGAACTGGGCGCGCGTCTGCTTGATCGCTTTCGCCAGCTCGGCCTCGCTCACCGGTTCGGCCATCACGCGTTCGATCTCGGCCAGCATGGCCGCCTCGACTTCCTGGATGCTGCGGCCCTCGCGCACGGTGGCCGAGAAGCTGAAGAGGTAGGGGTCAATGGTCGAGCTCATGGAGCAGTCGGCGTCGGCGGCCAGCTCCGTCTCGACCAGCGCCTTGTAGAGCCGCGAGCTGCGGTTGGCGGTCCCACCGCCCCACAGCGACATCCCCTTGGCGCCGCCCAGGATGCTGTCCAGGACAACCATGGCGTGGTAATCGGGATCGGTGGCGCGGGGCGCGCGGAACGCGATCTCCAGATAGGCGGTCGTGCCCGGCCCCTCGACGGTCACGCGGCGTTCGCCGCGTTGCAGCGGCTCTTGCGCGGTGAAGGGGGGCCGCGCCGGCCCGGCCGGGATCGCGCCGAACAGTGCGTTGATGCGCGCCAGGAGCGCGTCGCCCTCGAAATCGCCCGCCACTGCCACGACCGCGTTGTTCGGCGCGTAGAAGGTGCGGTAGTGGGCATAGAGTTGGTCACGCGTCATCGTTTCCAGATCGCACTGCCAGCCGATCACCGAGGGATGGTAGGAGTGCGCCTGGAACGCGGCCGCCTGCAGCGCCTCGCCGAGCAGGAAGTTCGGGTCGTTCTCGTTCCCCTGCCGCTCCGAGATGATCACCGTCCGTTCCAGATCGGTTTCGGCCGGATCGAAGATCGCGTTCGCCATCCGATCCGATTCGACGCGCAGCGCCAGGTCAATGCGATCCGACGGCAGCGTCTCGAAGTAGGTCGTGAAGTCAATCCACGTCATGCCGTTGAACATGCCGCCCTCGCGGGCGACCGCCTTGTCGAACTCGCCCTGGGGATAGGTCGGCGTGCCCTTGAAAAGCATGTGTTCGACCCAGTGCGAGATGCCGGTGATCCCCGCGTGTTCGTTGCGGCTGCCCACGCGATACCAGATCCAAAAACTGGCGACCGGCGCGTGGTGCATCTCGCGCAGCACGACCGTCAGGCCGTTGTCCAGGGTTATCTTCCGAATTGGATTCAATTCACTCACGTCAGACTCCAGTTGAGTTACTTTACCTTCTCGAGAAGCTCAAAATAGCGATCCCGACTCATCCCGGCTGTCGTCATGTTGGTGCGAATATGCGTCACCGGCACATGGCGTGGGCTGGTCTTGATGACCAACGGACGAATCACGCCTGGCTTCACCATGGTGATGTGGTCGCCTTCCTGCCCGCGTACCGCAAATCCCTCCAATTCGAAGATCTGGATAAGCGTTCGGTAAGGGATAGGCGTGCGCTTAGGCAACCGATACCTCCAGCCGGCTGGTGCCGAGTAGCCTGGGAGGCAACCAAGTGCGCGCCGGCGGTTGGCGTCGGCGGGGTTGCGCTGGTCGGTACCCCGCTTCTTCTAGAACGATCTCCAGCGTGCCCATACGCTCGCATTCCTTGAAGAATAGGCCCATAGCCTCGTGCAAACTGGCAGTTGCCTCCTCCGGCGTGGCTCCGTAACTGGAGACATTGAATTCCGGGCAAATAGCTACCACCAGATCATCTTCTTGGTGTAGCCGGCAAGTGAACTTGATATTGTCGAACACGACGTCCTCCTATTGTGAATCGTTAGTCGCCTCTTGGCCTCCGTGATCATTCATCAGATTATACCCCCGCCCGACGCCGCGATACAGGAAGCCGGCTTCCCGCATGGCCTCAGGGTCGTGGACATTTCGCCCGTCAATGAAAACGGGCGTCTTCATCGCGACCCGGATGCGCGCCAGATCGAGGTGCTTGAACTCGTTCCACTCCGTCAACAGGATGAGCGCGTCGCACCCTTCGGCCAGCTCGTAAGGTGTCTTTGCCAGCGGCAGATCGGGGATCGTCCGCCGCGCAGTGTCGTGCGCCACCGGGTCGTAGCCGGCCACAGTCGCGCCTTCGCGCAAGAGCATGTGCGCGATCTCGACGCTCGGCGCATCGCGCATATCGTCGGTGTTGGGCTTGAACGCCAGCCCCAGCAGCCCGATCTTGCGCCCGCGCAGCGCGCCCAGGATCTCTCGCAGCTTGTGGAGCACCTGGCGGCGCTGATCGCGGTTGATCTCCATGACGGTGCGCAGGAGCGCCGGGTGTGCGCCGTGCAACAAGCCCATGTACTCCAAAGCCTTGACGTCCTTCGGGAAGCATGAGCCCCCATATCCGACCCCAGCATCCAGAAACGCGCGACCGATGCGTTTGTCGTAGCCCATGCCGGCCGCCACCTCCTTCACATCCGCGCCCAGCTTCTCACAGATGTTGGCGATCTCGTTGATGAACGAGATGCGCGTCGCCAGGAAGGCGTTCGACGCGTATTTGATCATCTCGGCGGTGCGCAAGTCGGTGACGACGATCGGGGCGCGCAGAGGCAGGTGGAGCTGGGCGACCTTTTCAGCCGCCTCTTTGTCGAGCGACCCCAGCACCACCCGGTCGGGCGCCATGAAATCGGCCAGCGCTGAGCCTTCGCGCAGGAATTCCGGGCAAGAGACGACAGCGAATTCGATCGGCGCCGGCTGGTGCTTGTGGATGATGTCCGCTACCCAGTCGCCCGTGCCCACCGGGACGGTGCTCTTGTTGATGATGACCAGCGGGTGATCCATCGTCTGGGCGATGGATTCGGCCGCCATGCGCACATATTGCAGATCGGCCTCGCCGTCCACGCCCGATGGGGTGCCGACGGCGATGAAGGCGAAATGGGCGTTGCGCAGCCCCTCGGCGTATGAGGTCGTAAACGCCAGCCGGCCCGCCGCCACGTTGCGCTGGATCACCTCTTGCAGCCCCGGCTCATAGATCGGCACGCCGCCGTCGCGCAGCACCTGAATCTTGCGTTCGTCAATGTCAATACACGTGACTTTGTTGCCCAGGTCGGCAAAGCAGGTCCCCGTCACCAGGCCGACATAGCCGGTGCCAACCACCGCGATGTTTTTCATTGGGTTGCGCTCCTTTGGACCATGCTAGTCGCGCGCCACATTGGCCGCGTCCCGCCAGCGGATCCCCGCCCGCAACATATAGAAGCCGCCCAGCGCCGTGATGGGGAACCAGAGCGCGACGTGCAGCACGATCGTATAGCCGAAGGCCAGGCTGTACGGTACGTCCAGCGCCTCCAGCACGCGGGCGCCCACCTCGAAGGTGCCGATGTAGCCGGGCGCCGATGGCAGGGTGGTCGTCAGGTTGACCACGCCGTTCATCAGCATCAGCCCGATGAAGGGCACGGCGAAGGCGAAGGCGTGCATCACGAACCAGTATTTGACCGTTTCCAGCAGCCAGATCACGACCGATGTGACGAAGATCATCAGTACATCGCGGCCGCTGCGGAGGAACGCCAGGCCCGCCATGAATCGTTGGTAGAACCCTTCAATCGGGGGGCGCAAGCGGGCCGGCAGGAAGCGATCAGCGAAAAAGTGATAGAGGGCATCCGCCCGTTGGGGCTTCATCGCCGCGGCCAGGAAGATCACCAGCGCGCCGAAGAAGAGGACGCTGGCGCCGATGACCACCCCGCGATAGATCGCCGGGATGTGCTCTGGCCCGACGAACGGCAACGCCAGGAAGACGAACAACAGCATCACCAGGCCATCGAACACGCGCTCGATGATGATGGGGGCCAGCGACGTGCTGATCGGCACGTCGGCGTCGCGGCGCAGCACGTAGGCGCGCAGGAGCTCGCCCAGCCGCGCCGGAAAGACGTTGTTGCCGAAATAGCCGATGCACACGATCGGGAAGAGCCGGCGGATCGCGAGGACTTTGACCGGCCGCAGGAGGTAATACCAGCGCCAGGTGCGCGCCCAGACGGCCAGGAAATAGACCGCGACGCCCGGCAAGATCCACCAGTAGTTGGCCGAGCGCAGATAGCCCCACACTTCCTGGAGGTGCAAGCCCTGCACCGCCAGCCACAGGAAAAGCAG
>Ga0172369_10010492_pt1 | contig 10025 bp, 15 predicted proteins | sample LakKiv25m_FD_114539 | JGI IMG/M metagenome (GOLD analysis project Ga0172369, IMG submission 114539) | Freshwater microbial communities from Kabuno Bay, South-Kivu, Congo - kab_022012_11.25m | ecosystem: Environmental > Aquatic > Freshwater > Lake | place: Democratic Republic of the Congo...
GCTCTTTAAGCTGCTGCGCTGTTTGCATATCACCAGAATCCATGGCTGCTTTTATTTGCTGCCTTAATTGAGTTTCTTCTGCTTTGGCTTCCTGGGCATTCTGCGAGATCTCTTCTTTCTGCGCCTTAATCTGCTGCTTATCAGAGCTTAATTCCTGCTTCCAATCAGTATCAACAATAGTTTCATCTTGAGCAAATACCGCATAAATGCTGATTGAAAAAAAACAAAGGACAATGATACTAAACAATAAACATATTTTTCTCATTTATCCTCCTCCTTTATTTATACTCATTCTTGCTTAATTAATAGTTCTCAGCAAGAACCTCAAAAAATGCCTGCGGATGTTTACAGGAAGGGCATTCATTTGGCGCTTCGGCGCCTTCATAAATATAGCCGCAATTAACACAATGCCATTTTACACTTACCTTTTTCTTAAACACCTCGCCATTAACAAGGTTATTATTTAATCTTCGATAACGGGATTCATGAAATCTTTCAACCTTAGCTATCTGCTCAAATGAACGCGCCACCTCCGGAAATCCCTCATCTTTTGCAACCTTGGCAAAATCAGCATAAAGCGTAGTCCATTCCATATTCTCACCGGCTGCCGCCTCCTCAAGGTTAGATTTTGTATCTCTTATCATCCCGGCTGGATATGATGCAGTTATCTCCACATCCCCGCCTTCAAGGTATTTGAAGAATACCTTGGCATGCTCTTTTTCATTCTCCGCGGTTTCCATAAAGATATTAGCTATCTGCACCAGGCCTTCTTTCTTGGCAACCGAGGAAAAATAGGTATAGCGGGTGCGCGCCTGCGACTCACCGGCAAAAGCCTTAAGTAAATTCTGCTCTGTTTTTGTGCCTTTAATTGTTTTATTCATTACATATCCCCTTTCTGCATATCCTTAAAAACCTTCTTCCCTCCTGAACAACTGACAAAATTACTTTGCTTTACCCTGGTTTGCCACTGCATCCATAGCCTTTTTTACTGCTTCGGGATCTCCCAGGTAATAACTCTTAAACGGTTTTAAATTATCATTTAACTCATAAACCAAAGGCATGGCGGTAGGAATATTAAGATTGACTATTTTATCCTCTGAAATATTATCCAGGTATTTAACTAAGGCGCGAAGAGAATTACCGTGCGCGGCAATGATTACGCGTTTTCCGCTCTTTACAGCCGGAGCAATTGTCTTGTGCCAATAGGGCAAAAAACGCTCCACTGTATCTTTTAAACATTCCGTAAGCGGCAACTCTCCGGACTTAAGGTCCTTATAACGGGGGTCATTGCCCGGATAGCGTGGATCATTTTTATCCAGCGACATAGGAGGCACATCATAGCTTCTTCTCCAGATTAAAACCTGCTCCTCGCCGTATTTTGCCGCAGTCTCGGATTTATTTAACCCCTGCAAGGCTCCATAATGCCTTTCATTAAGCCGCCAGGAATTATAAACCGGTATCCACATTAAATCCATTTCATCCAGGGTCAACCAAAGGGTGCGAATGGCCCTTTTTAAGACAGAAGTAAAAGCTATGTCAAAAATGAAACCTTCATTCTTGAGCACCTCTCCCGCTTTTTTTGCCTCTTGTATTCCCTGGCCGGATAAATCCACATCAGTCCAGCCGGTAAAACGGTTCTCTCTGTTCCAGGTGCTTTCTCCGTGGCGCAGTAAGACTAATTTTTTCATTAAAACCTCCCTTAATCTTAAATTTGTATTTATTTTAACTCCTAATCCTATTTTTAGCAAGCTTAAAAAATCTTGCATTATCAGATTAACTTGCTAAAATACCCTGAGAAAGGAGGAACAGATGAAAAGAATAAGTTTTATAGTTTTAGCTTTTTTTACCATCACTCTCCTTAGCGGCTGTGCTTCTATGTGCCCCGTAGGTCTTCTTTACACAGAAGTAAAAGTACCGAATTTAATGGGTGACGGCAAAGACATCTCTTACTCAAAAGTAGGGGTTTCCAAAGCAACCTCCGTGCTTTCCCTTGTAGCAACTGGCGATGCAAGCGTAAAAGCTGCTGCAGCAAATGGTAACATCAAAACAATTAAATATGTTGATTATGATGCTAAGAACATCCTTGGCTTTTACGGAGAATACACCACTACTGTTTACGGGGATTAATACCCGCTAAAACTACTCTAAAAACAATTAAGGCCGGTATCTAAAAAATACCGGCCTTAAAATTTACGCTGCTATCAATAAGTAGTTTTTCTTTTATGAAAACTTTTCCTGGATATCAGAAGAACTGCCAGATAACTAATCAGTCCTAAGAATATTCCAATAATCAGGTAACCCATAATAAGCGGTAAAGCCACATCCAAAAAAGAAAGCTTAAAGAAACTCCCCCAGTGGAAATTACGAATTAAACCTTGTGCCTTCTGGTAAACCTCCTGCCAATGTCTGCCAAGTACTACAGACCCGAGCTTTACCGCCAAAATAAAGGTTACTAAACTTAACCAGGTATTAGTAAGAATGCTCCCCAATAAAGCTGCGGCCCGGTTAGCTCTGAAAACAAAGGCTAAAAATAATGCCGCGGCCGGACCGGTTCCGGGAATTAACCCTGAAAAGACGCCCAAGCCAACACCTAAAGCAATCTTCTGCGCTGAATCATTAATCTTAAAAAGCTTGGCAACAATAAAATTGGTAATTTTCTTAAGCATAGGCACCCGGATATATTTAAACAGGTTTAATATTTACCCCGGCAAAACGTTCTGAACCATATGATTCCTGGATCCAGCCATTGAGCAGGTTATATCGTTCCAATATTTTCTTTGCCTCTTCGTACTCGCTATTTTTCAGGCGACGGCTGATTTCAGGATAGCCGGAGGCTTTATAGTAAGGAAGATACTGACTCATTAAGCTAACATAAGTATCTTCGGAGATCTCTTCAGCAATAAAACGCATAATTTCATCCGTACCGGAGGCGTGGTTTGGCAATACCAGGTGCCTTATGATCAATCCTCTCCTGATCAATCCATCTTTATCAAACTCTGCCAGGCCTACCTGCCGGTGTATCTCTTTTATCGCCTCCTGATTATATCCCGGATAATCCGGTGCAAATGAAAACTTTTGCGAAATTACATTATCAGCATAACGCATATCAGCAAGATATATATCAACTATCCCCTCAAGCAACCTTAGAGTCTCAACCAACTCATATCCGCTGGTATTATAAACTAACGGTATGCTTAACCCCTGGCTGATAGCTATCTCCAGAGCTTTAAGTATCTGCGGCAAAACATGGGTTGGCGTAACCAGGTTGATATTATGACAACCGGATTCCTGCAGCGTCAACATTATTTTCGCCAGCTCCGTAAACTCATGTTCCCTGCCCTTGCCTAACTGGCTGAATTCATAGTTTTGGCAATATACGCAGCCCATATTGCAGTGGCTAAAGAATATTGTTCCGCTGCCCCTGGTGCCTGAAACAGGCGGTTCCTCTCCGTGATGGCACATAAAACTGTAAACCTTGGGTAATTTTGCGGTCTTGCAAAAACCAATTTCCCCCTCTAAGCGGTTTACCTTACAGCGCCGGGGACAGATATCGCATGACTGAAGCCCGCAAAATAATTTCTCGGTGACTTCCTTTAATTTCCCGCTTTTGCTTGCATTAAAGTATGAGGGATAATTTAACATATGTTAATAGGTTGGGTTGGAAATCTCTTTTCGCGCCTGCTTAATCCGCTCATCTATAGGGGGATGGGAGCTTAAGAAAACCAGGTTAAAGCCTGCATCTTTCCCTTCCTGTTTGAGTTTTTGGAAAAAAGTAACCATTCCATTTGGATTAAATCCCGATGACTTTGCATATTTTACCCCCAGCTTATCCGCCAGGTACTCGTCTTTACGGCTGTAGCCCAGGACTACCACATTAAAAACCACATCCACCGCCTGTAAAACCTGCCCCTGCCCGCTAACCCCCAGGGCAATAGAGCTAAGTAATTGATAACCTAATACCGCCTGCAGCCGTTTTACGCTATGCCGCGCCGCGATATGGCCAACTTCATGGCCGACTACCGCGGCCAATTCATCATCATTAGCTGCCGCCATTAACCCGCTGTTAATATAAACGCTGCCGCCGGGTATGGCAAAGGCATTGAACTCTTTTTCATCCACTATATTGAAATTATAGCTTAAGTCCTGACGGTCAGAAACTGCGGATATCCTTCTGGCTACCCTCTCCAGGCGCTCCTGCATCTTAGGGTCATTGATTATCTTCATTTCACGGCGGATTTCTTTAGCCATGTCCGACCCCAGGCTGATTTCAGTCTTTGTATCAATAAACAAGGTCTCCTTTTGGCCGGTAGCAGGATTATAAATAGTAGTACACCCACTCAAAAGTATTAAGCCGCATGTCAAAATAATAAAACTTATCTTATGGCGCATAGGGTTTTCCTGACTCTATTAAAGATATCAATATACTCCTGGCTGCGGTAATCCGGGTAGGTCCAATCATTGGGAGAAAATGAATTACTCCGGTAATTTAATGTTACCTCCGCGAAAATACCCTTACGCAAATAAATCCTGTGAGCGTAGTCTTTAGTAGAAGCAAGCACCAGTTTAGCTAAATCCACATACCCCGGGTCAATATTCACCTGGCGTTGTCCCGAGCTTGAAAATTTCGTTTCCAGCCTGTTAGTATAAAGCTTGATACGGTATAAATCTTGGATAGAAATCAACCTGCCAAAACTGATGAACCTTCTTTTCAAGCCAGGGCCCATTTCTTTTTCATAATAAACCGTATAATTAAAATCAATGGGGTCTGACTCAAAATCAACCTTGCCGAAATTTTTCTTTAATTTATCCCGGGATTTGATAAAAATAGCCTCATCTTTATAGATGAAGCCCATGATAAGCTTGGCCTGCTGATTTTGTCTTCTGACTTTTCCCAAGTGATTAGTAAACCGTGGCTTGGTATTCGGATAGCCAAATCCAATAATTTTAAGGCAAGAATTGGCTTATATACGCAGCGATCTTTTTTCGTTGTTCATCGCGCATCTGGTTAAAGAATATGGCGATGTTAAACCCGCCCCTGGTTTCGTCTTCGCTTCTCACAACCACCCCTTTACACTCAACGATAGTGTTCTTGTCAGACTGGGCCTTATTGGGAAGGCTTAGCTTTACGGAGATCTTAGTAAAAGGCGGTATATATTTATTCAGGTGGCAATAAGCCCCTACGCAGCTTATATTATGCGTAGTGGTAGTAAAATCATATCCGTTTACCGCGACATTAAACGGCAATTTATGGTCTAAACGCGGATGTATTCTGCGTTCTTGTGCAGACTTCATTATTTCTTCTCTCCCGAGGCCTCTGCCTTGGATTTATCAATAAAGGCGCGCCAGCATTTCTTGCTGCAATAGAACTTACCATTACGATAATATTTTTTTAATTTCTTAATTAGTTTATTGCATGCCGGGCAATTAGTTTGTTTTTCTGCCTTAGGCTTTGCTTCTGCTTGAGCTTCTTTAACTGCTTCAGGTGCCATTTATGATTTTCCTTTCCTTTTAGTTAAGGCTGCCCCAGTTGCATGTTCACAAAATCCCTCAAATAATTTCTTTCCAGCGCATTGAACTCCATAAACTCTACGCCAGTTTGTTTGCGGTCAGAATGCGCCACAGGAGTTGACCAGGCCACCTTACCGATAGGCCTGAGTACGCGATTTAAAACATTGACTTCAAGCATTACCAGGGTAGAGGTCGGGATAAATCTATCGCTGGTAAACCTTAAGCCACCGCAGCTGATATCATTTCCGAGAACATTATCAAAATCCGGTTTGCCCCTGAGCTGATAACGTATTTGTGAGTGGAAATCCACCCGAGGAAAGCTACGATTTTCTTTTGATTTTATTAAGATGGCCATTAGTGCCCTTATTTTGAGGCAACCGTGGCTATTTCTTTTACCTCTTGAAAAAAATATAGCACATATTCATAAAGATGTCAATACTTTACAAACTTTGCATTCCTGCTATAATAACCGGGAGGTTAAACTATGTATTGTCAATTTTACGGGTTAAAAGAAAGGCCTTTCAATGTTACCAGCGACCCCGCCTTTTTTTTCTCCAGTAAAAAACATAAAGAAGCTATCTCCCACCTGCTTTATGGGGTTTCACAGAGAAAAGGGATTATCCTTTTAACCGGTGAAATCGGCACTGGTAAAACAACCATCTGCCGCTTCTTCTTAAACCATGTGGCTAAAAACATCAAAACCGCTTTTATCCTGAATCCCGCCTTCTCTGAGACACAACTCTTGGAATCAATCATTAAAGATTTCGGGATTTTCCCCAAAAGTAAAAGCAAATTGGATATGGTCTGGGAATTAAACAACTTCCTGCTAAGAGAATCAACCGCGGGGAATAATCTGGTGCTTATTGTGGATGAGGCGCAAAACCTGCAACCCAACCTGCTTGAACAAATACGCCTGCTCTCAAACCTGGAAACGGAAAAAGATAAACTGCTCCAGGTAATATTAGTAGGCCAGCCGGAACTGAATAACCGCATCAATCTATACGATTTAAGGCAATTACGCCAGAGGATTATGGTCAGGTACCACATTGGCCCGCTTGACAACGATGAAATAAAATCCTATATAAACCACCGCCTGGAGATTGCCGGCTCAGGAGGTAAAATTAAATTCAGCAATGAAGCCATTGATTCAATAAGCCGTTTTTCCGGCGGGATACCCAGGCTGATTAATATGATCTGCGACCGCGCGCTCCTTGCCGGTTTTGTCGCCGAAACCAACCACGTGGATTTCAATATTATAAAAAGATGCCTCGAAGAACTGGACAGTTATTCTGTCGGGATTGGATAATTTATGAGTATAATTAATGAAGCGTTAAAGAAAACCGAAGCCTCTATCCAGAAAAACTCAGCCAAAGAAACCCTCTTGCCGGTAAAAAAACCGGGATCCAGGCCTTATATATTTTATATCTTGATATTAGCTGCCGGGCTGGTCCTGATTAACCTGATATTCGCGGTTATGCACCGCGAGACTCAACCCATCCAAGTATCGGAACCCGCTACCGCATCCCCAACCCCGGATATGAAACCACAAGACAACCAGGCGCTTCCCGCTGTTACGCCACCACCCCCTCCTAAAGAACAGGAAAAGCCGGAAAAGAAGTTCATCCTGAACGGAATATTTTTCTCCGATAATGACGGTTATGCATTAGTAAATAACCGGATTGCAAGAGAAAATGATTTAATTGACGGGGTAAAAGTTGAAAGGATTACTGCAGATACCGTAGAGTTAAACAACGAAGGAAATATTATTACCCTTACCACCAACAGGTAGGTCAGGCGATTTTTCCAACCGCCTCTTTTATTAAATCCAACGAGACATTACGTACAACTATCGGCTTGGCTATCCCGCGGATCAAGACTAACCTGTTTTGCCTGCCCACAAACTTCTTATCGTGATAATAGGCCTTGATGATCTTATGAACAGACATTCCTTTTAGTTTTACGGGCAGGCCATAAAGCTTAATTAAATTCCCGATACGCAGGGTTAACTTCTTATCAATAAACCCCAGCCTGTAACTTAAATCTGAAGCAACTAACATGCCCAGCCCCACTGCCTCACCATGGTTATACCCCTTGTAACCGCAGGCAGATTCAATCGCATGGCCAATCGTATGTCCAAAGTTCAGAATCGTCCTTAAGCCTGATACCTCTTTTTCATCACGGCTGGCTATTGCCGCTTTAATACCGCTGCAGGAAGCAATTATCTTTTCCAGGACCACCGGATTATTTTCAAACACATCCCTGTATTTATTCTCCAATAAACAAAATAAATTCTTATCCTTGATAACGGCGTACTTGATTACCTCCGCAATCCCTGAGGCAATCTGGCGCCTATCCAGGGTCTTTAAAAAATCAATCTCGCTAAATACAAGCCTGGGCTGATAAAAAGCCCCCACTAGATTTTTGCCTAACTCCAGATCAACCGCGGTTTTGCCGCCAATAGCCGAATCCACCTGAGCGAGTAAAGTCGTAGGGATCTGTACATAAGCAATCCCCCGCTTATACACTGAAGCAACAAAACCCGCCAGGTCCCCTACTACCCCGCCGCCAAAAGCGATAATAAAAACTTTTCTTTTCCGGTCAAACTTGGCCAGGTCTTTAATTACGCATCCGGCATTCTCCAATGATTTACTTTTTTCGCTGTCTGGAATAATCTTGAAGCGGCAGTTAAAACCACCCTTTAACAAAACCCCGGACAGGACTGCGCCATACCTGGCTTTCAACAGCGCGTTGGTAATAATATAGGCGTCCGAGCCGATATTTAACTTACGTAAATACCCGGCTAATTCCTTAATTATGAGCTTGCCGATAATTATATTGTAGGAACGTTTGCCTAAATTAACTTTTATTTTACGCATTTAATAACCCACCCCCATAGACCTTATCACTAAAGCCACCATCGGCCAAAGCAGGCGGTCAAATACCCCCAGCCAGATAAAGACAAAAAGAATAATAAAACCGTAACGCTCAAGGCTGATATACTGCCGCAAGAAACGTTCAGGCAGCAACCCCATCAAAACACGCGAGCCATCTAATGGCGGGATGGGGATTAAGTTAAACAAGGCCAAAACAACATTAATCAAAAGTAAATTTAAAAGCAGGTAGATAAGAGTACCTGGCAACGGCACAAATTTCAACAGCTGGGCAATAATAAAGGCCAAAACAAGGTTAGCCAGGGGGCCGCTCAGGCCAATCCAGATTATATCCCTTTTGGGATTTTTCAATGCCCGGTAATCTATAGGCACAGGCTTGGCAGCGCCAAAAACAAAATGCCCGGAACTGGATAAGAAGAGGACGAGCGGCAAAAGCAGGGTCCAAAAGGGATCGATATGCGCCAGCGGATTTAAGGTAAGCCGGCCGGAAAATCTGGCCGTAGGATCCCCCAACTTATAGGCAACCAGGCCATGCGCGAATTCATGCACAGTCATGGCAATTAATAAAAGCGCAAATGATATAGCAAACGAGACAATTAATTGCGGCAAGCTCAATTCAATACCTCAATGATATCTACCCCAATAATCGGGTTCACGCTGTTTTTTGGGCTGATTAATTTACCGGTGACCTTGACTTTATGGTAATTAAGGCTGTTCAGGCCTTTACGGTTGCCTTTCAGAAAATACACCTGGCCGTTACCGGTAATTAATTTATGCGTTGCCTTACGCCATAAGACCACCCCATACGGACTGACTATGCCCTCAACAACTATTTGCTCAGATTCCGGAGGCGCTGAAAGTTCTATATCCGCACATTGGCTTTCGGGACCCGAAGCAGCTTTTTCTAACACAACTATCTCTTTATTGATAAACTTTTTGTTTACCCAGCCATAGCTCTGGTGCACTGGCTCAATTTTATACCAGAGGCCTTCATCCTGGATAATATTTACCACTGTCGACTCATCAACATTCCCAAGGATCCAGGATGATTCACTGGGGCTAAGCCGGATATTTACGCTATTGCCGGTTACCCTGGCATTAAAACATTTATCCGGGGCATTGTTAATGCATTTCACCAGGTTCTTTTTTATATAAGAAGGGGCTGTTTTGGGGAGGCGAATCCTATACCAGTCATAAGCTTCAGAAACTATTTCTACCAGCTGGTCTTTAGAAAGAGTGCAAACAAGCGTTGAATTTACCGTAGCGTCAACGCGCACATTTATATCGTCTGCATTAACCTGCCCTGTAAAAACGGTGAAACCATCCGCAAATACAGTTCTCGCGAAAATAAAAACTGACAGTAAGATAAATAAAGCTACTCTATGCTTATGGCTTAGCTGCATTAATTTTTACTTTTTATCTTGAGCCTTAGGCGCGGCCTTAGCTGTAGCGTCCTTTGCACCTGGAGCTGCGGCAGCGGCTGGCGCTCCCGCCTCAGTAGTGGTCTCGGCTTTAGCTGCCTTCTCTTTCTTGATCTTAATCCTCAGGGCCTTGATCTTAGGTAAACCGTAAACCGAATCTCCTTCTTTCCATTTGCCCTTTTCCTGCATCTGCCTGATGCGCTCC
>Ga0172369_10010494_pt1 | contig 10022 bp, 9 predicted proteins | sample LakKiv25m_FD_114539 | JGI IMG/M metagenome (GOLD analysis project Ga0172369, IMG submission 114539) | Freshwater microbial communities from Kabuno Bay, South-Kivu, Congo - kab_022012_11.25m | ecosystem: Environmental > Aquatic > Freshwater > Lake | place: Democratic Republic of the Congo...
ATGGATCCAACGCCATTAAATATTGGAGTGCTGGTGATAAGGAAAGTTTGGCTAAGTTGCAACACTATTGTGAAATGGATGTGCAATTAACTAAGGATATTTATGATTTTGGTCGAAATAATCGATATTTGAAATTCACAGATCATTGGAATACCCCGCGAAAAGTAACCATCGACTTTTCCTATCCGCCAGAGTTATTGGCAGCAGCAAAGCAAGACAGCCTCTTTTAAGGTTAAATGATATAATGCCCATATCATATGAATAATTTCAATCGCAATCGATCAAATGGTGGGTCACGATTTGGAGATAGAGATCAAATTCGCCCAATGATGCATAAAGCAACCTGCTCTGAATGTGGCAAAGCATGCGAAGTCCCATTTATGCCTAGTGGTGACAGACCGATTTTTTGTAATGATTGTTTTGCCGGTAAAAGAAGGGGCGAGGGCGTATCTCGTCCACCTATGGTTAAAGAATTTCGCCGATCAAGTTTTGAGAATAGATCAGTGGCCTCACAGCCATTTAAAAGTTTTGCTCCTCGACCACAAGCGAATGATAATTTGTTAACTGACCAGATAAATAATCTTAATTTTAAGTTAGATAAAATTATTTCCTTATTGGCTGACGCGCAAAAGAAATCTAGCGAGGATTCAACGGTGGCAAAAATAACCGTGGAAAATGACATACTTACTCCTTCGGAAAAGGTAAGTTTTAGTAAAGTTCTCGGCGCCAAGAAAAAAAAGAAAGTAGCTCTAAAGAAGGAAACCATTTAAATTTCCAGTTCGGAATTTCCAAACAACGAAAAGGTATTTTTTTGTGTAAAATAGCAGAGTGAAACACAAATTTAAGCCAGTGCAAACTCAAGTCGATTTCCCCTCGTTGGAGAAGGAAATTCTGGCGGATTGGTACACATGCGGATTAGTGGAAAAATATCTTCATAAAAACGATAAATCTGAAACTAGATTTTCCTTCATTGACGGCCCTATAACAGCTAATAATCCCATGGGTGTGCATCATGGTTGGGGAAGAACCTACAAAGACCTGTGGCAGAGATATCACAACATGAAAGGGGATAAGCAAAGATTTCAAAATGGTTTTGATTGCCAAGGTCTTTGGGTGGAAGTGGAAGTGGAAAAAGAATTGGGTTTTCGATCTAAGAAAGATATCGAAGTTTATGGAGTGGCCAATTTTGTTAACAAATGCAAAGAACGCGTTTTGAAGTATTCTACTATTCAAACTGAACAAACTAAAAGGTTGGGAAACTTCATGAATTGGGATAACTCCTATTTCACTATGGCTGACGAAAATAATTACATGATTTGGCATTTCTTGAAAGTTTGTTTCGAAAGGGGTTGGATTTACAAAGGTCATGATTCGGTCCCTTGGTGCCCGCGGTGTGAAACTGCTATTTCTCAGCACGAAATGTTGACTGAGGACTATAAAGAACTGGTTCATGATTCAATTTATTTGGAGTTACCGATTGAAGGAAGAGAAAAAGAATATCTTTTAATTTGGACCACTACACCTTGGACAATTCCGGCCAATATTGCCGTTACGGTTGATAAAACTCTAGACTATTCACTCGTTGAAGGAACCACTGGTGATCGCTTTTGGGTGGCAAAAGATCTCGTGGAAGCAGTGTTCGGCAAGGATTACAAATCAATTGTTAAAACTGTTAAAGGAGTCGAACTGGTAGGTCTTAAATATCGAGGACCATTTGATGGTCTTGAAGCTGTTAAAAAAGTTTCTGAGGAAAACTCCGACAAATTTCACATAGTTATTGCTACCGATTCACAAATTTTGCCCATAAGTACCACCGAAGGAACTGGGCTAGTGCACACTGCTGTTAGCGCTGGTGTGGAAGACTTTCAATTGGGGAAAAAATACGGACTTCCCATGATTCCTGTCATTGCTGACAACGCTGATTATTTACCAGGTCTAGGAGAATTTTCTGGAAAGAACGCCAAGAAAAACCCGCAAATAATACTTGATCATCTTAAAAGTCGGGAGGAATCCGGTGAGAATTGGGTGTTTAAAATTGTGGCTTACAAACATCGTTATCCCGCTTGTTGGCGTTGCAAAACAGAATTGGTTTGGAAAGTGGCCGATGAGTGGTATATCAGCATGGACAAAAGCGATCCTTCTGACAAAGAAAAGAGAACACTTCGTCAACAGTTAATGGATGTCACTAAAAAAGTGCACTGGATGCCAGATTTTGGTTTAGATCGAGAATTGGATTGGCTAAAAAATATGCATGATTGGTTGATTTCCAAAAAGAATCGCTATTGGGGATTGGCTCTGCCAATTTACGAGTGCAAAAAGTGCGGCAAATTTGAAATTCTTGGCGGAAAAGAAGAATTAAAAACGAGAGCAGTGGAAGGTTGGGATAAATTTGATGGAAATTCACCTCACAAACCCTGGATCGATGAAGTAAAAATCAAATGTTCTTCTTGTGGCGAAACAGTAAGTCGAATTGCTGACGTAGGAAATCCGTGGTTAGATGCGGGAATTGTCCCGTTCTCAACTTTGCAATATTTGGATCACAAAGACTATTGGAAACAATGGTTTCCAGCAAAATTTATCACCGAATCATTTCCTGGTCAGTTTAAAAATTGGTTTTATTCACTTTTGGTTATGAGCACGGTATTAGAAAAAACCAATCCTTTTGAAACAGTCTTAGGATTTGCTTCTCTTTTGGCCGAAGATGGCCGACCGATGCATAAGTCTTGGGGTAATGCGATTGAATTTAATGAAGGGGCAGATAAAATCGGAGTGGATGTGATGCGTTGGCTTTATGTATCTCATAATCCAGCAGATAATTTGCTTTTTGGCTATAAAAAAGCCGATGAAGTACGTCGCCAATTTTTCTTAATTTTATGGAACGTTTACAATTTTTTTGTTTCCTATGCTACCTTGGACGGATGGGAAGCAGAAAAAAATGAATCCAAAAATCAGGATGAGAAAAGCGTTTTAGACGAGTGGTTATTGCTACGACTTTCAAGTGTTGTTGCCGAAGTTACCAAGGGGCTGGATGAATTTAATCCCATTTTTGTCACCGATTCAATTGAAAAATTTGTTTCTGATTTCTCTCTTTGGTATATCCGTCGTTCTCGCGATCGGGTGGGACCGACGGTTCCTAACAGTACTGATAAAAAATCTTTTTATGACACTTGCTGGCACATTTTGGTGACTTTAACAACCCTTATGGCACCCATTACCCCCTTCATGTCCGACGAAATATTTCGCAACCTAACGGGTAAGGAAAGTGTTCATTTAGAAGATTGGCCTACCCTCTCTAAAGTTTCGGAAGGTCAAGATCATCTTCTAGAAAATATGGCGGTTGTCAGAAAGATTTGTGAGTTGGGGAATGCCAAGCGAAAAGATTTGGGAATTAAAGTGAGACAGCCACTAAGTAAGTTAGTAGTTCGTAGTTCACAGGTTGCTGTAGAGAATAAGGAATTAGTTCAACTTATTAAGGATGAATTAAATGTATAGAATGTTACTTTTGAAAAAATCGATGGGGAGATGGTAGTGGAATATGACACCGAAATTACTCCCGAGCTTGAAGCAGAAGGAAAAGCTAGGAGTTTAGTTCGGGACATTCAGGAAGCGAGAAAAAATGCCGGAACCACACTGTCAGAAAAAATAAAAGTCTATCTTCCGGACTGGCCAAAAGAATTTGAGGAAATGATTAAGAATCAGACCTTAGCAATAGAGTTGGTGAAAGATCCACAGCTTCGCGTCGAAAAAATTTAAATGTCACGAAATTTAAACCTTGATCCCGTCATTATTCTCTCTTCAGTGGTTCTTTGTTCTTTGGGGTTAGCCTCTATTTCCAGTGTAGCACCGTCTTTATTTCTTACCCAATTATTTTTTGCCCTAATTGGTTTGGGCCTTTATTTTTTAATGTACCATGTTGATTATAAAATTTTGCATTCCTTTGCCGTCCTTTTTTATCTGTTTGCCATTGTCGCTCTTCTATCAACCTTATTTTTTGGTTTTGCCAGCCACGGAGCAGTTCGTTGGATTCAGATTGGCGCTTTCAGGTTACAATTTTCCGAATTTTTAAAACCGTTTTTAATTTGTTCAGGTGCCTTTTTTTTAACGAGCATTAATCAACAATATAAGCGTTTATTCTATTCACTAATTTTGGCAGCGCCAATTTTTTTCTTAGTTTTTCGGCAGCCCGATTTAGGAGGAACAATTGTTTATATTTTCTCGTTTGCCCTAATGTCGTTTGTGGGTGGAATCGATTGGAAATTAGTGGTTACAGGAATAATTGGTGTCAGTCTTTCTTGGCCTGTTTTTTGGAAACTTTTAGCCGAATATCAAAAAAAGCGATTAATTAATTTTTTAAACCCAGAACATGATGTTTTAGGAAGTGGTTACAACGTCATTCAGGCAATTATAACTGTTGGGTCCGGAATGTGGTTAGGGACCGGTTTAGGTCGAGGCACTCAATCACATCTCGATTTTTTGCCAGAGCGCCATACTGATTTTATTTTTGCTTCATTTGCTGAAGAATTTGGTTTTTTTGGATCCTTTTTCCTGTTAGCCGTCTATTTTATTCTCCTCTTTAGACTTATCCAGATCTTTTCTGAAACCGACGACAGTTTTGGACGACTTGTTTTAGCGGGCTTAATTGGCATGTTTTTTATCCAAATGTTTATTAATGTGGGAATGAATATTGGTGTCGTTCCGGTGACAGGAATTACCCTCCCGTTCGTTTCCTATGGTGGCAGCTCACTTCTGGCTAGTTTTTTGTCGTTGGGGATTGCGGCCAACATTCATCGTCAAAACCGAGAAAAGAAAAGCTTTGACTAGCCATATTGCCTAAAGTCGCTTTTACGTGTAAAATGCCTTCACTATGGATTACTCAGTCATTAAAACATCTGGTTCCCAATATTTGGTCTCCGTCGGAGATGTCTTGGAATTACCGAAGCTCGGGATCGACGAAGGAAAAGAAGTGGTTTTTGACGAAGTCTTATTGTCAAAAGTTGGCGATAAAGTCACTGTTGGCGAACCATTAGTGACTGGAGCAAAGGTTTTAGGAACAGTTTTAAAGAATTTTCAAGGAGAAAAGTTAGATATATTCAAATTTAAAGCCAAAAGTCGATATCGACGTAAAATGGGTTTTAGAGCACAATTAACCTCTGTACAAATCGTTTCTCTTGACGGAGTGGTTAAAGAAAAAGTTAAAGCAGTCCAACCGAAAGAAGAAGTCAAAAAAGTAGTCAAGAAAACTGTTAAAAAAGCGACTAAATAACTTTAGTGACATATTTATTTGTTTTTGGTAATGCTCCGAAGCTCTCGTTAGCAGAACTATCCTCCTATTTGTCTTCACACAAAATTAAAAAAGACGCAGAACTTCACACGGTTGATGGTCTTTTTTTGGAATTAGATTCAGAAATTAACCTTTCTGAAATTGCAGATAATTTAGGTGGAACCGTCAAAGTGGCGATTGTTGAACAGGAATTCGAACGTCTTGATGAGCCATTTGTCGATTTTTCCACAGAATTAATTTCGCAAAATACATCCGGAAAGAAAGCAGTATTTGGATTCAGCATTTCTCACTCGTTACAAAAAACGAGTTTGCCAGTCGCAAAATGGAACAAAGACATCAAAGAGAGTTTGGTAGAGAAAGGGTTTTCAACCAGGTTTATTCTTGCTAATGGTCGTGACGGACAATTATCGAGTGTTGTGATTAAAAAACAAAACGTAACCGAATTAATCTTGGGTAAGCATCAAGGAGGAAAATTTTTTGTCGGTAGAACAATTTGGGTACAAGATTTTGAAGAATGGGGTCGAAGAGACTATGGTCGTCCAGAGGCTCAAGGACACATTGGTATGCTTCCACCAAAAGTGGCGCGAATGATGGTTAATCTAGCCGGAACTGTGCCTGGTCAAACAGTTTTAGATCCATTTTGTGGCGTGGGGACAATTTTGATGGAGGCTTCAGTTTTGGGTGCTCAAGTTTGCGGTTCAGACATTGATAAGGAGCAAGTAGCTAGAACTAAAGCAAATTTGGAATGGATGAAAATAAACGACTGTGAATTACACACAGTGGACGCTAGAGATGTTGGTAAATTTTTCGTGGATAAACAATTTGACGCAATTGTGACCGAACCAGATTTAGGGCCTAATGACAATGTTGGTAATTGGCGGGGGGAATTAAAACAAAAGTTAATTCATCTCTACATTGATTCACTTACTCATTGGAAAACTTTTCTTCCGGAAGGGCAATCTGTAGTGATTGCCCTTCCCAGTCTAAATGAAGATCTGACAATTGTGCGCGCGGTTATTGACAAAGCGGGGGCTATGGGATATAGTTTTCACGAGGAAATTTATCCATATTTCAGACCTGGAGCAACAGTTCAACGAAATATTTGTAAGTTTGTGAGGATTTAATTTATGGCACACGTCAAAACAGCCAGCGCGGCAAAAATGAATCGGGATTCCAAGCCAAAGCACTTAGGTGTGAAGCTTTATTCCGGTGAAAAAGCCAAACCTGGTTCAATTATTGTTCGCCAAAAGGGGACAAAGTTTCTTGCAGGTGAAGGGACAAAACTTGGTGGTGATTACACCCTTTTTTCTTTAAAAACTGGCGTAGTTCGTTTTTTCCACCGATTGGGTAAAAAAGTAGTTAGTGTAGTTTAATTATTATGGCTGATGAGGCTCAGATAACACACCTTGATCCTCAACTTCTGCAGACCAATCCCTTACAGCCCAGGGGATTGATTTCTCCGGAATCGTTGGTTGATCTAGTTGATTCGATTCGTGAACATGGAATTTTGGAACCGATTGTAGTGGCTGAAACTCCTGCAGGATACCAGATCATCGCTGGAGAGCGCCGCTGGAGAGCAGCAAAAATTGTTGGTTTGAAATCAGTTCCCTGCATCATTAAGCGCACTTCACACCGGGGAATGTTGGAATTGGCCATTGTGGAAAACGTCCAACGTGTGGACTTAAATCCATTAGAGCGAGCGCAAGGGTTTAAACGAATGATGGATGAATTTGGTTTAGGAACCGCCGAAATCGCTCAAAGGGTGGGGAAATCGCAATCATTCGTGAGTAATTCACTCCGGCTCTTATCTCTCCCTGACGCCTTAAAAGATGCCCTATTATCAGGAATTGTCAGTGAAGGGCATATTCGCGCTCTGGCGGCCATTGAAGATCCCGTTAAGATGGTGGAAGCCCTTCGTCAAATTCTTCGTGAAGAGGGCAGTGTTCGTCGTGCAGAGGAATTAGCTCGAGAATATAAAGCCCGAGCTAACATTAAACCTACTCATCCCAATGATCGAATTCACAGTGACGAAATGGTGGAAATAGAGCGAAAATTAAGTTCCAAAATAGATGCCAAGGTTAAAGTGGGACAATCAATGAAAGCGGCTCGCTTAATTATTCAATTAAAGGGTAATGTGGACACCACCACAGAAAAAATCAGAAAGATCTGTGAAATTTTGGAAGGGGCTTTTGAGGAAGAGAAAAAGGAAAATCCAACAATTAACGGATCCTCTACAATTTAGCTTCGGGGTAGTTAGCTTTTCCAATTATTCCAGTTTTATCTAGTGGCCAATATCTAAAAATTACCCGACCAATAAATTCTTTCGCGGCAATGGGGCCGAATTCTCTCGAATCGCTGGAATGTTGCCTATTGTCTCCCAAAACGAAGTATTTCCCCTCCGGGACGGTGATCGTTTGTCCTTCTCGAAGAAAAGATTCTTGATTGGTATAGACTGATTTGTCGAGATATTCGCTTTCGTCAACTGCCGTATTATTAACATAAACCTTTCCGCGCGAGAGTTTAATTGTTTCTCCGGGAAGAGCGATAATGCGTTTAATGAAGTCGATGTCTTCGCTACTGGGGGATTTAAAAATGACGACCTCACCCCTAAGTGGTGTGCGAGTTTTGTAGGTCACTTTGTCAGTCAAAATATATTCGCCATCATGAAAAGTGGGGAACATAGATTGTCCGCGAACCTGATTGGGTTGTGCCAAAAACCAATAGATAACAACAAAAATTGCCAAGGCGAAGACAAACGCTTCGATTAATTCCCAAACAATTGCTAAAAATCCAGAAGCCTTAGACATACCGTATCAGTGTACGGAAGGAGTTCCAGTTTATCAAGGAGTAGTTGAATATTATATAATAGCGAGGTTGGGACTCGTGGTTCACTGGTAGAACGCCTCGTTCACATCGAGGAAGTAGATGGTTCGATTCCATCCGGGTCCACAGTTGAGGATTTTCTGGAAAATTGGAGTCCCGCCGAAACGGCGGGACGAAAGAAAAGACCTCCGCGAAGCCCTTTTTGAACTGGCAAAAAAGTTGCCGATTTAATAAGGTGTAGTTCGAACCGACTTTTTGAGCCAAGAGCTTTAACTCTTGGCTATTGTTTTCGGCGCGCGCGGTTTTGGCCGCTTCGGCGGCCACATTTATAAATTCTCTCATTAGTTCGAACCAATTATTTCCCTTTTGAGAAACCTCTGTTATTTTTTCTTTCAAGCCCGCTTTTTTATCCAATAATTGACTTTTCTTTTGCTGGTAGGAAAGGATTTCAATTTCCTGATTGAGATAAACATCTAACAAACGGTCTAATTTTTGATCAACTGTTTTTATCTCATTGTTTATTTCCTCCGTATTTTTCTGAACACTACACAATTCTGTTTTCTGTTCCTGATCCAACCTTTCCAGCCATTTTTCAGCCCAATTCTTAGGGATATTCACTTTTGCCAAAAGTTCCCGAAGTTGTTCCTCAAATTCCACACTATTTAAATATTTTTGAGAACAAGGCTGGTGAATTTTCCGTTTGGTGCAATGATAGTAGATATAACCAACTTTTCCTCTAGTTGTTGGATAGAATTTAAAATGCTCTTCAGCGGTTACGGAAGCACCACACTCGCCACATCTGACCAAACCAAGAAACGGAAAATTATGGCTTTGTTTTCTCGGTTTTCCTCTCTGTTTTTGAACTTCTTGTGCTTTGTCAAACAAACTTTTAGAAATTAGTGGTTTATGGATTCCTTCATAAAATTCGCCAGCATACTTCATCAAACCATAGTAAAAAGTGTTTGACAAAAGTTTCTGGACTTGACTCATGGGTAACATCTTGCCGTTTTTCTTTCTTCTAATCCCTTTCTCAAAAAAGAACCTTTGAATATCCGCCATGGAGTAATTGCCATTGCCGTACATTTCAAAAGCTCTTTGGACAATCGGAGCAGCTTGTTTGTCAACTTCGATTGTTCGTAGTCGCGGCTCATTAAAATAACCAATGGGAGCTTTTGAAGGATAAACACCTCGGCGAAGTTTTTGGCGGTTGCCTCTTTTAACATTCTCGCTTAAATTATCCACATAATATTTTGATTGAGAAAAGGCAATGGATAACATAAATTTTCCTTGTGGGGTAGCGTCAAACCAAAAAGTGGGAAATTTTAAATCAAGAATTTTTCCGGTATCCAAAAGATAAATAATCTGGCCACCATCAACAGAATTTCTCGCCAGTCTATCCGGATGCCACGCAAGAATTCCTTGAATCTCACCCTGCTGAATTCTTTTAATCAGTTGTCCAAAAACTTCGCGGCCGGGAATTTTGGCAGTCTTTGCTTCTGTCAAATATTCCACAACTTCGATTTTTTCTTTGGCGGCAAATTCTCTCAACTCGGCAATTTGCGCCTCGATAGACAGAGCTTGTTTTTCTTCCTGCTCTATTGATCTTCGGCAGTAGGCAATGTATTTAATCATAGGCGTTTTTATCCCTTCTTCCTTAATTTTTGCGTTTTTCGGCCACTTTATTTTCCTTTTCTCTCCGGCAGCTTTTTTGCCAGTACAAAAAGGGCTTCGCGGAGGTCTTTTCTTTCGTCCCGCCGTTTCGGCGGGACTCCAATTTTCCAGAAAATCCTCAACTGTGGACTCTTTTTGAAAAAATCCGAACTTCTTTTCGCCAAAATTGCTAATCGTTAGCTCGCCCCGCTGTGGCGGGGCTCGCTATTGTCAGCGCTCGCTTCGTTTACCCTGAAATTTCTGAAGG
>Ga0172369_10010495_pt1 | contig 10022 bp, 9 predicted proteins | sample LakKiv25m_FD_114539 | JGI IMG/M metagenome (GOLD analysis project Ga0172369, IMG submission 114539) | Freshwater microbial communities from Kabuno Bay, South-Kivu, Congo - kab_022012_11.25m | ecosystem: Environmental > Aquatic > Freshwater > Lake | place: Democratic Republic of the Congo...
GAATTACTGCCGCAACGCTGGAAACTAATCAAATCAAAAAATTAAAGCCCGGAATATCCCACTATCGACAAAATTACTGTCGATTTGAAAATTATTTCAAACGGGGTTGGTAGAGGGGATACATATTAATGAATATTTTTGATATTTGCACTGTTGGAAACTCAGGACACAATGTACACCCGCCACGGGAAGTTTTCAGGTGTGATATTCAGGAATGATTTCCAGCGCTAAAATCTAAATCATTTTTTATGGAAAGATTTACTGGATTAATTGGCCTGGCGATGATCTTCGGGCTTGCCTTTTTAATGTCGAACAACAGAAAAGCGATCAATTATCGCCTGGTCATTACCGGACTTCTACTTCAGATCGGTCTGGCCGTTTTTATTCTGAAGGTTCCGCTCGGACAGGAAATTTTCTACTGGATTGGCAAAGCCATAAACAAGATCCTTGATTTTTCGAATGAAGGGGCTTTATTCGTATTTGGCGACCTGACTAAAGTAACACAAATTCTTCCTCCTGAATTTGTAAAAAGGGGAATGTTCATTTTTATCCTTCTGCCGACCATAATATTTGTTTGTGTACTGGTAGCAATGGCCTATCATATCGGATTAATGCAGCGCGTTGTTGCTGTCATTGCGCGATTCGTTCATTGGGCAATGCGCGTCAGCGGCAGCGAGGCTTTGTCGAATGTAGCGAGCGCATTTGTAGGTCAGGTTGAGGCACAGATCATGATCCGCCCTTATCTTAGCGGTATGACCCGGTCGGAACTGCTTGCTTCTATGGCCGGTAGCATGGCTTGTATTGCCGGTGGCGTTATGGCGATATATATTTCGATGGGAGTTCCGGCTTCCTACCTTCTGGCGGCCAGCCTTATGGCGGCGCCCGGAGCGCTTGTCATTGCAAAAATTGTTTTTCCTGAAACCGAAGAATCCGAAACTAAGGGAAAAGTTAAACTTGAAATTAAAAAAGAACATTCCAATATTATGGATGCCATAAGCCATGGGGCAAGTGATGGAATGAAAGTGTCCATTAATGTAATAGCAATGCTTATAGGTGTGATCGCTTTAATAGCCCTGATAGATGCCTTGCTCGGATATTTCGGTAATTTTCTTGCATGGACAGGAATTTCGCTTGACCTGATCGGAATAGATGTTACCCACATGAGGCTTAAAGATATTTTTGGTGCAATGTTCTCAGTATTTGCCTGGGGTATGGGAGTTCCTTCGGGCGATATCCAAACCGTCGGCGCATTAATGGGAACCAAAATGGTGATCAACGAATTTGTGGCTTATACCGATTTAACACCGATGATAGCTTCCGGTGCTCTCTCAGCAAAAGCAGCAATAATAGCCAGCTTTGCACTTTGCGGATTTGCAAACTTCAGTTCTGTTGCAATCCAGCTTGGGGGTATAGGCGCTCTTGCTCCGAACCGAAAAGCCGACCTCGCTAAGCTTGGCCTGAAGGCGATGGTCTGCGGAACACTGGCCTCCTACATTTCTGCTACACTTGCCGGCATGCTGATGTAATTTCAGGATTCAGCCTTAAAACGAACAATTGATCATTGGATTTATAAAAGCCGAATCTAAAACAGGTTTGATCGTTTTGAAACACTAAGTTGGATAATTCGTAATACCATCAATTTCGACAGATTCAAACAACTATTTGAATTGATCTTTTGTCTTGAAATTGCAAATTCAGCCCTATGATGATTTCTTAATTTTATTCTTTAATATGAAAAAATTCCAACTGTTAATCTTAGCTTTAGTATCTGTATTCCTGGTCAACGCCGGTATCGTTGAAAAAACTTATTATTTTGAGAACCCAACGGTGATCTCTTACGGCGAATTTCAATTAATTAATTTTGAAAACACCCAATTATTTGGCAGGATAGGTGAACCGGCATTGCCTTATCACTCGGTTCAGTTATTGCTCCCTCCAGGTGAGAAGGCCGTTTCAATCGAATTTATTGGTGGTGAAGAAATTCAGCTTCCCGGTGAATATAATATTTATCCCCAGCAGGCTTCCCGGCCATTATCGTTTGCGGGAAACGGTTCATTTGCATTAAATGAGCGGGTTTACAAAACCAATGGTAATTACCCGTTAACTCCAAAAGGCGAGCTTATTACCAGCCATCTGAACGGCTATGCCTTTGCCTTGTCAACCTTTACTCCGGTAAATTACAATCCGGTGACAGGCATTGTTTCGGTTTATAGGAAAGTGACAATAAAAGTCACCACTGAGCCTTCGGATCAATCTGCCATTGCATTGAATAATCTTAAACAGAGTACGGGTATTTTGGCGAAGGTGAATACTTATGCTCAGAACCCGGAAATGATCTCTCAATATCCTGCGGCTCCAAAAACCAATGATGATTATCAGTTACTGATCATCACTCCTTCGCAGTTTGCCGGTAATTTTGAGGAACTGATTGCTGTTTATCTCGAAAGAGGTATAAAAACACAGGTCGTTTCAAGAGAAACCATTAATACCGGTGGAACCGGACAGGACCTTCAGGATAAGATCAGGAATTATATCTTACAGGAATACCAGGATCACAGTGTGGAGTATGTATTATTGGGCGGCGATGTGGAGCATGTTCCATACAGGGGTTTTTATTGTTATGCTGTGTCGGGTGGCGGATATGAAGATGATAATATCCCGGCCGATCTTTATTACTCGGCATTGGATGGCAACTGGAACACCGACGGCGATAGCTATTGGGGTGAACCGGGCGAGGATGACCTGCTTCCCGAAGTTGCAGTCGGACGGTTTTCGTTCAGCAATATAACCGAACTTAACGCCATGCTTCATAAAACCATAAGCTATCAAAACAGCCCGGTATTGGGCGAGTTTAACAATACACTCCTTGCAGGTGAATGGTTGTACGGAGATCCCGAAACCTGGGGATCGGACTATCTCGAACTGCTGATCGGCCATCGCACCGATAACGGCTACGAAACTTTTGGAATACCCGAAACCTATAATTTCATGAAGCTCTATGAAGAAAATCAATCCTGGGGAGCCAATGATTTAATTACTGCCATCAATTCCGGGAAACAATATGTTCATCATGTGGGGCATGCCAACTCAACCTATGTTGCTTATATGAGCAATTACGATATCACCAATGGAAATTTTTACGGAGCAAACGGTGTTGACCACAATTATACTATTTTTCATTCTCATGGCTGTATTTGCGGAGCTTTTGACGACAGCGACTGCATCATGGAAAAAATGGCTTCCATTGACAATTTCGCCGTTGCAGTGGTGGGTAATTCAAGGTATGGCTGGTTCAACGAGGGTCAGACTGAAGGCCCTGCGGCACATTTACACCGCGAAATGGTGGATGCTATGTATCATGAAAAAATAAATCATATCGGCGCCGCTTTCGCTGAGGCCAAAATTCAAACTGCACCCTGGGTTACAGCTCCGGGCCAGTGGGAGGAAGGCGCTTTGCGCTGGAATTTCTACGATATCAATATCCTTGGCGACCCAACCCTTTCTTTATGGACGGCAGAGCCTGTTTCAATTGAAACCGCCTATGAAAGTGAAATCCTGATCAGCGCTGCATCTGCATCAGTGACGGTTACAAGTGGCGGCAATCCGGTGGAGAACTTTAGCTGTACCATTCTGATGGATGGTGTATTATTTGGAACTGCAAAAACCGATGCTTCCGGTGTGGCGCTGATCAATTTCGAAACGGCCTTCCCTTCGGCAGGTGAAGCCCAGTTGATTGTTTGCGGATACAATTGCTTACCTACCTCATACACAATTTCCATTGTTTTAGATACCGGTATTGATGAAACCGCTGATTCCGGATTAACGGTTTATCCTAATCCTTCAAACGGTTTTATCTCTCTCAGCTTTACCAACAATGCCACAGATGTGCAAGTAACGGTTATAAACCTGATGAACGAAACGGTGTTTACAGATAAGGCCGAAGGCAGGAATAACAAGGTAATCAACCTTGATCTTAGCCAACTTTCCAAAGGAATTTACTTTATTAAACTGATTTCAGGTGGGCAGGAGTTAACAAGGAAAATCGTCATTCAGTAATCCTGAACATATTCAAAAAAAGGCTGCTCTAAAAAGGCGGCCTTTTTTGTGTCCATTTTGTACAACGCCAACCTCTGTTGGAAAGGATAAATCCCATTACGTAAATTACGTTACGTAAAATATGAAATATAAATTCTATTTTTGTAGTGGAATAAAGATAAAATCATCAGGCAATGAAAGATATAAATCCTTTTATTATAGGCAGATATGAATCGGAAGCCTATTTTTGTAACCGGACTGAAGAAATAAAAAGGTTGGAAAATGCCTTTAAAAACCAACGAAACTTGACCCTGATTTCGCCCCGGCGGTTAGGTAAAACCGGCCTGATCCTGCATTTTTTTAAATCACTTGTAAAAGAAAAAGAGATCTCAACATTTTACATTGACCTGATGCACACCATGAATTTAGATCAGTTTATCAAAACTTTTGCAAAAGCAGTGATTGGTAAATTTGATACCCGCACTGACAGGCTTTTGCAAACCTTCGGTAAAATAGTGAAAGGCATCAGGCCAACCATTACAATTGATAATATGACTGGTAAGCCAATCCTCGAATTTACCTTGCAACCCGGCTCATCGAATGAAACGACAATTAAAGAGATTTTCACTTACCTGAAAAGCCAGAATAAACGGATCATTATTGCCTTTGATGAATTTCAACAGGTTGAAAGTTATCCTGAAGCAGGAGCTGAAGCAATAATGAGGAGTGAAATTCAACAGATCGCAAATACCACCTTCATCTATTCGGGAAGTCAAAAGCACATGCTAAGTGCAATGTCTGGAGATACCAACCGGCCGTTTTATCAAAGCGCTGAGTTTATGAACCTCGGGAAAATAGATAGGGAGGAGTACAAAAAATTTATCATTGATAAATTTAATTCGGGCAAGCAATCTATTGATCCTGATTCCCTTGAGCTCATCCTGAGCCTCACCGAATCTTACACCTGGTATGTACAATACCTTTGTAATAAACTCTACGGATTGAATATAAGGAAAATTAACAATAACCTGGTAATTGAAACACTCCTGAACATATTAAAGGAACAGGAAGTTATATTTTACAGTTACAGAAATTTATTGACTGAACTTCAATTCGATCTTTTAAAAGCAATTGCAATGGAAGGTTCGGTTAAAATGCCGACATCAAAGGATTTTATTCAGAAACATAAATTGACGGCTGCCAGTACCACAAAAACCAACCTTGACTCACTCATTCATAAAGAAATGATCCTTGCCGGTGAAGAAGGTTTTAAGGTTTACGATATATTCTTTTCTCAGTGGCTGAAAAGAATGAATAACTAATAAAGTCCTGTCACTATCTGGGCAACAACAAGCAAAAATAAAAATATCACTTGTAGAAATTACCATACACTAACTGGCGCAAGTCTTGTGTGCCTGCCTTTTTGCGCTGCTGACTTGTGCCTTGTTCAGTAGTTATTCCATTTAATTTATTCATGTTCGGCAATATCCGATCTGGTAATTTCGACCAGACTGCTTCGATTAATCATTTGTATCAATATATCAAGGTGGTCATTAAAAATCTGAATTAAATTCTTATTCGATACATTACCTGTTCTTACCAGGATCAGCTTTCGTGGCTCTGTTTTTATCAGAAAAGACTCCGGAAAGTCGTTATCCTTGCTGATGCAATTTTATGGATACTTTTTACCTGAACAAGTTTGGATGCATAATCCAAACAAGCAAGAAAGTCCTCTCGTTCCAGGTCAGGGTAATCGGTTAATAATTCTTCTATCGTCATCCCCGACGCCATTAATTCCAAAATGTTTTCGACAGGATATCTTAATCCGCGAATGGTGGGTTTGCCATGACATATTTCAGGTATAATTGTAATCCGGCTTGTCAGATTTTCCATAACGTCAGATTTTTAACAAAAATAATAAATATTATTAAACCGATAAACCTAATCGCGCAGTCTTGTGGGCCTTTTTGCGCTGTTGACTTGTGCCTTGCTTGTAGCAGGCTCACTCTTTCACCACTTTCCACGTACTCACTCTGTTATCTAGTATTATTTTCAGCACATAGGTACCCGCCTGCCTTCCCGATAAATCCAGTCTGCTTTGGCCCTTTAGTTTGTCGCTACTAAAAATCATTTCGCCGGCAGTGCTAAAGAGTTCCATTCGTGTGGCGGTGGCATCCTTTATCCCTGTTATCTCAACCTCCAGCTCCCCTTTTGTAGGGTTAGGAAAAATGCTGATTTCATATTCGCCTATCTTTTCGGACCAGGTTAGCTTATCGCTTTCATTATCAGTTTTACCGGTTTTAGTATTGTCTTTTTTCTCTCCGATGTATATTACCTCGCGGTGAGTACGGTTGCCGGCGCCATCGTAAGTGTATTCGATGGCGGGTTGCTGGCTGTATAGGCTTAGACCGATTATCAGCCAAATTGAGGTTATGAAATGCTTTTTCATTTTATAAATTTCTTTAGTTTTTATTTTTTTTCAATCTTTTTTGAAGTTTGTTATATAGATACCCTGTTGAGTCAGGTATTTGGTTGAACTTTAAAAATTTATATCTCTCATCAACAATTAATGTTCCTAAAGGTCCTTCGTATTTTTCTTCAAAACTCCAAATAATAGAATCATTAATTAGCAAACTTTTAGTTTCGAATATATCATAGTTTAACATCCCGACAGATCTAATTTGCTGGGTAAAAAGGGTATCGTTTGTGTATTTATAAGTACCCCACATATCTCTATCATCCTTGTATTTTATAAGGGCATTATAAACCTGATCACCAACAAATAATGAATCGTTCGTCCCCATCATTGCCCTTTTCAATAATCCATTATTATAAAACACCATAAATCGAATGTAATATCCATCAAGCGTATCACCAGTCGCATAAATAATCCGTGGTGTAAGATAATAAAAGCAACCATTTATTGTTGGCTTGCCCTGATATTTAAAATTTTCAAAGTAAGTAAGTTGCCTAAGCGGAATATTCACACATCCGTGCATTCCTGCTAAGGCTATAAATAGAAAGAAATATTTAAAAATTTTCACCATTGTGTAAAAGTATTTTTAGCAATTTGAAAATACCATGGATACCATGATGTTATTTTATCGGGCATCAATAAAAAGCGTGCAGAACCGATTAAATCATGAAAGGGACCTTGCGTGTCATGTCTTATTCGGTCACTCTGGCGGCCAAATCTGTAATTTTGATAGCCAACATACCATGCACCAGTGTTATACTTATTAGCATTAGGGCCAGCATAAGTACCATTTTTACCGGAACTAAAGTCTCTTCCCTTCCCATATCCATCTGCTCCTGGATCACCAGTGTACATAAGCAGCCCAGCTGTAAAATCTTTGTATGTAAATTCCATTGAATGAGTTCTATTTCTGTCCCTACTTAATTTATCTCCAAAAAAAACATCATTTTCAACACTCGCAGACCAGTCTTTCCCACCCCCTTTTATTCTCCAGAGTCCTTGACTTGTCTCTCCACTAAAAAACCGAGAATAACCGGCTGAAAACTTAGTTTTACCATCATCGAATCCATAGCCCGCTGAAACAACTGTTTCAAAACTTTTACCAGATGGACCGAAATTTCTGCCAAAGTCTCTTAAACTTACACCAAAACTGAAGGTATTATTACCTTCAGTATAACTTACACCAATATCTACACCATATCCAATTTGAGTAGAACCAGTAAAAACCGCAGGCGATATTTGAACAGAAAGGTTGTCCCCTATTGGGATATTGATATCTGGCATGGCAGAGGCAACAGAACCAATGGCAGTCTCCAATAAGTTTGCACCTGCTCCAACACTCATCGAAGCAGTTAACCCGCCTTCTACGAAAGCCATAGCACCATCTTCAAAGTTATCGATGTTACCTTGAGCATATTGTGCTATAGTATTAATTGCTCCGCCAATTACAAAGGACCATAAATAATTCTCACCATCCGGGTCAGTATAAACCAAAGGATTATTTAAGCAGTAACTGTACCTGTTAAAGTTTTGCGAATTATCCGGCGTCTGTACAAAATTATCTGGGCTTAACATTCTACCAAGAACAGGATCGTAAACTCTGCCATTCATATTGATCAAACCAAAAGCATCAAGGTGCTCATGGCCGGTAAAGCCGCGGGCGATAAGATAATTAGCAGGATCAGGCAAGATGTTGAAAGTCCAGTCGGTGGGATTTCTCCGGTTGCCCCAGGGGTCGAAGCTGAAACGCTGGGGCTGGCCATTATAAACGGCGATGTTGCCATTAACATCGGTTATGGCATAAGGCGAACCAAGATGATCTTTATAAATATAGTACATTGTTCCGATACTGTTTACATTGATATTGAGCGCCAGAAGGCCATCTCCACCGGCAATATAATGGATTTCTTTTACATTTCCCTGTGCATCAACCTCCTTTTCATAAAACCCACTAATTGGCGCAAGTCTTGTGTGCCTGCCTTTTTGCGCTGCAGACTTGTGCCTTGCTTAAATACATCCATACAACCAACCACAGTATAGGTTGTAAAGTAAATGCCGTCCGGTTTTTTAAATTTATGCCTCAGGTTCATGGTGCAAATATATTGTTTTTGTTCGAAGGCACGAATCCCTCCCCTCAAGGCCAAAACTTCAGGCTCGTGCCAGTTTGGTGTAGTTATTCCATTTGATTTATTTATGTTCGGCAATAGCCGATCTGGTAATTTCGACCAGACTGCTACGATCAATCATTTGTGTCAATATATCAAGGTGATCATTAAAAATCTGAATTAAGTTCTTATTTGATACATTGCCTGTTCTTACCAGGATCAGCTTTCGTGGCTCTGTCTTTATCAGAAAAGACTCCGGAAAGTCGTTATCCTTGCTGATGCAATTTTATGGATACTTTTTACCTGAACAAGTTTGGATGCATAATCCAAACATGCAAGAAAGTCCTCACGTTCCAGGTCAGGGTAATCGGTTAGTAATTCCTCTATCGTCATCCCTGACGCCATTAATTCCAAAATGTTTTCGACAGGATATCTTAATCCGCGAATGGTGGATTTGCCATGACATATTTCAGGTATAATTGTAATCCGGTTTGTCAGATTTTCCATAACGTCAGTTTTTTAATAAAAATAATAAATATTATTAACCCGATAAACCTAATCGCGCAAGTCTTTTGTGCCTGCCTTTTTGCGCTGCTGACTTGTGCCTTGCTTGTAGCAGGCTCACTCTTTCACCACTTTCCACGTACTCACTCTGTTATCTATTATTATTTTCAGCACATAGGTACCTGACTTTAAACCGGAAAAATCAACGGTGTTTTTGCTTTTTAATTTCTGATCCTCGTAAATCCTTTCGCCTGAAGCAGAATAGAGTTCCATTCGCGCATTCGGGGCATTATCTATATCCCCGATTTCGACAGTTAAATATTCTTTTACCGGATTCGGGAAAATGGTGATCCCGTAGCTGCCGATTTTATCCGACCAGGTAAGCTTATCGCTTTCATTATCGGTTTTACCGGTTTTATTATTGTCTTTTTTCTCGCCGATGAATATTACCTCGCGATGAGTACGGTTGCCCGCATCATCGTAAGTGTATTCGATGGCGGGTTCCTGGCTATAAAGGGTTAAACCGATTATCAGCCAAATTGAGGTTAAGAATAGAGTTTTCATTTTAATATTGATTTTTTTCTACAATAGTTCGTTAATATTTTAAGCTGCAATTTTTCCAAAATTCAAGGCATCCCGATAAACCTTCATAATTTTTTTGCATGTCAGGACTAATTCTAAGTTTGCAAAAATTCTGTCAGCTATGATTTTATTGAGATGCATGGTTTTAACATCGCTCATGGAAAAAGCGTTTCTTTCCCCTTTATTTAGCGATAAATAGGAGACAGCTTTTGCAATGGATATTGTGGATAATGATGCATTGAAATGAAAATACATTTTGCGTTCATCCCTCGCCTGACAATGAGTCAACCCTGTAAATTGTTTTGCATCACGGTATAAAA
>Ga0172369_10010499_pt1 | contig 10021 bp, 7 predicted proteins | sample LakKiv25m_FD_114539 | JGI IMG/M metagenome (GOLD analysis project Ga0172369, IMG submission 114539) | Freshwater microbial communities from Kabuno Bay, South-Kivu, Congo - kab_022012_11.25m | ecosystem: Environmental > Aquatic > Freshwater > Lake | place: Democratic Republic of the Congo...
GATATCTACCTTCTTATTTCTATTTTCCTAACTCGTTTCCAAACCCACCGTCCAATCTTCTATTTTCAATATAAAGTTGTTTAGCCCTTTAATTTTTGCTAAAGTTGAATCATGGTTGATGATAAATTTGATTTGAATATAAATGATCAAGATGGGTTCAGAAAGTTTATTGAATACGAAACTGCAACATTGATAATCTCTCTTCTTGAAAAGGGTGCTATAGATCAGGATAGGGCCGCAAGACTTTCACAGTTGACACTGGATTTGATAATTCCAGGAATGACACTTGAAGAACTATATTTAAACGGAGTAAAGCTTGACGATAATAATTCTGAGATGGCTCCAGTTGTCTATAAAATTATGAAAATATATGAAGAAAAATTTGAAAAAAAAGCCTTAAGTCAAGTATCGGCGATGGTCAAAAATAAACAATTTGGTCAAGCTGAAGATTTGGTAAAAAAAGTTTTACTATTTAAAATTAACAACTAATGATATGATCGGACCTGGAACCAACATGGATGTTACTTCAGAACAACGTTCTTTACAAAACGAAGGAGGAAAAATCGATGTGGGTAAAATGACAGTAAAGGTAGAAAAAAAAGTCGCAGCACCAAATTCACCTGAAGATGTGGCTCAACAGCAAGCTTTGGAAATGCAAAAGGCTGCGGATGAATTAAATAAAAAATTAGTTACAGAAGCAACAACTGCACTCCAACAAGGAAGTGGAGAAGCAAGAAATGTTTTGAGACTGATATCAGGAAATGAGGCAATTGTCAGTAATTTGCTTGGTCTCCAAGATGCAGAATATTTGGAAGCGAGCATGATAAAAGAGCCAAAAGCACAGCAACAAAAATATGCTGAAATTCAAAAAAAATATGCAAAATTAATTCAATATGCAGAAAATCGACAAAATGAAACAAGATTAAATATCAGTCGATTAAAACAATCAGAGAATCCCAAGGATCAAGCACTGGCGATGGATTTGGAAAATACCAACGCTAAACTCGACCTCCACAATTATGAGATGGCAATAATAAGAAACAGACAGATATTGGATGCTGGTATAAATCCAAGAACGGGTCAACCCTTAGAAAAAGAGTTAAGGTCTCGATATTCAACAGAATTAGCCCAGCTTGTTTCAAAAAAAATAATACTGGAGGAAAAAACAAAGAATAGTAAAGGTGAGCGAGAAAAAATGAGGGATGTTAATGGTAAACCAATAAGAAATGTAATTGATGACATGGCGACAGCACTCAGCGGAGAAAAACAAGATAACTCAATATCATTTCTCGAAACTCGTGTGACACAAGCATTGACTAGTGAAGCAAGCATGAATAAATTTGCAGATGAATTAGTAACTATAAACGTTTTAAATGAAACGGATAAAGCAAAATTTATTGATGATATGAAATTGGGATTAACAGTCGATGATATTAAGGAAGCGGTTAAAAAAGGTGGAAAAAAAATTATAGGATTGATGGGTGTCATGAGTGTTATTTTGGCCTACGCTGCGTATAAGAAATCTCAAGAAGGGCAAGGGCAATCAATGATGGGTTAAATTCTTTTTCTATTGTTATAGTTTACCATTTTTGATAAAGTTTAATCATGGACAATCACGAAACAAGTGCCAGTAATCAATCTCCACCTCCAGAGTCTCCGGTTGAAGCAGAAATAAACAGCAAGATAAATGGCATGACGGACCGGGAAAAAGATTCATTCGGATTGTCTTTAAAACTAAGCGCTCTTAATGACCTAAATGAATTACGGAGAGTGGAGGAAAAATATGAGGACAAAACAGATAAAAGTAAAATTACAGATGCAAAGAAAAAAGTGATAATTGATTTGGAAAAACTTGTCATAGCATCTAAAAAAGACATCAAGATAAACGATAATCCAAAAACACAAAACTTACTCAAAGGATTGGCGGAGAAAGTATTGTTTGGAGATGAGATGATAGATATATTTATTAATTTTGAAGAATATTTGTTGGGTAATAAGAAAATCGTGATGGCTACGTCTGTCAACGACCAACAGCCAACTGAATTTGAAATTGAATTGATACAATTATACCAAATAAATGCTGAGGCAACCCGGAAAATGCTTGAAGTTTTAGTTGATAATGCCCATGACTATGGAAAAGAACCAAACGAGCTACGAAAGAGATTTGATAAATTGCTAAGGTCACTTGATGAATCGCAGCCAATAAATTCCGAAGTTGAATCGTTATATTCTAATTTTCCTCAGAAGCAAAGGGAATTTGTCCACGCGCTTCATAATCCAAATAAATTTTTGGAGGTAGTTAAACTCAAAATAAAAGAAAAATCTTCCGATACCTCAGATATTCAAAAAGAAGTAAAAAAAGAATATGTTAGACAATATACTAGTGAACCCACTCCGGAAGAATTAAGCGCCTTAGTTCAACGACAAATACAGATCAAAGTATCAGAGGAAATCGGAATGGAAATTAGTGATATCTTGACTCTTATATATCGTCAACTCGGAATAGAAAGATCTCATAAGGATTTTAATACGGCTTCAAATGAAGATTTTATGCGCGGTATTGTTGCAACAAAAAATATAATAAGTAGAGCCTTACAAGGTCTGGAATCAAATTTTAGAATGATGGAGTTTGAAGATCCAAATAATCCAAAATATTTTCAAATGCACAAGCTGACAGAGGAAGATTCTTATACTGGTGAGATAAATATTGATGGTAATGTCAGACCGCAACCAAGAACAAAACCTCTTCCTTATTTTGAAAAAGTCAAAATGTCCAAATTTATCACCAATCAATGGGCAAATTTTTATCATTGGCAAGATGCAACAGGTTATTTTCACGATATCGCGGTAATTTTAAATCATCCACCTCATGAAGGATCGATTTGGACTGCTGTTCAAGGCTTTGCCGCAAATATGAAAATGGCCGGTCTAGATGGCTTTTATAGTCTTCCTAATGGACCAATGACAATTAGAGCATATCATCTTCTTGAGAAATTCAAACAGGAAGAGTTTGCAAAGTTTGATCATAAATTACAAGCCGATATGGATACAAACCAATTGGAGGACGTAAATACTAAAATAGAAAAAAAAGTCATAGCATACTTACTGATGGAATATAAAAGTGACCAAATGTCTGAAATTAGAATTGCCTCGGCCATCAATAATGCTGTTGGGATGGCTAAAGGTATCTATTTATCGGAGCATGAAAATATTGCGTATGCCGATTCGGAAGGGGCGACACAATCATATGGCACGCTGGACGCAACACCAATAAATCTTTTAAATCTTTTACATACAATTACACGTTGGGGGGGTCCTGCCAATCTGCGCCCTGTATTATTTTTACCGGCGGACGGCGAAAAACGAAGTTTTTGGAAAAGTTTACTTGGAATTCCTCAGTATGACCATAATATTACTTATAAAAATGCATCTGACGTATTGGATAGTTTTATTAATTTAAAAAAAGGTCGTGAAGGAAGCATGATGAATTTGGTTATAGATAAAATATTGCATCTTACCAAAACTGCCGATTTTGTCAATAGAAGCGGGTGGAGAGATTATTATGCATTTTCTCCTCATTTCATTTATGACCAAAAAGGAGACTTAAAATTATTAGATAGTTTTAAATCGTTAGACATGATTGGTTATCAACCGATAAACTGGTTTCTAAAAAATATTGGTGTTAAAAAAAATGTCGACAAAAGCGGAAAGACATATTTCGAAAAAATTCACCCCGAAAGTAGAGAGGATGAAGATCCTGTAAAAAAAGAATTTATAAGATTAAAAAGTATTCCTAAGGCAAACATGAATAACGAAGATAAAGCATTGTGGGAGAAATTTGAAGTTGATATAGCGGCTGCAGATCAGAGAGAAGAGCTCTTTAAATATCTCTATGAACGATACTTTGAACCATTTACTGTCATTGACGACAATGGTCATACGGATACATATCAGGATTATATCAATAAACTGAGAGTTCGAGCCGAAAAGTTAGTAATAGAAAACGTTAATGATAATCACAATATGTCTTTTAATGATTATGAAATGGCAGTCCAAAATCAAATTTCAGATTTATTTGTAAAAGGAGCCGTTTCAAGGGTTGTAGCGGCCAGATTTCCAACCAAGTTTTTGAGAATTGATAGAGACAGATTACATAAGGAAGGGGGAAGCCGCTGGCGACAGATATATGAAAAGATGCAGGAATCAAATAGTGGTCTGACACGGGATCAATTTGGTGAGATTATGAATGATCTGGGATTTGTGGAAGAATGCATACAAAACGATACAAGCGTATCGGTAAAAGAAAAAATACATCTATTACCACTAGATGACAAAATAACCAGAAGTTTAGGAGATCATGTTAAATTACTTCAAAATCTGGATAGAAAAAAAATTCGTGAAATACTTGGATCAAGAGGTATGGATGAAAATAGAATAAAAAAAGTGGAACATCTATATGATCTAATATATGAAAAAATGACCGGAAAATCGGAAACGCGACACGAACCAAATGGGAAAGCAATACCGGGGACAGGTGACCTTGATTTTTTGGATGGTGAGGCGGTACATGCGATTGATGAATTTCCTTTTAATATTGGTCAGGAAAATACGGATTTTAGTTTAATTCCATATCGGGCAACGGGACCAAACACATTGGTTCGCGCGATTGGTGATATGGCAGAAATGGATGAAGTTGTGATTAAAGGATTTTTAGATTTACCAATAATGTTTTCGGAAATTGCCGCAAACGGCGGAGATTATTCACCGCTCATTCAATATTTGCAAAAATGTCAAAAGACATTTATTAATGTGCACGGTTCGGGTGACGACTATGATTTTAACTATATGATAGGGGGAATGTTTGTTAATTATATGAGAAAAGATGATAATGCGGCACCAGGCCGAATTAATTCGATCGCAGGCCTAATTGCTGGAGACTCAAATTTAGTAAGAGAATTCGATTATAAGGATATTGATAGATTCTGGCTTGCAATGCAACAAAAAGGACTTTTATTGAAAAAAAATTACGATATAACAAAAGGGCCTGAATTTGAGAATGTTTGGAAGATCGATAAAAAGACCGGTAAGCCGGTAATGACAAGTTCTAAAAAAATTATAGAAAAATATAAATCATGTATAGAAAGAGCTAGAGAGCGATTTGGAGGAAGTTGGAAAGAAGGAATGGCAAATGTACTAGGTAAGATATTACCATTAGCTATGATTTGGCTGATATGGCAATATATGAAGAAAGCTTTTGAAGAGACGATTGGCGGAAAAAAGGGCTAAATTTGATACGATTAATCTAAATATGAAAAAAATAATTCTATTATTTATCTTGTTAATCGTTGTTTTTTTTATTCCAAACAATACATATGGTCAAGATATTTTTTCTTATGAAAAGAATGTCCCAGGTCTGACTTGTGGAATTGCCGGTGATAAAACCGGAAAAGACAAATGCTGCAGCTTGCCGAAAGAAGTTCAGTGCAATGATGAAGGATTTAGTGTATTGAAGGTGCTCGTTGCCGTTGCAAACCCGGTACTTGCAACTTTTGTTAATAAAAAAATTGACAATTATATAGAAGGTTGTAATAAAATAAAAGACTTTGTTAATCAAACGGACAATGTTTCTTGTATTGCGGGGGAGCCTACAACATCTAATTTTTCCGATCCAAGCTGCAAATGTGTAGGTCAAAATACAACTTCGAATGCAAATATAGCTGTAGCAGAAATGTGTTATAAATTTCTAGGTTCAGCAACACAGGCAAATGAGCTAAAAGGCTGTCTTAGTTGCTCTTCACAAAACGGAATCTGGACAGGGATGGGCTGTCTGCCCCTAGATATTAACGCATTAATAAGCGGTTTTATATTGAACACAGGAATAGGTCTTGGTGGAGGACTTGCCTTGCTTTGTATAATTTATGCCGCCTTCCTCATGCAATCATCTCAGGGTAATCCGGAAAAGCTAAAAAAGGCTCAAGAGATGATCACCTCGTGTATCATGGGCTTGATGCTGATTATATTTTCGGTGTTTATAATGAGGCTCATCGGAGTAAATATACTCAGGATTCCGGGGTTTGGAGGATGAAACTTTAAATAACAAATTTTTGCCAATTATTTTTGTTGACTATGGCTAAAGTTGCTTTTGGATAACTGTTTATCCACGAATCCGGGATTTTAACAGTTTTTTTTCCATATTTAAATTCAAAACCATGAAGTATACCATCGGAGTCTTCGATAAAATCTATTTCTGCACCGCTAGTTAGACGCCAAAAATATAGAGAAAATATTTTTTGCTCATAACTTAGTTTTTTCATCCGCTCTACGATCAGAAAATTTTCCCATAATTTTCCCAAATCATCACGATTATTAAGGGTATTAAAATTTCCGATGATGGAGTTTCTAATACCTGTATCATAAAAAAATATTTTATCCATTTTTGTTACTTCTTTACGTAAGTTCCTACTAAATCCAGGTAAACGAAAAATAATAAAAGATTTTTCCAGTAAGTCAATGTAGCGGTCAACCGTCGTACGGCTGATTTCCAAAGAATTACTTAGCTCACTTATTGATACTTGATTACCTATCTGAAAGGCCAGCAACTTTAATAAATCATGTATTTTTGAAGAATTTCTAATATCACCAAATTCAAGTAAATCTTTGTAAAGATAATTGTTGGTTAGATTTTCCAGATATTTTGTTTTCTCGGAAATACTATTTAATGAAAATACTTCAGGATATGATCCATAGATCAACCTTTCTTCTATTTGTGTCTCGAGCTGGTAGGGTGTGTACAGGGATAGTAGCTCTTTTTGGGAGATTGGAAATAGTCTATAGCTATAGATCCTGCCAGTCAGAGGCTCGCTAATTTTACTAGCCAAATCAAGAGCTGATGACCCGGTAATAATAATTTTTAGTTTTGGAAAATTATCCAATAAAATTTTCAAACTTAATCCAATTTCAGGAATTCGTTGTGCTTCATCAATAAAAATAGCATCGTACCCGGAAACTAAAAGTGTTAATTTTGAAAGTTCTCTACTTATTAATAATTCCCACCATCGACCTCTCTCGTCTCCGTTTAAAACTAAAGTTTTCCAATTAAATTCATTGAGTAAATCGTTAATAAGCGTGGTTTTACCGACCTGCCTTGGACCGTAGATTACAAGGCCTTTTTTTGACTTTCTTAAATCATTTTTCAAAATAGAAAGCAGATTTCGCTGAATTTTCATAGTTTAATGATATCAAGAGTCGATTCGTTTGTCAACTGTAAATGAGCTATTTCCGCCGGTATAGTAGCGGTAATAAAGTTCAGGAGATGATCACCTCATACATCATGGGCCTGATGCTTATAATATTCTCGGTGTTTATAATGAGATTGATCGGTGTAAATATTTTGAAAATACCTGGATTTCAAAAGAGTAGTTTATCATTGTGGCTTACCACTTACGTCAGTTTGTGGACCTGGTTTGGGTGGACCCAAACCGAATTTTTTTGCTAAGCCTTGAAGCATATCGGATCGCCCAATACCGCTCAAGAATAGTGATATGCTACCAATTTGTCCCATTCCGCCCATGGCTCCTCCGACAGCCGCTCCGGCCCCACCAAAGAGCACACCAGGCCCTATCTGATCAAAAAGACCGGGTTTAGGTATGAAGATCGATCTGGCCGCCTTTATGAAATCAGGGATCATATAGAGGATCATTATTCCCAAAACGAAACCAAAACTTTTAGGATCTATTCCAACAAGGAACGGAAATTGCACCAAATTACCGGACGAGGCACTGTCAACGATAACCGAACCAAGAAGGAAGATACCTACGATCAAAGGAAAAACTATCAGTTCTCCGGCAAGATTTTTAAGCCAGTTGGTAAAAGCGGACTGTCCGGGAACGGCCTCAAGTAATAGATAAAACGGTGAAAGGACGATATTAATAAGTATTTTGATATAAGAGCTAAAAATAATAAGAATAATTTTAAAAAAAATAAAAACTATTGAAAACCAAATAAGAACTCCTAGTAGAACTGGAACTAAAACAAACATTATTAAACCAATGATAACCATTAAAAGAGTTAATTCCCATGGCGTGCTAATTCCAGCTAACAACTGTTCAAGCTTAAGTGTTGCTCCCAAGCCAACTGGTTGACCTTGGCCTTCTATTGATTTAAGAATGTCTGCTATTCCACCCATGCCAGCAATAACTAAGACGATAGTGTTAATAACTCTTTGACCAATAAATGTAATAATAGCGCCACCAATAATTTTAATATAAAGTCCAAGTTTCGGAATTAGACCCAAAATCGCATTTGGTAAACGCCAAATAGAATCACCAAAATTATGTCCAATACCTTCGTATATTATCCCTGGGTCAGCTTGAATAAAATGTTTTTGAAGTTCAACCGTATCATTTATGGGACCCCAATAACCGTAGTTACTTGAAGGTCCAAGGACGGAGACAATCAATGCAATAAGCAAATACATCAGATCGATCATAAAACCGGCAATGGCAAAGGAAAAAGTAATTAAAATTAGGGCAATAATAATTTTAGGTAAGGCATTTTCAACTGAAATAACCGTTTGAGGGTTGATTTTGGCGCGAAACATGACCATAAATCCAATGGCAATCAAGACAATTACAAGAAGCAGATATGCCACATCACGAAAGATCTTCCAGATTTTAGCAAATGGCTGGATTGACCCCATCCCGATCCCTTCAGCCGCTAAAGCCTTTGGGAAGAATCTGGCATTTGATAGTCCCGAGTAAGTCCAGGCGACGCCTGAAGCAGGAGGATTTATGAACGGCATTGTAATTAAATTACTTATAAACCCAAGCCCGCTTTTACCGAAGTTTTTATCACCGTCTGAAGGGTTGTTTGTACATCCTTCACCCATCATTGAACACATCATTCCTCGGTAAACAGCAATAGTTATTTTTCCTTGTTGAGTTTTATTAAGTTCTTTATCGTTAATAACCTTATAAATTTCTTTACGGTTTTCGAGGATGGGATTTGTTTTTGAAGATGAGGACAGGGAAACCTTGTCTCTACCAATAAAATAAGAAAACAAACTGATCACAACAAAATAAACAATGACTACTAGAGAAATTTTTTTAAATAAATTCAAGGCAGGTTTCAAAAATGGCAACATAGTTTGATTATAACAAGAATTTAGAATTCAAAGTGGTAATCTTAGTCTGGATTCCCGCCTCCGCGGGAATGACAAGGGAAAAGATTCTCAATTCTGAATTCTAGATTATAAATTTATCTTAGGATAAATTGATCAGACCCAAGTCCCGGATAGTTGGCGGCTCTCCATTTTTCAAACTCAGCTTTTGACGGATCTTTGGGATCATTAAGAGTTACATTAAATTTATCTTCACCAAAGTCAAAGTCAATGGTAAAAGAAGTTAATATTAGAGGTGATTTTTGTCTAAGGTCTTTTTTTTGAGCGGCGAGATCTACTATTTGTTGAGGAATCTGTTCTTCAACCGCTCCTGTGAACGCAGCTTTAATTGTTATTGGAGTTGGATTAGTTGTTGTATCCCCTCGATTAACTGATGGTGAGGGATTAGTTTCAACGGTTGTCGGAAATACTTGAGTCGCTTGTCCGGTCTTATCATTTTTGGCTGGAGTTTTTTTAGATGACAAAGGGATGATCAAAATAAGAATAAATAAAAAAATAAGTGCCCCGGAAATTGCGAGGTAGACTTTTATATTAGAATTATCCATAAAAAATTTAGAATTTAAAATTCAGAGTTCAGAATTAAATATAAATTCTCAATTCTAAATTCATAATTGTAAATTATTTCTTAACTCCAAACGCCAATCTATATAACGGGTATGGATAACGGCTATTTTCATTATAAGGTATTTGGTAGCGTCCGTAAGCGGGATCATAGGCAATTATATTACCTTGACTGTCAATATCGGTGATCCAAAAATAATGACCGCAGCCTTTTTCACAAAAACTGGCCAAAGTAAAAAAAGTCCAACCGGCACTCAAATATTTTCTCAGTTGTGGGACAAC
>Ga0172369_10010500_pt1 | contig 10020 bp, 11 predicted proteins | sample LakKiv25m_FD_114539 | JGI IMG/M metagenome (GOLD analysis project Ga0172369, IMG submission 114539) | Freshwater microbial communities from Kabuno Bay, South-Kivu, Congo - kab_022012_11.25m | ecosystem: Environmental > Aquatic > Freshwater > Lake | place: Democratic Republic of the Congo...
AATAGTCTTCATGTTCATACCCAATTCTTTTGATAAACGCTTATTGTCATAATAAAACGATCCATCTGCGTTTAGCATATTCCTTCTACTAAAATATTTATACTTACGCCTTAATGAAAACCATACTAATATACAGGCAGGTGTCATTCTTTTCATAGTCTCATCCTATCCCTTATCAAATGGAGTGCCTTGTTATAGGCATAAACATTTGCAAGGGCTTCCTTATTCATAAAATCCATCTCTAACTTTCTTATAGCGCTTTGATGCTCTGGGTTAAAAAATATTCTGATTAACTTTTTAGAGGAATTGTTTTGTGAGGTTACCTCAAAGGTAATGCCTGGGATCTCGGCCAGTAGTAGTCCGGCAAGCTTTAACTCTGTGGTCTCGTAAGAATTATTTTGTTGTGAGGTAATCGTTCTTTCCATAATATCCGGTCTTTGCGTTCTTCATATTTCTTAAAATTGACGACAAAAATACCACCTTTTTACCACCTTTTTGAAATAAAAAAGCCATCACAAGACTTGTCATATCTTGAAATGGCTTGATATTACTTTGTTTATAACTGCTTAATTTATATAGGGGTAATGAAGATTGGGGGTGTTTTGAATAGGGAAAACAGGGTTGTGCTGAAAATATACGGCGGAGGAGGTAGGATTCGAACCCACGAGGCCCTTACGAGCCTACCTGTTTTCAAGACAGGCCCATTCAACCGCTCTGGCACTCCTCCGTTTTGTTATATTTTATCAACGCAGATCTTTAAGACCCATTGTAAGCTCGTCTTTTTTCTCCGCGAAATTTATTGCCGTCTCTTTTGTTATTTTGCCGGTCCTGTATAAGTCCAGGAGAACCTGGTTAAAAGTCTGCATGCCGTACATGCCGCCGTCTTTTAGATAATATTCTATTTCATGAATCTTGCCTTCTCTCATGAGATCCACTATGGTAGGCGTAGGGATCAGGACCTCGGCCGCAGGCACACGTCCTGTTCCGTCCTTTAAAGGCACAAGCCTTAATGACATAATACCCTTCAATAACAAAGAAAGCTGCATCCTGACTTCCGCGTGCTGGTGAGGCTGAAAGAAATTTACAACCCTTTCAATCGTATGAGAAGTACTGATAGTATGCAGATTTGCCATTACGAGCTGCCCTGTCTCAGCAGCTGTAAGCGCAATCGACATAACATCCGCAGACCTTATGTCTCCTATAAATATAATATCAGGCGTCTGAAGCATGCTGTATTCCAGAGCCCTCTGAAAACTTTCAGTATCTATCCTTATTTCCCTCTGGCTTATCATGGATCTTTTGTCCTGAAATAAATATTCTATAGGGTCTTCCAGCGTCAGGATATGCTTCGACATATTCTTGTTTATATATTCTATCATGCTCGCGACCGTCGTAGACTTTCCGCTGCCGGTAGTGCCTGTTATAAGGATAAGGCCCCGCTTTTCACTGCACCAATTTTCAAGGACATCCGACGGGAGGCTAAGTTCTTTAAATGACAAAACCTGCGTATTGATAGCGCGTATTACAATTACAGGCGTGCCTCTCTGCTGAAATATAGTAGCCCTGAAACGGCCAAAGTCCTTTACTCCGAAACAAACTACATTTTCTCTCTGGTCTTTATACGTATGTTTCTGGGCCCTGGTAATTGCGTCGCCTACAAGAGCGTCCAGATCATGTTCATCCAGAATAGCCTCGCCCTTAACAAGATCGCCATTTATCCTCAGACAAACAGGGCTTCCTGCCTTGAGAATAACGTCGGAAGCTTTTTTTTCAAACATTTGTTTTAATATATCAGTTAGATCCATAAAATATACCTCCGCATTTTCGAATCAAAGGAACCCAAAAGACTCCGATAGTACGAATTAGTATCAATGGCGGAGAGGCAGGGATTCGAACCCTGGGTACCCTTGTGGAGTACATACGCTCTCCAGGCGTACCGTTTAAACCGCTCACGCACCTCTCCGTTTTACTCAAACACTAAACCACTTGTTTATATTTACAAAAACAGCTGTTTCCAAAACGAATAGTAAAAAAACTTCGTTTTTTCGTAGATATCAGCTACAAAACTTACAAACGATACATCTCTGAAAAAAAGGCTCATTATAAGAAAAACTATAACAAGGTTAACAATATAAATAAAAGAAATCGACGAAAAATAACCTGTCTTTATAAGGTCGGATTGTTTCTGCCTGATGCTTTCCGCCGTATAAGCCAGGTGAAACATTAATGTGAACCCTATCAGGAATATAAGGATACCTGAATATTTCGTTATATCAATAAAAAAAGATAAAATAAAATAAGCCGCGGCTATAATAACAGTATAGACAGGTATCATATACGGCGCGAGCATGACAAAGAAATTAGGCGTGGTGGTTTTTACACTGCCTTCTTTGCTCGATACCTTCATGTTGGTCGCTTTGCCTCCCGAGCAGAACGTGGCAAACGCATGCATAGACTCATGGCCGAATACATACAAAAAGTCCAGCCTGAATAACAATAGATGCATAATAGAATACATAAGAGCCCCGAGGATAAAATATAATCCTGACTTTGAGATATCTTGTATTGCAAATATGCCATCGTAAAAACTAATAGTAGCTATCACGCAAACCGGCATTAACAATATGCTGATAATAAAACGTAATATTATCATTTTGTAATCCTTTCCCTGCCACCCATATATGGCCTTAAAACTTCAGGAATAACAACGCTTCCATCTTTTTGCTGGTAATTCTCAAGTATGCATATAACTGTCCTTGCCATCGCGACGCCGGAACCGTTCAGCGTATGAACATATTCCAGTTTTTTATCTTTCGTCCTGTATTTTATATTGGCTCTTCTTGCTTGAAAATCCGTAAAATTGCTGCAGCTTGAAACCTCCAGATTTTTCTCCACCCCTGGGGCCCACGCCTCTATATCATAGCATTTGCTTGCGGCAAAGCTCATGTCTCCCGTAGAAAGCATGACTACCCTGTAAACAAGGCCTAATTTCTGGAGAACCTTTTCAGCATTATTCAATAATTTCTCCAGCTCATCGAAAGATGTTTCAGGCTTAACGAACTTCACAAGTTCTACTTTGTCAAACTGGTGGACTCGCATAAGCCCCTTTGTATCTTTGCCATAAGAGCCGGCTTCGCGCCTGAAGCATGCGGTATACGCAGTATAAAATACCGGCAACTCCGCCTCATCTAAAATATCATCCCTGTGGATATTTGTAACAGGCACCTCTGCCGTTGGTATAAGAAATAATTCATCATCCTTTAATTTATACATATCCTCTTCCAACTTCGGAAGCTGTCCGGTACCTGTCATGCTGGCCCTGTTGACAAGAAAAGGCGGAAATATTTCCTTGTATCCGTGTTCCCTTGTATGCAAATCAAGCATAAAGTTGATAAGCGCTCTTTCAAGCAAAGCCCCAAGTCCTTTAAAAAGGCAAAACCCTGAGCCGGATATCTTTGAAGATCTTGAAAAATCCAGTATATCCAGGCTTTCACCTAGCTCTATATGGGTTTTTGGTTTAAAGTCAAACTTTCTTGGTTCGCCCCATTTTCTGACTTCTTTATTGTTTTCCGGGCTTCCTATTGGTATTGAATTATGGGGTATATTTGGGATATATAGTAATAAATTGTTCAGTTTTTCATCAATTCCATCCAATTTTATATCTAAATCGCCTACTTTTTGGGACAATGCCTTCATTTTGTCAATAATGGCCTGATCTGGCTTTCCTTTCTTAGAAATAGCATTTTTTTCAGCTTTTAGGCCCTCTACTTCTACCAGGATCTTTCTCCTTTCGCTATCCAGATCAAGAACTTCCTGAATATCAAGCTTCAGGTTCCTGTTCTTTATATTGGCTTTCACTATGTCGGGATTTTCCCTTATAAATTTAATATCTAACATATTTTCTCCTTATTTAAACCCCATAAACTTGACAAAACTAACATTGTCACAGTGTCAAGTTCTTAGCCTTTGATGACGCCCAGAGGGCGCATGCGGCAGACTTTTGTCGAAAGATCTGCGCCATGCACTATATTCACAATTTCAGTTACATCCTTATATGCTTCCGGCGCTTCTTCGGTAAGAGTGTTTCTTTTTTTTGCCCTAACTATTATACCACTTTTATTAAAAAGTTCCTTATCAATATTCCTTCCGCCGCAAGATTTAATAGCGGCAGATCTGGAAAGGCGCCTGCCAGCGCCATGGCATGTGCTGCCAAATGTTTCTTTCATAGAGCCTGCTGCGCCGGCCATTACATAAGAAAACGTGCCCATACTTCCCGGGATAATAACAGGCTGTCCTGCCTCTCGGTACGCATCAGGTATATCAGGATGACCCGGAGGAAATGCCCTGGTAGCGCCTTTTCTATGCACGCATAAAGATTTTTCTTTGCCATCTACTTTATATTTTTCCATTTTCGCGATATTATGCGCCACATCATAAACAAGCCTCAACCCTAGAGAACTCCAGCTTTTATTAAATACTTTCTCGAATACATCCCTCGCCAGATGCATAAGGCACTGCCTGTTTGTCCACGCATAGTTCGCGGCGCATTTCATGCCGGCTAAATAAGCTCTCCCTTCCGGAGAATTTACAGGCGCGCACGCCAGTTGTCTGTCAGGCACATTTATATTATACTTACTTAAGCAGCCTGCCATACTTTTCACGTAGTCATCGCATATCTGGTACCCGAGGCCCCTTGAGCCGGAATGAATCATTATCGTAACCTGGCCTTTGAACAAACCAAATACGCCGGCTTTTTTCTCGTCGTAAATCTCGTCTACGGTCTGTATTTCCAAGAAATGATTTCCTGAGCCAAGTGTACCGGATTGGTCCTCGCCCCTTTCGTAAGCCCGATTTGAGACCTTCGAAGGGTCTGCGCCTTCTATCGAACCTTTATCCTCCGTAAACTCCAAGTCTTCTTTTACGCCATATCCTTTTTTAACCGCCCAGCCGGCGCCTTTTAAAAAAATCTCTTCCTCGTCCTTAGCGCTTGCTCTTATGTCTCCTCCGGAACCGACCCCTGAAGGGATATCATTAAATAATGAATTTACCAATATCTCTAGCTTGGGCGCCAGTTCATTCAGCGTCAAATCACTGCGCACAAGCCTCACTCCGCAATTTATATCATAACCCACGCCGCCGGGAGAAATTACCCCTCCAACTTCCGGATCCGTAGCAGCCACCCCGCCTATTGGAAAACCATAGCCCCAGTGAATATCTGGCATGGCCATAGAGTATCTTACTATGTATGGCAAAAATGCTACATTTGCTACCTGTTCAAGAGCTTTATCATTAAGGATTCCTGGGAGAAGGGCTTCGTTTGCGTAGATAAGGCCGGGAACTTTCATCCCCGATTTGAGATGTTGCGGGATTTTCCAGCGAAAATTGTCTAACTTTTCCAGTTTACCCTGCCAGGCATGGGCCATAGTTAAACATCAAAAATAATAGTGCAGCTGAATCCATCCACGCTTTCTTCTATTTTAAGATTGTGAAAAGTAACGGCCTTTATTTCCGTATAAAGGTTGCTCTGATAAAGATCCAGATTAATACCGCTTGAGTGGGCTTCTATGCCGTCATTATTTAAGCTTTTCACCTTAAAATCATTGAGATATATTTTTTCTCTGTTAAAGATATACAATAGTTCGGACAACCAGCTGACCAGCGTCTCTTCAAGGCTGTCCGCGCTCTTGTGTATCTCTATTTTTTTTTCAATCTTCGAGCCCTGGATATTGCGCCCGTCTTTTGCTATAACAGCAAACATGCCTCTCGCGGCATTCTCAAACAGCTCTGTTATAGTGACGCCATACGCCTTTACGCCCGTATCGGAAGTATGATCTATAATTTCGAAAGATTTCATAGGTTATATTTTGGTGAGCCGCCCGCGACTTGAACGCGGCACAACTACATTAAAAGTGTAGTGCTCTACCAGATGAGCTAGCGGCCCACTTATCTATCTTCCCGATCGACGAACGGGACATAATCCCGTTCGTCGATCGGGAAACGGTCATTAATTATACTAATTCTTTTTCTTTATTTACCAGGGACTCGTCTATCTTTTTTGTATATTTTTCTGTCAGCTTCTGTATATCGTCGTGGCCTTTAAACTTTGCGTCTTCCGTAATCTGCTTAGATGATTCTAATTTATCTACAGACGCGATCGCGTCCCTTCTGACGGTCCTGATAGAAACCCTTCCCTGCTCCGCTATCTTATGCAATATCTTTTTCAACTCTTCTATCCTCTCTTTTGTAAGAGATGGGATAGATATCCTTATAATCTTTCCATCATTGACAGGAGATATCCCGAGTTCTGATTTCAGTATTGCTTTTTCAATAGCCTGAAGATTAGACTGATCCCAGGGTTGTATATTTACAAGCCTCGGCTCAGGCACCGATATAGTCGCCACCTGCTTCATGGGCATATGGGTATCGTAACATTCCACAATTATGCCTTCTACGATTGCGGGACTCGCGCGGCCCGTGCGAATCTCCGAAAATTCCCTTACAGTGGATTCTACCGTTTTTTTAAGCTTTTCTTCCGAATCATGTATAAGCTTTTGTAATACTTCCATAATCAGCCTCCTGATTTTTGCGAAGCAAAAATTTGCCGGGAGGGGCTATTTCATGCAGCTAACACACTATAGTCCCTATTTTATCGCCCATCAAGACTCTCTTTATATTGCCTTTTTTCGTGAGGTTAAAAACTATAATAGGAAGCTTGTTATCCATGCAAAGGCTTACCGCGGTCGCATCCATAACCTTAAGGCTTTTTTTAAGAACCTGTATATATTTAAGCGATTTAAATTTCTTGGCTGTTTTATCTTTTTTCGGGTCCGCGGAATATACACCGTCTACCTTTGTAGCTTTAAGTATAACATCGGCCCCAAGCTCAATAGCCCTTAAGCTAGCGGCTGTGTCCGTAGAAAAATAAGGATTCCCGGTCCCTGCTACAAATATTACCACCCTGTTTTTTTCAAGGTGCCTCATGGCCTTTCTTCTGATATACGGCTCAGCCAGTTCCTGCATGTCTATCGCTGTCTGGACGCGCGTAAATACGCCGGCTTTTTCAAGGCTGTCCTGCAGCGCCAGGCCGTTTATAACAGTCGCAAGCATGCCCATATAATCGGCGGTAGTCCTATCAACCCCCTGGCCCTCGGCAGTAGAGCCTCTATAGATATTCCCCCCGCCTATTACAATCGCGATTTCCACGCCAAGCTTCTTAACATCTTTTATTTCTTCGGCGATAGAGCTGGTTACCTCGGGATCTATGCCGTAACCCTGCTTGCCTTGCAGCACTTCCCCGCTCATTTTCAGCACTACTCTTTTATATGCTGATTTTTTCTGCGTCATTTTATCTCTTCGCCTACCTGAAGCCTTACAAACCTGCGAATTAATATATTTTCTCCGGTCTTTCCTATAAGCTCGTTAAGATAGTCTTTTATGGATATCTTATCATCCTTGACAAAAGGCTGGTCCAAAAGGCAGACCTCCGAATAAAATTTCACCAGCTTCCCCTGGACTATTTTTTCCAGCACGTTCTCCGGCTTGTTCTTAACGGTTTCTTTTAAGACGTTTTTTTCTCTTTCCAGGATATGAGCCGGCACTTCTCCGCGGGACACATAGCTAGGCGACGTAGCAGCGATATGCATAGAAACATTTTTTACAAACTGCTTGAAGTCTTCGCTTCTGGCCACAAAATCCGTTTCGCAATTTACTTCCAAAAGCACGCCTATCTTGTTGTTCGAATGGATATACGATCCTATAACGCCTTCTTTGGCGCATCGGCCGGCTTTTTTAAGAGCTACGACCTGGCCTCTTTTTCTCAATATATCTACAGCTATTTCCAGGTCTCCGTTGGACTCCTCCAGGGCCTTTTTGCAATCCATCATAGGCGCGTTGGTCTTTTCCCTTAACTTTTTTACTAAATCTGCGTTTATTGCCATATAAATACACCTCTTTCTATTTTGCTTGCTGAATTATTAGTTTTTCGGCGATAATGGTTTATAACTTTTTTTCTTAACGGGTTTTATCCTTTTTTCGTCTTTATCTTTGACAGGGACTTCTTTTATTGCTTCGACGATTTTTTCTGATTTTTCTTTGTCCATAATTTCCCTTGAGTCTTCTTCTTCCTGAAGTCTTGCCAGCTCCGCGGTATTGGATTCATCAAACAGTTTCTTGCCTTCTACGATACTGTCTGTAATAAGCCCTGTCAAAAGCTTGATAGAGCGCATCGCATCGTCATTCGCGGGTATAGGATAATCAATCAGGTCAGGATCGGCATTTGTGTCTATTATGGCTACTATGGGTATCCCGAGCTTCCTGGCTTCTTTTACCGCGATATCCTCTTTTTTGGCGTCAACGATAAAAAGCGCGCCCGGCATTTTCTTCATGCTGACTATGCCTTGTAGGTTCTTTTTCAGCTTATCCATCTCTTTTGTAAGTATCGCTTTTTCCTTCTTTTTAATAGCGCTAAAGGTGCCGTCTTTTTGCATAGTCTCGATGGCTTCCAGGCGTTTTATGCTGTTGCGGATGGTTTTAAAATTAGTCAGCGTACCGCCCAGCCACCTGTCTTTTATGTAGTACATGCCTGAGCGCTGGGCCTCCTGGAATATAAGGTCCTGGGCCTGGCGTTTAGTGCCTACAAAAAGGACTGTTTCCCCCTTTGAAGCAAGGTCTTTCACATACTCCCTCGCCTTATTCAGGTAGCCTACAGTCTTTTCAAGGTCTATTATGTATATATTGCTTCTTTCTCCAAATATATACTTTTTCATTTTTGGGTTCCACCTCGATACGTGATGGCCAAAATGAACCCCTGCTTCCAATAATTGTTTAATTAACTCTGTGTCCACATTTCCTCCTTATGAATTTTTGTTTTTGTTAGACTGGCTATTATATAATATAATATTTTCTATTTCAAGCTATTTCTTGCCTTATCCTGGACTTAAATTGGAGCTCGTAAAGATGCTTATAAACGCCTGATTTCTGTAATAATTCGCTATGAGTGCCTGTTTCTATGATCTTTCCTCCTTCAAACACCACTATTTTATCCGCGTGCTCTACTGTGGAGAGCCTGTGGGCGATTACCAATACGGTTCTATTGGTCATAAGAGTGTTAATCGCCTCCTGAACCAGCTTTTCTGACTCGGTATCCAACTGGCTTGTGGCTTCATCAAGTATAAGTATAGGAGGATCTTTAAAGAGCGCTCTCGCGATAGCCAGCCTCTGCTTTTCTCCGCCTGATAGCTTTATACCCCTGTCTCCTACCATTGTGTCATAGCCTTTGGGCATATTCATAATAAAATTATGGGCATTTGCAGCTTTGCCGGAGGCAATTATAGCCTCTATTTTCGCGTCAGGCTTTCCAAATGCGATATTATTCCTCACGGTATCGTTAAAAAGTATTGTCTCCTGGCTGACAATGCCGACATGCTCGCGTAAAGACTCTATTGTGAAATCTTTTATATCCTTGCCATCAATGAGAACAGCACCGTTACCCGGGTCATAGAACCTTGGCAATAAACTTACAAATGTGGTCTTGCCCGCTCCGCTCATTCCCACTAGAGCCAGAACCTGCCCCTTCGAAAGCTTTACATTAATCCCGCTTAATACAGTCTTGCCCTTATCATATGAAAAATTTATATCTTTAAATTCTATTGAGCCTTTAAAATCAGTTATCTTTACCGCGCTCGGGTTATTTTTTATTGTGGATTCCCTGTCTAATATATCAAACACTCTGGTTATTGCCGCAGCTGCCTGGAGATTCATGCCATAAAGCCTCGAAAGCCTCTTTAACGGCTTAAGGAGCGACAGCAAAGCCGCAAGAAAAGCTATAAACGCTCCGGCGCTCAAACGGCCTTCCACCACTTCTTTGCCACCGCACCATAATACCACACCGGTACACAACATGCCTACAAACTCTCCGAGAGGGCTTATAATGGATATGCGCTTTACTGACTTAACCATCATTTTATAATAACGGTTATTGAAAGCCTTGAACTTCTCTCTTTGATATTTTTCCGCCAGAAA
>Ga0172369_10010503_pt1 | contig 10017 bp, 18 predicted proteins | sample LakKiv25m_FD_114539 | JGI IMG/M metagenome (GOLD analysis project Ga0172369, IMG submission 114539) | Freshwater microbial communities from Kabuno Bay, South-Kivu, Congo - kab_022012_11.25m | ecosystem: Environmental > Aquatic > Freshwater > Lake | place: Democratic Republic of the Congo...
AATATGAAGTTGATCCAGTCGTAGAATCAACAAAAGCAAGTGCTGAAGGTGGATCGAACGACTTTATTGATGCGTCGGATTATTTACCGAAACATATTGCAGGAAAAAATACTCAAACTTTTGCAAATGTACAGAATTCTGCGGAGGATAAAGTAAAATCTGCTTATGCGTTAGCTACTTGGAAAGCTCAACAGAAAGGACATTCTAACTTTTCTGAAGGTTCGGCCGGAAGAAAGGAAAGAAATTTAGAAGCAAATAAAATTCTCGGAATAAAGCCTAAACCAGTAAAGAAACCTGATGGTAGGCAAATGAGAATGAATTTATCTAAAGAAAAAGATGAAGCTAACGTTCCAGTGCCAGTAAAAAGAGTAGAGAGACAAATAGAGCATGAGGAACCTAAAAATCCTGAAATGCTACCAGATGATTATTGGAGACATGCTGTGCCAGATAGATGGAGAATAAGAAAGTCGATAGAGAATATCGAAAATAAACTATTGTGCGCAAAAATAGAAAATCTTATAAATAAAGCAGAAGATCAAATCCTGATAGGTAATTTTCTGCAAGAATATAAGAACAAGATAATCTTGAAAGAACATTATACTGGCGACGAAGAGCTTCAGAAACTATCAAACGAGATTGCAATTCGAAAGAATTTCGCGCCAAAGAATGAAATTAAAGAAACAAATACTAACTTTTATCCTAATACAAGTACAACCTTAGACGTTAGAAAATCTCCTGCGGAGATAATCTCTGGCGTACAATCTCCTTCGGCTAATTCTGCTCTACAATCTCTGGCTAGCTTACAATCTCATTCGGAATCCTCTGCTTTACAATCTCTAGCTATGGGGCAGCGGTCGGTAGACGCCACACCGCACCAGGAATTCTCTGCACAACAGGTAACTTTTATACCCGCTACAATTGGCAGCCTACTTCTGAAGGACAAACAAAAATCCTGCGTGTGTACTGGGTGTAATTCACAATCCTGCCCGAATGCCCTAAATAAGAAACTTTTATCCGCGAACATTAGGAAGGGTCTGGAACTAGAAAACGGAAGTAAGTTCTGGAAGTTATACAATCAAGCGGTTTCCAAGGGAGTTAGGGCTCTATCAAATGGCGAACTTATAATCCTGCGAGAGTTTCTATTTAGTAGAGTCTAACTTTTTTCTTCTCTCTCCTGGGCGAGTGTCTGCAGTGTTATTCTGATGCTGTGGGTACTCGCCTGGGTTGTTTCTATCATCTGTATTAAGTAACTTTTTTCTCTTTTGACATCAGATTTTAACTTTTAGTGTAGTAGAATATATAATTTAATAGAATGATTAAAGGAGAGTAACTTTTATGCCAGGTAGAGTTGGTCGACCTAGAACAGATAATAGATATTCTACAGAATATGGAAACAAAGTAACTTTTATCTGTCCTGTGTGTAAAAAGAAGTTTTCCAGATACTCTTCTAGCATCTTACATGGCCATAATTGGAAGAAAACTCCGAAACTTAATGCAAGAAAATCAACTTGTTGCTCTAGGAAATGCGCGGCCTTGTTCAGAAACCTCGGTAAAAATGCTTGGAAGAAGGTAAATACACTCAGACAATGGTGGAAGAACCAATTTAAGAAAGCAGACTTAAAAATGTCAGTAAAGACAATGCAAAGTTGTTTTGATGACTTTTATTCAATTGCGCGCCCAAAAGAGAAACCTAAAAGATTTATAAATCCATTCTTCTCTGTTCCATGAATTTTTCACAACTTTTTTCCTTTAGAGATGAGAGTATAGTAAACTGACTTTAGGCTCCAGCTATCTTTTTTCCATCCTTATCTAAGCTTCTATCCAGGTGTATGGAAGCAACTTTTATCTGCTCCGCTTCCCAAAGCCCATCTCTCACAAGACCGCGGCTTCGAATAGTAATAATCAGAGCTTTTTTATTGAACTTCGGCTTTTTATGTGACCAGACCGTTCCATTCTGGACAAGCCTCTTCAACTTGTCATAATTCTTTTCATCTTTGAGAACGATATTGTACCAATAATGAGTAGGACCACTGCACATTTATTCTTCTCCTCCAATAAAATCATAATATAATTATAATAGTTGTTTCCAACACTTTAAATGAAGTTACCGATTTAATATATACGCGCGCGTACGTAGAGATTCATCGGAAGTCCGTAGTAAAATAATACTATAAATAAATGAGGTTGAACAAAAATGTTAGACCCAGAAAAGAAATTGAATGACACCCAGATGGCGCAGATGGAAAGAATCTTTGATATGATTGAGCACAATGATGCTCGTCCGAGAATGTTCTCTGTAGATTGTGACCTTTGGAGACTCTTTCATAGCGAGTGTAACGGTTGTGCATCAGATTTACCTTGTCATAAAGCCTCAAGCATTTTAGCGGTTCTGTCATTTACTCAAGCTTTTGGTATTTTTGCACCAAACTCTGGAGAACTATTTGCACTACTTAATGGACAGAATAAATTAGTCCGCGAAATCTGCAACTCGAAAACCATAGATGAGGTCGATAATGTAATGATACACGGTTTCGAGAGGAAGCAGTAAAATAGAAATAAGTAAATCAAATGGAGGTAAGGTAAGGTGAAGTACAATCTCGTAACAAATCCGGACGGTGCGGTGGTCGTAGGTCGCGGCCACAATAACAAGGCGCCAGGTCTTCTGAGGGTCTATGTTGATGACAAGACCGGAAAACTCGGAAAGAAAATGGCGACCATTAAAAAGGATCCGACATTTCAAGGCCTCATTGCCGGCCACATGAACAAGAGTCTTGATTCCATCGTCTTCCGCTTCAACGGAAATCTCGGCGGAAAGGGTGGAGTTCGCCCTGGTATCCTGATTCAGGATGCTACCCAGAAGATGCAGCCGTCCAATGCCGATGAGATTACCGTAACCGTTGAACCTGACCCGGCGCCAGCGCCTGAAACTCCTGCACCTGCCGCCTAAGGAAAAAAGAAAATAGAGAAGAAAACCAGGGAGCTATTAATCGCGGGATGTTTCCTGGTTATCTTTCTCCAGATTGACTGGGAATTTGGCGTCGTCGCGTCAGCAGGTTACATAATCTACCGGCTAATTAAAAAGGATAAGCCAAAGCAACATTCCTGAAGCTGCGGTTTCAGAAAATAATATGGGGGAAAGTCGAATGAAGGATGTTCTTGTAAGGACTAAAGGACCCTATGGTCATTGGCGATATCGCAATAAGACCACAGGTCGCTTTGTTTCAGAGAAACAGTATCGACGCTATCTGAACAGTCGGTAACTTTTATCCGCGGCCGGGCGCCTGGGTAGCAGCTTCCTCGGGCGTACCGGCGGTCCCTCCTTAATTCGGAAGGTTGTATCGTATTGGTGCAGCCTTCCGATTTTTTTATTCTCATCGGAATCAACTAATATAATATATTTGTAGTTAATTAAAGGAGGAATTCAATGGGACTGGATATTTATTTAGAATGGCCTGGAATGACCGAAGAAGAGAAAGAGGCAAGACATACTGGATTCAAAAACTCAGGGGCTTGTGGATATCTCAGATCCTCTTACAATGAAGGTGGATTCAATAATTGGGCTAAAACCTATATCCAGGACAAGGATTTCTATTATATTTTCAATCCGTTAAATGATGGTGAAGACTGGATGCCACTTCCTGAAGAGTGGGATTCTATGATGATTCGTGCGAACGAAGCCCTTGAACTCGCGAAAAAAGCATCAGAAATGCCATGCATTATGACGGTTCATCTCACAAAAGAAATTCAGCCAAACAAAGATGCCGCAATCAAAGCATTTCTCGAAGAAAAAGAGAAAAATTGTGATTTTGGGTGGTATTCAAATCATAAAGGCGAATTCTTTCTGAAGGACAGTCCGAAGGTCCTTGGAGTGATGAAGGTGAAAGGATATTTTGGAGATGATATTGTCTTCATCTATGAATCCGGTGAAACATCTCCACATCAATATTACATCGACCTTCTCGAACATGATGTTCGTGACTTCATAAAGCTCGGAAAAGAGAAAATGGCAACTATAATTTGGAGCGGCTAAAATGATTAGAGAATCAAAGAAAGTAAGAATCGGTGGCTATCCTGAATTGCACTTCCTTATTGAACCGGGATTTTGCTGGAAGGATGCACCAGAAAAAGAAAACAAAGAAATTTTAATCGTTGCTACAGAAGGTGCAGTTAAAGATTGGGCGGCGTATATGGAATCGCCCTGGTCGGGAAATACGGTAGACGACGTAGCTCGTCAAGGTGATAAACTTTGGAAAGAACTCGCCGAAAAGATTTTCCCAGAATTAGCCGAAGAATTAAGATGGCGACCTTAAAATCGGAAGTCCGCAATATAATATAACTATTAAATCAATTGGAGGATTATTGAGATGGAATGGAAGATTGAAGGCTCTAATCATATACTCGCTGAAGAATACCAAAAAGACGACGGAACCGGTGTTCGAGTTTTCGGTTATGTCCAAGAATATGGCGGTAAATGGAAGGTTCGAAAACTCAATCCGGCAAAAGAGTATTTTCCATATTGTCTTAAAAAACTTGTCTTTACAAATTGGCCGGAACGCGTTGTGGTTTGTGAAAACAAAAATACTCTTGACGAAGCGAAAGACACTCTTTTGAAAGAACTTGGAATTGTCCAACTTGAACCAGGAAAAGAGAACATAATGAAGTTCCTGGCTCAACTAAAGAATGTCGAGGTTTTCGGAAAGATCGAAGTCGTAATTCAGATTGAAGGATATCCGGAGAATAAGGGATGAAACTTTGCTATGCTAAAGGTAAAGTATATTGGACACCGAAACGTCTCACTCTTAATCTACCAGATAGACCTGGAATTTATCGGTGGTTGAAATTTAATTTCAGCTTTCGAGGCATGAAAAGTGGCGATAGAAAAGATTAGACGCTCCGGATATAGGATGGCTGGTGGTCTTTATCTTGTCGCAAGCGACGAGCATGTCTGGCTTCAATTTCCGCCAATGAAGATTCCAAAATGCAAATCTTGTGGTCAAGGACCTAATCTTAGCCGGAATTTAACTTTTATTAACTTTGGAGAGTTAAAAGGCGATTATCTCGCTATTGTCGGCAAGCATTTCTATCCTACCATAGCAACTTTTATTCAGGAAGTTCGAGAACTTGGAGTTTCAAAGCGGATTCCGTATTTTCCGAAGAAAATGAAACTTGGAGAAACTCGAGTTTATCTTGCTCATCCTCTGGCCTTGGATGGAAAAGATTGGGGTATTTTTTGTTATTTTGTGCCAGAACGGATTGAAAGAATGACCTGGATGAAAGACCGTGACAAGACATGGCCTTCAATATATACAATTATTGATGTACCGGACGGCGACCTCGATCATTCACCGTGGAAGATGAAAAAATTAATAAATGTCGGAAATGACTAGTATAATTATCTTAATTAAATTAAGGAGGCGACAATGGAAAACACAGCAATTCAGTTCAACACCAGAACCTCGACCTACGAGTTGAAGAGAGTAAATGACGGATACACTCTTCAGAAAGTCGCCATTAAAGACGGTGAGAATAGCAAAGTTGCCGTCGGCGAAATCTTCAGCGCGAAATCCGCGACCGTCATTCCGTTCGTCGGTGCTCTCGTAATCCTCAGTCCGGAAGGTGGAATAATGAACACCAGTCCAATTGCTGGCGAGGATGTCGACAAGGTCCTAGAATTTATCGGAAATTAAACAAGGAAAATTCCGGCCACCTCGAAAGAGGCAGAGTGGGAAATGGTAGGAGCTCTGGAGAAACAGGCCTACTGGCCGGAATAAAGAAAAATGAACATTAAAGTTAATGGAACTAATCCGGTGAATGTTGAACTAGATGGAATACCGTGTCATCTGTTCAATTACAAAGATATGCGCTCCATCCTTCACTTCACTCTTTCAGTTGAGCAGGCTCTCGAGCTCCGGAAGAAATTAATAAATGTCTTGAAAGACAGACCTATAACCGCTTTCGAAAATACCGCTACTCCGGCTGTTCGAAAGGAAATTCAGGTAGTTCGAAGCTTGCCGACTGCGAAGATTCCACCGAAGCAAAAAGAATGGTGGAAAGACGATTCCTTCGAAGTCGGAGATTCCTGGTAATCATTTTACAATCAAAACACTAATCACCAGGACATCACCTGGTGGTTGTTGTTTAATTGACATATAGTAAACTATTAGCTCTTAAGCAACACTATCATCTGCTTTCGAAACTAGCCAGTATAATAATATTAGGAATAAAAAATTATGAAGTACGCAATAATCTCAGACACTCATGGAAATTTTGAAGCTCTAAAGAAAGTTCTTGAAGACATTCGTAAGAATAAAGTTGACAAGATTATTTCTTTGGGCGATGTCGTAGGGTACGGTCCAAAACCGCACGAATGCATTGATGCTCTAAGACGAAAAAAGGTTGTCTCACTTATGGGAAACCACGAAGCTGGTGTTCTCGGACAAACTAATCTCGAGCTTTGGAGATTTGAAGCTCGAATGACGTGGGACGACGCGAGAAAAAAGTTAACAAATGCAGACATCGAATGGCTGCTTTCTCGCCCATTATATTATTTCGCAGAAGACTTTGTCTGCGTTCACGGCTCACCGAATGGACCTACTTTAGAGTACATCGAAAATTCTTTGACAATAAGACGACAACTCAAACTCGCAAGAATCTGCTTTAATGGTCACACCCATCAACCGAAGATGTTCGTGAACTCAAATCAAATGAACATAAAACCAGTAACTGAGTTAAAGCCGAAATGTTCCTACTTCATAAATCCTGGAAGCGTTGGTCAGCCAAGAGACGGCGATCCTCGCTCGTCCTACATCATCTACGATGTAGAAAAACAAACAATAACAATGAAGAGTGTAGAGTACAACATCGAAGAGACTCAACGTCAGATTCGTGAAGCAGGTTATCCTGAACTACTGGCCTCTAGACTTTCCTGCGGGTGGTAATCGGAAGTTCCAAATATAATAAGAATATAAATCAATTGGAGATGAAGATGGAAGCCATTACGGTAAAAGAGCTAATAGAAATTCTTAATCAACAACCAGATGATATGAAAATCGGTAAAGTTGGATATTTTGGTGAATTTAAGCCGATGTATAAGTATAATTTCTACACTGAAACGGCGTTTATGCCAGATCCGAATAACAAAAATTATCAAAGTTGGCGAGAAATTGTACGCCGCGAGTGTAAAGAGAAAATACTTAATGTCGACGGTATCGATCTCGGTGAAGAACCAGACTAATCATCGAAAACAAGTAATATAATTTAATTGTAAGACAATTTGAGGAGGAAAGAATGGCAGGTGGTAAACCGAAAGGCTATCTGAAGTATATCCGCGAAAGAGTCTCACAAGGAGCGACTCGTGCTGTTATCAAATCCGAAATAAAGAAGCGCTTTCCGGACTTCGAGATGAAGTGGTTTGCGAATTTCTGGTGGGCGGCCTTCAACACTCGGAAGAAAGATAAAGTAAAGACAAAGACGACTGAAAGGTCTATCACCAAAGACTCCGTATGGAACGACGTTGTCGCTCTCGTGAAAGAGAATGAGTCCCTTCATAAAGAAATACATGACCTTCGCGAATGGATTCAGACTCTTGAAACGTCAAATTCAAAACTTGATGCTGAAAACAAGAGACTCTTGAGAAAGGAAGAAGAGACTCTGAAATATCGTATTGCTCTCCATAACGGAGAAGTGAACCGACCTATCGAAAGCGAGTAGTATAATAATATCAAGTAAATAAATTAAGGAGGTTAGTTAAATGCCCGCAGACATCGAAAAGATGGCCTATGCCGGAGACGTACCCTGGCATGGACTAGGGAAGAAAGTCGAAGGCCTCATGACCGCAGAGGAAGCAATCAAGGCGGCTGAAATGGACTGGGAGGTAGGGTTAGAGCCTGTAACAGTCCGCGGCCTTATCCAGAGTGACTACAAGGCCATTGTCAGACAATCTGACCACTCCGTATTCGCGATCGTCGGAAACCGGTACCAGCCTATCCAGAACAAGGACGCATTCAGGTTCTTCGATACCGTCATTGGTGGTGGTTACGCCTACTACGAGACTTGCGGAAGCCTGAATGGTGGCCGGAGGATCTGGATGCTCGCTAATCTGAAAGATTCACTGTCCGTGAAGGGTGACGAGGTGAAAAAGTATGTCGTCCTGAGCAACTCGCATGACGGAAGTCTCGCTCTCCAAATGTTCTGGACTCCGATCAGGGTCGTATGCTCGAACACCTTGCAAGCGGCCTTGAATTCGGCGGCGGAGAAGTTCTATGCACGGCACACGTTCAGAGCCTTGGAAAAGATCGATAAGGCCAAGGAAATCCTGGGTATCGCGAATAGGTTCTACGGCGACTTCAAAGAGAAGATGGAAATGCTCGCTATAAAGCAGCTTCCTGCTGCAGATGTACCTCTCCTGCTCGCTGCAGCCTTCGGGACTCACGACGCGATTCCGATCGAGGACGTTTACAACCCGGTGAAGATTCAAATGCAGAAAGTCGAAGAACTGATCACCGTTGACCGCAACGAGTTTGCGCCTGAGCTTCACGGTACGGTCTATGAAGCCTACAACGCTGTAGTAAAGTTCACGGACTACTATAGACAGTACCGTGGCGGAAAGCCGGATAACCGACTGAATGGTGTTTGGTTCGGTGGCGGCAACGTCATAAAGAACCGTGCGCTAAACTGGTCACTCAATTACGCCGGCAAATAGAAACCTATATGGGTCGTAGAGTGTAATGCTCTTCGGCCCATAGGTGTATTTCGGAAGTACTCAATATAATAGATTTAGAAAGTTAATCAAGGAGGAATTCAAATGATAACTACAAAATTGATTAAACCTGGAAACGGCCGTTGGGTAAGAGCAAAGTGCCCGGAATGTGGAAATATCTGCTTAATTCGTACCTTTGTTAATGACCTCAATAAAGCTGAAGTTGAGTGCCGAGAGTGCAAAGCTGTTTTCGACGCGGAATGGAATGAAGAAGATGAAAAGATGGAGTAGTCTTCTCATCCTTCTTTTAGCGGGTGTTCTTCTGACCTCATGTATGGACCCTATGGGTGATTCTAAGACTACATATCTTGATGTTGATGAAGCTTCGAATATTCAAGTTAAAATACGAAGCACTCTTTACCCGGTTGACTATACAATCTTAGTTGGTAGTCGGAGATTGATTGATAAAGGAACTACCACAGGGAATGTCTCAGTAGAGTTCAAGGTTAATGCACACGAAAGAGTGTATGTAATTACACAAACTGCAGTTAGAAGTGTTAATATCATCTCGAAACCTATCGAGAATCAGTAGTATAATATAATTGTAAAGTAAATAGAGGGAGGATAACTAACAATGAATTCTGGATGGCCTTTGAAATTTAAGTTCACAGGAGACTATGAAAAGATTTGGTGGTTTTGGATAATCTGGTTTATCTGTCTGATTGCAAACCTGGCAATATATGGAGCGATTATTTATGTGATTATCCATTTTGTTTCCAAGTACTGGTAAAGTCTAGTCCAAATATATTAAAGGAGAGGTGAAACACAAATGAATTACACTAAAGGGGAATGGGAAGTTGACAGGCATACAGTTTATGCATTAGGTAAATATGGCTCAAACCGATTTTCAGCCCACATACAACATGGATGGGATGGTGGTGAAGAAACCCCACAAGCCGAACTAGAGGCCAATGCTCATCTAATCTCTGCCGCCCCTGAACTTTACGAGGCACTAAAAGCGCTAACATCTTACGTTTCCATAATGGGATATTTCAAACCTGAAAAACAGGAGCAATTTCGCAAGGCTCTAGCTAAGGCCGAGGGGAAATAAATCGAATACCCGTAATATAATAAGAATATAAATTAAATTTAAGGAGGCAATTAAGTGGCAGACGTAAAGTATCCAGAGATTAAGGTGAAGCTGGTAGGCGAGGACGGAAACGCATTCTCCATTCTCGGAAGAGTCAGAAAGGCTCTCAGAAATGGTGGAGTCCCTCAAGATAAGATCGAGGAATTCACAAAAGAAGCGACCTCCGGCG
>Ga0172369_10010504_pt1 | contig 10017 bp, 11 predicted proteins | sample LakKiv25m_FD_114539 | JGI IMG/M metagenome (GOLD analysis project Ga0172369, IMG submission 114539) | Freshwater microbial communities from Kabuno Bay, South-Kivu, Congo - kab_022012_11.25m | ecosystem: Environmental > Aquatic > Freshwater > Lake | place: Democratic Republic of the Congo...
CGCTGAACCAAAACAAGAAACAGACAAAAAATTGAATCCAGGATTATAAATGTAACCTCCGCGCCTAATGGAAGAAGCAATACCGTCAGACAACAGAAAAACATGAACGCTGTTTTTGCAGCAATTTAATTGTTGATATATTGATACCTCTATGCTGCATTAATCAGTCGTTGACACCTGATGGCTTATGGGATAAGCTGAAATTACATTAATTACCTGTCCAGTAATATTACATGCACGCATGATTGCAACAAGAATATTAAGGACACAATAAAAGAACAGAATATCCGGTAAATTTACGTACTTTTTGGCGCATAAAAAAGTGGTGCATGAGAACACCTTAACAGAGCAGCAACCCCGTTTTCGAAAGAAAATCAAGCTTCGGCATCTTAATTCCGAGAATTCCGGATATCATACCTATCTGTTCCTCTATTGCACGTTTGTCAAATTCGTAATTAACGCCTTTCAATTCTTGACGAAGAAGACTTCTTCTTGCCCCATCAATGAGGTTTTTGGCTTTACGTGTAAAACGCATACGCTGGATATCTCTACTATCGATCCTTGTTTCAACACCAAAATCACTGCGTTTTTCCATAATTAACAACATTTTTAAAGCCGCATTACATTGCTCTGTGGAAATTAAAGGTCTTAATATTTCTTCTGACCGATGCTGATGAATATCTGCATAACTTCCATTTATAATGTCCTCTAAGACAGCATCAAGTTCTGTTGCGTTGTAGACGCGTACACCCATCTCGTTAGGCATGTGTAAATCACCTTGTGTTCTGTCTGGGCCATAGCTTATAACAGGAATCTTCTGAAGAACCGCTTCAAGCGAAGATGTACAACCATTTTGCATAACCGCACTGGCACCAGAAATCCAGGATGAAAGAGGGCTTGTATTGTCTGTGACATAAACGTTATCGTTCCCTGCAAATATGTTCTTCCAGTAGAAAACATTGTCAGTCGGATGAGGACGAATGGCTATTTTCTGATCAGGATACCTCTGTGCAAGATACTTGACAGCCTGCACCATTCTAAAGGCAATTAAATAGTCCTCTTCAACAAACCTGATCATCTGGTTTTCCTGCTCATTCGATTCCAGAATTTCGCTCTTACTAAATATCACCATCGACTCCGTCCAGTGATGATAGCCCATAGATAATCCAAAATTAGAAACAACAAGGATATATGGCTTTAGTTGCTGAACCGACTCTCGCAGCCATAAGCTCTTAAATCCGGGGTGCCATAGGTCAGCCCTTGGCGAACCGGTCTCAAAAAAAACCTGCTCTTTCAAACCAAAAAAAGAGCTGTACCCCTCTGTATCACGCTTTCCCCAGCAAAACACCCCTTTATAGGGAAAGAATTGACTGTCATTAATGTTTCTATCCACAAGATACTTTTCAAACTTACTCCAAAGCATCGAAGGCTCCTGTTCCTGGCAATACAAGTCAAAACCATCCTTAAGAAAATTCTCGTACATCCTCTTCGATGTTGATGGAATCTCCATATTTTTGGTCAAGAAACACCCTTGCGGAATCAGGTTCAAACGCTTGTAGAGCCAGATATCATTGGAAGAAGCAATAATTACCTGATGCCCTCTCGATACGGCGACAGCAGCAAGCAAAAGGTGCCCACCCAGTTCCCGAACTGAAATCTCAAGTGGAATGTATAAAATCATCTCTGGTGTAAGCTTTTTTGCGGTTTTTATCCGAACTGAGCCACCGGCTTCAGGTCATTGAGCTCGTCTCGCGGAACCTGTATATCAATCGCGGGTGAATGACTGGTGGAATTCAATGTGTATTCTGATTTACTGGCGCATTCCATAACTGCAATCCTGCTTCGGCAATAAGCCAGTCGAATTCAGTATCTATGTCTATTGTTGAAACGGGAGAGTCCATAATCAACGCTTCTGCATCTTCGGAAAAAAAAGTATGTGTAGAACGTAACATGGAGGGTTCAATCAAATAAATGGATCCGTTAAGGGCAAATGCCGGTTCAAGATCCTGCGAACGCTGAGTAATAGTACCCCACCCAAGAAAAGGATTCAATCGTTTTCCGTTTATTCGAAAACACCATGCAGGATGGGAGTGAACCCTGCTCACACTGATTACTGGAAGATGTCCATTTGATGCAAAGGCATCAATCGCTTTTTGAAGCTGACAGGAGTGCCTGAAAGGGGACGTTGGCTGAAGAACAAGCAAGCCATCTACCGCACCTTTTTCCTCCTCATACCAATCAAGGGCATGCAGAATAGCATCCAGGGATGGTGCATGATCAGTCGCAAGTTCAGGAGGACGCAACCATGGAACAGTTGCACCTGCACTCCTTGCAATCTCAGCTATCCTCGGATCATCAGTTGAAACAAGTATGTCACAAATATCCGACACCCCCTTCACAGCATCAATAGACCATTCAATCAGGGGTTTTCCGCCAAGAGGACGGATATTCTTTCCGGGCAGCCGCTTGGATCCACCACGAGCAGGTATCAAAGCCAAAATCCTCATAACTCTTCCTTTGAGAGATTTCCCTGCGCAAGATCCAGATCCACCGGCCTTCCCACATCGAGCCATGGTTCATGCATCGGATAGGCTACAGTTCTTTTGGCTCTGGCCTGTATCCGGGCAAACAGGGTCGGCATGTCACAAGGCGCATCCGAAGTTATTTCATTCAATGCGTCAGGGGATAATGCATATACTCCTGCATTGATATGGCTTCTTGCTATTGGTTTTTCCTCGAAACCAACAATATCAACACCTTGAGTTTGAACCACACCAAACGGATGATGCCATTCGTGCAGGCGCACTGCCATGGTTGCCGTGGCTTCGAAACGGTTATGGAAATCAAGGAGTTCCCCGTAACGGATATCGGTTATTACATCTCCGTTGGTCACCACAAAAGGATCTTCCGGCCTTGGCTTTAATAAACCAAGAGCTCCTGCCGTCCCTAACGGCGATTGTTCCCGCAAGTAATCAATCCGAACTCCCAGCCGGTCTCCATTGCCGAAATGCTCTTCAATCATGTGTCCAAGGTAATGAATAGCAAGCACAAAATGACTGAATCCTTCCAGTTTGGCTCGTTCAATAATGTGCTCCAGCATTGGTTTGCCGGCAACACTAACTAAAGGTTTAGGACAACTTTGGGTGTGAGGAAGAAGCCTCGTTCCTTTTCCTCCAGCCATGATCACCATAATGTTTGAACGAGGCGGAAGTGTTGTGACTTCATCCCATAGGTGTAATCCAACAACTTGCTGGTGTTCATTCACCACTGGAATCTGCTGAATTTTATTGGCCACCATCAACTTCATTACCGTTTCTCGCCCCAAAGCAGGAGGAACTACCAAGGCATTTCGATGAATGATAGTCTCAATTGGACTGTTGAGGTTCAATCCTTTCAGTAAACCACGGCGTATATCACCATCCGATATTGTTCCCTGCAGTTTGCTTTGATTGTTAACCACCAGTACAATCTTGATAGCTACCTGATCGAGATTACGTATTACATCCTGTATTGTAGAATCGGTCTGAAGAATAGCTTTCCGCCAGCCGTCACCCAGAGGGTTCTGGTAAGAATCATATTCGTTGGTCATATCGATTAATACCTTTCTCGCAATAGCTCAAACGCCTCTGCTGCATTAAAACCGGAAGCAGCCCCCCTCAATTCGGCGAGTGCTTTTATGGCTGCATTGCTGCGGGGAAACGGGAATTCTCCAACCTCTGACGAGTAAATGCTCATAGCTTTTAATTTATCGGCAATGAAAGGAGTGATATCAATAAAATAATTAGGATGGAAGGCGTTTCCATTTGTAAGACTGAATTCGGTTTCGGAAAGCGTTTCGTATGCCAGAATACGTTTGATCGATGGATAACGAAACCATTTTGTACAACTGGCTACCGCATTGAACACCATAAGATGATCGGTGTGAATATCCGATGGATGCGGAACAAAAACCTCTTCCGGCATAAAGGAGCTAAATACAGAGGATACTTTAGTTACCAGCTCACTCATCGGCACTCTATCAAGCTGTGTAGTTAGAAAATTCAGAGTAAAAACCTCATCAAAATCAAACAAATCTGAAATCCGCTTTATCTCATCAGCTCGCTGGTCGACTTTTTCCTTACTCCAACCCCATTCTTTCGAAATGGAAGTTACAATCAGCCACGCTACTTTCGCTCCTTCGGCTTTTCGACGCAGAATAGTTCCTCCTGCACCAAGCACTTCATCGTCTGGATGGGGCGCAACTACTATCGATTTATGTACCATAAGATTGTATAGAGACAATTGGCTTTAACAGCCGATATAATCAACCTACTGACAGTATATACAGAACACAGGGGTTTTCTTTAATAGGTAATCCGTTTATCCAGCAATGACTCACGAGGAGGCAAAGACTTCAAAAATTCTATTGCACGCTCCACCATAAAACCATCGCCATACGGAGACTTGGCTCTTTTCACTTTTGCCCGGTAGTGATGATCAAAAAGGGATTTTTGTAAAGCCTGCCGAAGGTCAACAGCTTCAGCATCAATAAATTGAACATTGATGCCTGCCAATCTCTCCCTCTGACGCTGACCGACATTTACACAGGGAACACCTATAAACGAAGCCTCAAGGAGCCCTAAAGAAGAGTTGCCGACAATTGCCTTTGCTCCTTTCAATAAGGCAACAAATTCAGAACGAGGTAGATTGACATAAGGATGGATTCTCGGGTGTTTGGAAAATTGCTCGGTAATGCGCATCAAGTCAGCATAACCCGGATCACTATTCGGTGCACCAACAAACACATCCAGACCTGTATCTATACATTGTTGAAGACACAAGGCAAATTCAGCAGGAGCTTTTGTCAGGCCTGAACTCACTGCGTGATAAATAACTATTATATAGTCTTTTGCGGCAGCAGAACCAACAACTTTACTTAGTTGCTCTACTCCTATCGGAGGTTCGCAACGCAAACGATCAAGACCCGGATTACCAACTGTTCTGACACGCCAGCTCTCTTCACCCAACCGTAAAACTCTTCGTTCATGGGCTTTTGCCATCGTCAGATGCAAATGACTTAACTTTGTCGTCGCATGACGTGCTTCCTCATCAACATCTCCGCCAACTGGATGGGCATTATCGCCACCAGCAATATGAACGGAGGGAATTCCGAGATAATTTGCGGCTACTGCAGCCATCAAGGGCTCCTCTCTATCGCCTAGGTACATCAGAAGATCTGGCCTTTCTCTATCCAGTACAGCAGTTAATCCAGATAGCAAGCGTGCACCTGACAGCACCCGACCTGCTGCTGTATTACCCTTTTCTCCCATCCTGAAATTTTGAATTCGTTCAACAATAGGAAACCCGTCAGACTCAATAAGGCGAACAGAATATCGATGTAATTTTGACAGATGTGCACCGGCAGCAATGACGCCAACATCGAAAGCTGAATCTGCCTGTAATCCCTTTAGCAGTGGATAAAGAAGATCATACTCGGATCTTATTGCCGATAATGCCAATATGCGTATGCATCCGTTGCACTGTTGAAGTAAAGTACTATAGCTCATTTGATCTTACACAAGTGGAGCAGTCTAAAAGCATTTGTGCACTTTCCGTACCACAGTTAAAAAGTAAATCAAGTATGCACATGTCTGGTATATAGTTACGCCATAGCTGGCGGTAAGGGTGCTGTTCATACTTGTGCCATAAGACGCCTATACCAGCACGCATATATGCATCCTCATCCATGTAACGCATTGTTCCGGCACCAGCACCGGTCAAATATTGATCGGCTTGAACTGATTTGACGATGGCAATAAGCCGCTGAAGACCTTCCTGTTCCGGCAACTGCATTTTCGATGAGCAGATAAATTTCGTCTTAAGCCCAATAAGTTCAGCGATTTTGCAGATCAGTGCGATATTAAGCTCACAGAGATTTTCCCATTTCTTTCCAAGATAAATATACTGAACCGCATCACTGTAAGCCGCAAAATAAGGGGCCTTGCCGTAGATTAGCTGTATTGTTTTCCAGTGTTTATTTTGCCAGTCTTGATTGATATCAAGTGCTATCTCCCTAATCGTCAGTTTATCACCCCTACCTTTTAATGGCACCGTAAGCAGAACTGGACCATTGGCACTTTTTATATAATTTCTGTTAAAATATCCTTTGCCGACAGGATACTGAACATCATCTAAAATAACAAAAACATCACTGGAGGCTATCTTGCCAAAATAGGGTTGCCATGGTAAGTACAGCGGTTGGTGGATGGCTGCGATCATATGGAACCTTTAGCTACAGTTAAGACAACATCGGTAATCTGATCAAACTGCTCGTTTGTGAGATCACCATGACAGGGTATGAGTACAGTCTTGCGAAAATCAGGCTCAATGAGACAACGATTGAAATCAAAATGATTTATACTGGTTCTGACACCTATATCAGTTAATTTTTCAACAATATCTCTCAAACGCTCTTCTGTCAACCTGATAGGAATTGTGTAAGGAACGATACCGGCTTTATCTAAATGACTGCAAATTCCAAAACGATCAGTATTGCTACGAAATTGCATATAAAGTTCTTGGCGTCTGAAGAGTTCCGCATCTCTTCTTTTTTGCCACATCGATATTGTTCGCTTTGACGGGTCATGAGCATCACCATAAACACCAAATGCTGCTTTTCTTATGACAGCTATTTTATCTGAAAGTATTGGATATTTCAAAGCTAAATTTGCTTCATCGATAATCTTCAATGCATTAATAAAGCGCCTTGCGATACGTGAAGATTTTTTTAGTCTTTCCCGAATAAATTGAGCAAATAATGTTTCTGTATACGCAACACCACCAAGAGCATAACAAAAAGCAAATTTTGAAAAACTGTATATAGCAAACCGGCCAAAACTGCCACAAGCTTTGCCATTGTACAAACTCTTTGGTGCATGAGCACAATCTTCAATAACGATTAAATTTCTTTCTGCAGCAAACTTAATTAGACGATCCATATCCTGCGGAAAACCATATTGATGGTAAATAATGATTACCTTGCAATTGTCACTAACCCTCAGCACAGGGAAACCATACCAATTAACCTGATGGTAAACAGGATTTCCAATCCAGGACGGCACCAGTACTTCAGCCATCTTATCTGGAAGTTCACTTGTCGACCTTAAGTACTCCAAAATGATTGATATGGCAGCTTTTCCCGATCCCATATAGTTCAAGTTTTTACCATTCCATATCTCGGGATTTTCATAATTCTTTTTTTCGAATTCCAATATATCACCTAATCGAGGAGCGGGTTCCACTCGAATAACCCTCATATATTCTAATTTTATTAGTTTCTGCTTGTCAGTCATTACTTTTGCGCTGTAATCACCCAATGTGAAACTTTTTTTGTCATGTCAGAAAACGTCCATTCTTCTTTCTCAATATTAACCTTTGAAAACCCTGAAAACACAGAATAAACATCATCTAATGATAGAAAAGTAATTATAACTGAAACATTTACTTTCTCTGCATCACATGGGAATTTACGCGTAGACCCTTCAACATATTCACCGGAGGCAAACAGAGAGTCATCTTGTGATTTTATCACCGAAAAAAAATAGCCTGAATCATTCAATGAGTCATACACATTAGACACAATTTTCTTGATATCACTTATAAAATTATGTTGCATACATGCCACATCTATCACTGCATCTGTATTATTTTCATATAAAACCTTATCTATAACAGACCCGTGGTTTATTTTTGCTAACAAGCTTTTACTTTGAAGCCATTTTGATGCTATTTCAATAGCTGCACTTGAACAATCTATACCATAAACATCGAAGTTCTGTTCACAAAAATATGCCAAATGCCTTCCTGTGCCACATCCTATGTCAAGAATTTTAACATGTTTTTTTTTATTTAATTTAGAGTTAACAAATCTTAGCAACATTTCAGATGGGTATTTGCCCTGCATCCCATTTGCATACAGGTAATCCCAATCATTAATATTTTTATTTGACATATAGGGAGCATTGAAATAGTTATTACTTTACTCACCCCAGATCGCCCAGGCACAAAAAGGCTGGTGAGGGAAGCGTCTAAGCGACAAATTATTAAGGCCTATAACTTCTACAATTGCCTGTGTTTCTCCCGGATATTTCTCGCAATTCAGCTCATCAAAAACCAGTACAGATCCTTTAGTAAAACGTGATATTATCTTTGCAAGAACGTTTTTGGTTGGTGCATAAACATCCATATCAAAAATGGCCATTGACACAATTGCATGGGGATTATTAAGAAGCCAAACATCAATTGTCTCAGAAGCATCACCCTTAATCAATTCAAATTTCTTTATTTGAGATAAAGGATTAAATGACTCCTGTAAAGAAAGGATTTTATCTAACGTAATTTCATAGCCATCATACGTTGAAAAATCACCGACTTTTGGCATTTCTCCATCTTTTTTATCTATAACTGCATGCCCCTCATAAGTATCAAATCCAAATATTTTTCTGCTGTGATTGTATGGTTCATATATCCCCCTGAGATTTATCAGCTGTGCTGTGGTCGTCCCCCATTTAACACCAAACTCGCATATAACTCCAGGGATATTTACATTCATTTGATACAATTGATTTAAATAGAGAATGCGGCTTAATGACTGACGCCTTAGCGTAACCATACCATCAACATTCCACTGAAGGCCATACTTTGGCAAAAGAGCCTCAGCCAGATCGTATAACATTTCAACACGCTGCGACTCACTGCATTCCTGAATTGCGATTTCTTTCTTTTCCATAATATCTTTAGATTATTTTTTAAATTTAAACAGAATTATTTTTAAAAAATTTAAGCTCATTAATGATTCATAAAAATGCATTATTTTGCCTTTTTGCAACTAAATCTTAAAACTCCATACAATTTTAATTGCATATATACTACTACCATAAAGAACGTAATGATTGCATTGTAAGCATTTATATCTGAATGAATGAATTAGGGGTAAAATCATATATTGCTTTTCTCCCAATCACCTCATCCCAGCGCATAGCTGAAATGCCTGTGCCTGGGCGTTTGGTCGTAAGATTATTTTCCGTAAATACTTCGCCTGCTTTTATGAAGCATGCTGCAACAAGGGATTTTCGCGCCACATCCCGGTTTTTCAGTTCACTGGCACTCGGACGTTTAACTCCATCACCAAGAGCTTGTTCTATATTTCGGATTGACTGAACCATATGCTTCAATTCGTCTGGTTCAATACTTGCCAGATGGTCAGGGCCTGTTAAGCTGCGGTCCAGTGTAAAATGTTTTTCGATTACACTGGCCCCAAGTGCAACTGCTGCGACAGGCACCTCAATGCCTTGAGTATGGTCGGAATAGCCAACTGAAACGCCAAATGCAGAACGAATATTCAGCATTGCCCGTAGATTTACGTCACACATAGGAGTAGGGTATTCCGTATTACAATGCAGCACTGTGATAAGCCCGCGCGGAGTACCTGCAGCTTCCAGAACTCCCAATGCATCCTCAATTTCACCGAGAGTTGCCATGCCCGTCGACAAAATTACCGGTTTGCCCAAAGTACCGATATAACGGATATAAGGCATATTGGTAATCTCTCCGGAGGGAATCTTGATAAGATCAATACCCAGTTCAACTAAAAAATCGATGCTCAATATGTCAAAGCCTGTGGAACAGAATGTAATGCCATGCTGAAAACAATGTTCTATAAGCACTTCATGCATTTCTCGAGTCAACTCCAGCCGGGAGAGCATCGCATGTTGTGATTCACCAGCACCAGTGGTCCTGGTTTGATAATCGGCTTTTTTTGCACTTTCAGTAACCAGTCGGTTTGCAGAAAAAGTCTGGAACTTTACAATATCCGCACCAGCTTCGGCAGCCACATCAATCAACCTTTTAGCCATGTTGATGTCACCGTTATGGTTAACACCAGCTTCGGCAATTATCAGTGTTCGTTGAGTCATGAAATGCTTTTCCCGGTAAATCGTGCATGATCAAGCTGATTATAGCGCACGGAAAGACCCATCC
>Ga0172369_10010508_pt1 | contig 10016 bp, 11 predicted proteins | sample LakKiv25m_FD_114539 | JGI IMG/M metagenome (GOLD analysis project Ga0172369, IMG submission 114539) | Freshwater microbial communities from Kabuno Bay, South-Kivu, Congo - kab_022012_11.25m | ecosystem: Environmental > Aquatic > Freshwater > Lake | place: Democratic Republic of the Congo...
ATCGAAGTAATTATTATTGATAAATAACTCCCCCTCTGCCCCCTCTTAATTTAAGAGGGGGAAGGGGGAGTTATAATATTTAGATATGTTGTACCAACAATTGAAGGAGGAACAGTTAAAAGCCCAAAAAGCGCAGGACGCTAAATATTTGGGTGTAATTCGTTTGTTAACTTCGGAATTGTCTTATAAGGCAATTGATAATAAAGGTGAGGTAAGTGACGCAGAAGCCATCGCAGTTCTAAATAAAGAAGCTAAGAAAAGAATCGAGTCGATTGCGATGTATGAAAAATACAATGATGTGGCAAGAGCTGATCAGGAGAAATATGAGCTGGAAATAATCAAAAGATATTTACCCGAATTGATGGGTGAGGATGAAGTATCAAAGATAGTCGAAGAAGTAGCTAACGAATCTGGACTGACTGGTGGTCGATTGATTGGTTTGGTTTCAGCTAAGCTGAAAGGAAAAGCTGATGGGGCAATGATCGCTAAAATAGTAAGTCAAAAGAAATGAAACTTTTAGTTAAGGCGGATAGCAGATATCCAATTGATAGGAAAAAGATTAGATTGGCGGTAGAAAAACTTTTAGTTGAACATAAGATGAGTTTGGATGTTGAGTTGTCATTGTATTTAGTAGGCGAGAGAAAAATTAAAGAGCTGAAGAAAAAATATCTAGGGATAGATGAAGTAACGGATGTTTTATCTTTTCCTCAGGAGGATGGAATTACTTTGGGGGATGTGGTGGTTTGCTATCCACAAGCAAAGAGACAAGCACTTAGGTTTAATCGTCTACTTGATGATGAAATCGAGTTCTTAGTTTGTCATGGGGTTTTGCATCTTTTGGGTATTCATCACGACTAATTTCTGGTAGGGTTATAGATGTGAGTTATTACCAAAAATATCGTCCAGAAAAAATTGCCGATCTGGATCTTGGGAGTGCCCGAGATTCTTTCTTGAAGATGATGAAAGCGGGGTCCATCTCTCACGCGTTTTTATTGGTTGGTCCTAGAGGATCAGGAAAGACGAGTTCGGCGAGAATATTGGCGAGGATGGTGAATTGCGAGAGGAATACGAATTTACGAAGACACCCTCCTACGCCGAAGGCTTCGGAAGGGCACGGCGAATCCACGAATCCACGAAGTTTGGAAGAACCCTGTGGGATATGTGAGGCGTGTGTGAGTATCAAGAATGGGAGCGCGGTAGATGTAATTGAAATTGATGCGGCAAGTAATCGGGGAATAGACGATATTAGAAATATCCGGGAAAAAGCCAGACTAGCCCCGGTTGCTTTAAAGCAAAAGGTTTATATCATTGATGAGGTTCATCAGCTCACAAGTGATTCATTTAACGCTCTGTTAAAGATTTTGGAAGAACCACCAAAGCATGTAATGTTCATTTTATGTACGACTGAGGCAGTAAAGGTGCCAATGACAATACAGAGTCGTTGTGTGGTGATTAGTTTTACGAAAGCAAAAGAGGAAGAGTTGGTTAGAGCTTTGTTGAGGGCGGCGGCGGGTGAAGCATTGGAGGTTGAGGAAGGGGCTTTGGTGGCTTTATCAAGGGCGGTTGATGGAAGTTTTCGAGAAGCGCATAAAATATTAGAGCAGATTGCTATGGGATCGAAAAAGATAACTAAAGCAATGATTGCCAAGGTTATGGAGCAAGTGGAGACGGGGGCAGTAATTAAGATCTTAGAGTTAGTTAGAAATGGGGACCAGATGGGGATAGTTAAGGAAATTAGGGCGATAGAAGAGTTTGGGGGAAACGTGGAAAGACTGGTGGCCGATTTGCTTGGTGAGCTTAGAGTTGAAATGGAAAAGGGGGTGAAAAATGGCGAATCGATAAAGAAAGTGGATAAAAAGTTAATGAGGAGATTAATGGTAATTATGCCGAAGATCAAGAGTAGTCCGATTGCGATATTGCCGTTGGAGTTGACACTGCTTCAGGTGTCGGTTCTCAGCGGTCAAGGATCAGGGGGGGGAGGGAAGACAAAAACTGAAAAGAAAGGTGTCATGCTGAATTCAGTTCAGCATCGATCTGAGGATAAGAAATTGATCCCGAAACAAGTTCGGGATGACAAGATAGAAGTTCTAGACAAGAGTCTAGAGGAGGAGGATGTGGTGATGAGTGAGGTAAGTTTTGAACAGATTGTAAAGGGTTGGAGTGATTTACTTGGTCGTATCAGTCCGAAAAATAATTCGATAGCGGGGTTACTTAGAAGCGCAAAGCCTAAGGAAATACATGATAAGTTTTTGACAATCGAGGTGTTTTATAAATTTCACAAGGAGCAATTGGAACAGGAGGCGAGGAGAAGAATTGTAGAAGAGGAAATAAAGAAACTCTGGGGACCAATATCGGTGCGGTGTGTATTAGGTGATAAGGCTAATCAAGCGATTCAGAAGGCTCCGGAACATGACAATATTACGGCGGCGGTGGTTGACACCGAGGTTCTAAAAGCGGCAGAGGAGATTTTCGGGGTATAACCTTGTCATTGCGAGCGTACTCGCGTGACAATCCAGTATTGTGTATAACGCCCCCTGCTCGAGTACGATCTGTCCCCCTTTTAAATTAAGAGGGGGGTAGGGGGAGTTAACGAAGAGGGGGTATAATTTGGGAATGTTTAATAACGTAAAACAATTTGGGAGTCAGGGGGCGGCAGCGGCTAAGATGGCCATGTTGCAAATGAAAATTAAAAACCACAAAATCGAAGTGGTCCAAGATGGCGTAAAAGTAGTAGTTTCCGGCGATGGAAAATTGAAGGGGATGGAGATGGATGGAAAAAAGATGGATGCGATCGTAAAAACTATCAATGAAGCCATTTCTAAGGCCCAAGAATATGCGGCGGGAGAGATGAAGGGAGTAATGGGGGATCTGCAAAAGCTACTTGGCAGCATGGGTAAGTAATGGGATACTAATTGCTTGTGAAGAGTATTCGTCCAGTTCAAAAAGTAATAGACTCGTTTGAGAGTTTGCCGGGAATCGGTCCAAAATCGGCGGCGCGTTTGGCGTACTATCTTTTACATGTTCCACAAGAAAGACTGGAAAAATTTGGGGAAAGTCTGGGTAGATTGCGAAAAGACACTAAGGTTTGTCGGATTTGTTATAACATTGGTGAGTCAGACCTCTGTCCGGTATGTTCCGATAGTAGTCGAGATGTTAGTTTGATTTGTGTTGTAGAACAACCTTTAGATTTGATTGCTATGGAGAAATCTGAAAGTTTTAAGGGGGTCTATCACATTTTGGGTGGAGTAATCAGTCCGCTATCTAATATTGGTCCTGATGAGTTATTTATCGCACCACTACTAGAAAGAGTAAAAACGGGAAAAGTTAAGGAGTTAATTATTGCGACTAATCCAAGTATGGAGGGAGAAGCGACGGCGATGTATATCGCACACAAAGTAAGAGAATTGAAAATCCGCCAAATCGGCGGACAGGTTGACAAGGGACAATTGACAATTACGAGGATTGGAAGGGGATTGCCGACGGGGGCGGAGGTGGAGTATGCCGACAGTATGACTTTGACGAGGGCAATGGAAAGTAGACGGGAGATGTGATATAAACTTCTTCTATGAGTTTAGAAATAATTAAGAAAGATGGTTCTTGGGCGGATAGCGTATTGGATGGAGTCAAGCTCCTGTCTGACCCAAACATGTTAACCTCAAGGCGGTTGAGCCTAATCAAGGAAGCATCATGCAAAATAGCGGATTATTATCGTGGTGGATCAAAAACAGAAAAGGAGAGACGTCTGGCGGTGAATAGTTTAAAAGCTTTGGTAAAAATTGATGAAGGGAGTAGGACGACAGAGATAAGTTGTGCGAGTGGATTGATGGCGACGCTTCTTAATTTAGCAAATTCCGAGGATCCAGAGGATGAGAAACGGTTGTCTGTCTTGGGTGAGTTGATTCCGATAGAGATGGGTTTTAAATCTCTATTGATGGTAGATTGTGATTGGTGCAAGGGCGAGCGCCTGGCAAGTTACATGGGTCAGTTGATCAATAAAATAAATCGGCTTTCGAGATTTACACGCGGTAAAGATCGTGGGGACAGCGATTTGAGCAATCAAGAATACAATTTATATGAAGATTTAGATAGATTATTGACGGTAGCCAGTGAAAGAGATGGAACAGAAGGAGACGAAGATTTGGTCGAAGTGGTGTTTGGTAGATTGAACAAAAAGGATAGATTGTTAAAGGATGGTCAAGTGTTTAGTTTCAAAATGAATTTTATCTTGGATATGGCAAGGCGTGATTGGCCCGGGGCGGTGGCTTTTCTGGAATGTCTGGACATGGGTGATTTAATAGAGGATGAGGGGGAGAGAGTCGACATGTGGATGAGCGAAGATGGCGAGTGGGAAAATGAAGATGAATAGCGTCGAAAACGATTTGGTGTTATATGGGAGTTTGGAGAGTGATTTTGGAGACATCTATATACAGAAGCTTGTTGGAATTTTAGATCAAAAGGTTTTGGATGTTTGCAGAGAAATGGGGGTGAGATATGGACCAAATTCATCGAAAGTGAAGTTGTTGCTAGGTGAGTCGCTGGTTAGGGGCGGTGGGGAAATAGAAGAAGGTGGGGAATTTGAGGAGATGGTTTTAGCAAAGATTCAGGACGGGTTGTTCAAGAGGAGAAAGATTATTAACTCAGGCAGGGAGGGTATTAGGGGTAAAAAGAATGACTTTAGGATTTTTGAGGACTTGGGGATATTTCCTTCTACGGTAAGAGAGGTAGAGACTGAATTGAGTGATGCGTTGGTGACTTGGCCGTCTAAGACCGAGAAGTTGTTGGTGGAAATAGAGGAGAGGATGGGGGTCTTAGAAAAAGTTGCGAAGCTGATGTTTCCTGATGGTTTTGTGGGAGTAGATGGTAGGGTGCGAGAGCTGTTGCCTTATCAAAAGGCGATATTTGTCCGCGGTCTTATCCTGAAAACTACTTTAGAAATAGGTAAGGTTGAGACTGAGGTCAATCCGCTATTTTTTGACGAAAGATCGCTAAAATTGTTATTTGATTCGCATACAAAGATTGGTATAACTAGAATAGGGAAATTTAACAATTTGGCGGCCGAATTGATATCTAAACGTTTATTGATTGAAAACGCGGGGATGTTTAAAGATTTAGGAAGACAGGGATGGGAGAAAATTGCTACCTGTCAAAAGTTTAGTAGCGGGTTTGAAAATGATCCAGTCAAATGGCAGAAGATAAAAAGTGTTTTGACTGGTTGGTTGCCTATTGATCCAGTGATGATTGGTGAAAGGTTTGGAATTGGTACCGAAAGATCGATGATCTGGAGGCATCCAGAGATGGTGGGTGGGGTTAGGATAGCTTCGGAGACGGATCTGATGTCGGCGCTATGGGTTGCTAGGCAAGACTTAATTGGAAAAAATAGAGGTGAAAGTGAAATTTTACATGCTCTTTCGGCGTGGAAGAAGTATAAATCGGAGGGTAGAACCCTGCCTAAAAGGATAGCTGATTTAGAACGAAGATTGTCCATGATCAACGAGGAGATTGGCGACAGGGAAGATCCAAATGATTTTAAATTTTTTACCATCAAGGTCGAGAAGGCCAAAGCCTATGCGGCGGAAAGAGTGTTGAGATATTACGAAAAAGTTTTATTAAGTGAGAAAAAATTGAGAGAAATGCTGAAAATTGGCAGGGAGGGGGACCCGAGATCGCTGTTGGCGTATACCCGGGATAATCTAGAGTCGGAGTACAGTCAGTTGTACCAACAAGTGGTCGGCGATGGTGTGCGGGATGATGTAGTTAAGAGGACTGAAGTCTTAGAGCAGATGAAAATGTTGCGACAAAAAATCAGAGAGACCAAAGAACTTATCGAGGACGGTGCTTCCTTGAGGGTGATTGGATCAAAAGGACATATGGTTTCTTTGTCTCTACTTGAGGGGGCAATATTACCGGAGCAGTTTCGCTACCCCGAGGTTTTGAGGAAAAACGAGGATTATTTAAAAGAAGCCTTGGGACTAGTAAATGCCTACCGGTTGACCAGGGGTAGTTTTTATTTTGATATTTGCCCAAAGATCAAATATAAGTCGTTAGTACATAAATTAAAAAAAGAGCCGAAATTTAAAGAACCGTTGGAAAAATTTGGAAGAATAACCAAAACGGGGAGACTGGAGCATTTTTTGGAGAGGTTGGGAGATAATATGAACAACCCTTTTGTGCCCTGGGATATGTGTGTCGGTCAAAAATTAAGCGTCTTGATGGATCTTTTAAAACGGAGAACAAACGTGGCCTGCGCAATTTTATACTATCCATCTCAAGCTTTAGAGCTTACGCGAGCTAAAGAACAGGTAATAGCGGCCAGATCAAAAAGGGATTTGATTGAATTGTATGAAAAAAAAGAAGCAATGAGATTTGATCTGGGTTATGAAAAAAAACGTTTCTCACTGCTTGATGAAAATTTCATATCAGAAATGTCGAAACTTGGGTTTACAATGGGTAGTTGATGTCAGACAGCGGAAGTATCGGATCAAAAGTTGTTGGGGAACTTACGGGGATTGTTAAGGATGTAGGGGAACAACTCACCGAGGTGATATTACCAAGTACCCCCTCTGGATCTCCCCCTTATAAAGGGGGAGGGGTGGAAGAAGGGATTGGGGGGAATGACCCGATGGTAATACAGGAGCAAAGGAAAAGAGCAGAGGAGCAGAGAAGGTTTAATCAAGTAAAACAGGAGTTGGAGAGTTATATCCTGAATAAGAAGAGGCAAGAGAAACAGCGGGAACAGGTGGTGGAGGAGCAAAAGAAGATGGAGGAAATAGAGAAGAAGGAGTCGCAGAAGAAACAACGGGAAAACAGTCTAATTGGCAGGCTGTCCAGACAGTACGGTGGCACTGGAGAAATCGGTAAGGGCAAATATTGACCTATAGGGTATAATACCGTGTTATGCGTAGACGTGAATTTTTGAAGTTTGCCGGCGCGACCATTTTGGTCCCAGAAATGAATAAATTGAACGAGATTTTTGGTAAAAATCCATATAAGGGTAAGGTCTGGAGTCAGCTTAATGACCCCTGGGGAGAGATGGAACTGCCGGGAGTGAAGCCATCTTGGTTGAAGCTAGAAAACAAAGGTAGGGTGGCGGGATGTTCGGCGGCGGCAGTGGCGTATGCGATTAACCAGATGGTCGAGCCGAATAAGATTTATGAATTGACCGGTAATATCGGGGTGACCCCAGAAGATGTAATTTTTAAGATATTTCCCGTTTTGCCAAATGCTCCATTAGTCATGTCGGCGATGGGTGGGAATGGATACACGGTAGTAGATTCGTTAAGATATTTTGGGCTTAAGGTAGATACTCCTATGTTGAGTAAATATTCAATGAATCAAATCTACCATGACGAGTTGGCGATTATTGGAATTGAATTGAAAGATGAACGTGGTTATAGAAGGACGCACTATACAGTGTATTCAAGGACCGATGAAACAGGGGCGACGTTTGCTCTTGATTCTTACTTCGGCGGCGGTGGTAAAGAAGTGAGGCTGGATAGTTATCTGCCGGTGTGGGATATTATCTCGGTGATTCGAATTTCGAACGACCAGAATGATAGAACGAAAAATAATTAAATCTGTTGCGGCAATGATGCTGGTGGCGGCGTGTAATGCGCCAGAGAGCACAAAGACTCCGGTTCCAACTAAAGTAAATCCGACGCCAACTACCTTATATATTCCACCAACACAGACGCCCAAACCATTAGCGACATTCGCACCGACAAGTAGGCCGGCCGATACGGTAACGTATACACCGACGGCAAGCAGAACTCCGGTTTATCTTCCGTTAAACACACCGGATTTTCGGGTTCCGAGTAAATGTGAGATCAAGCCCAAGCTATTGCAAGAGAACATTGAAAGGCTTTATAAAACAGAGATATACTCTGGAAATCCAAGCCGTAAGACGATGATGTTGACGTTTGACGATTGGGCAGAAGAAGGACAGGTTGGATATATTTTGGATGTTTTAAAAAAGTATGGAGCTAAAGCGAGTTTTTTTGTCAATGCGCCGATTTTTAATACTGCTCCAAACGCGGTGAAGAGGATTTTATCTGAAGGTCATGTTTTGGGGGCACACAGTAGTAACCATGACGATTTTAGAAAATTTTCACCGGATCAGATCGATGCGGATTTTTGTAATTTTTACGGCCAATCTAATCAGATTATATCTGGATATCAATATCGGTACTTTAGGTTTCCGTATGGGGCCAGGAATGAAACGGCAAGATGGTTAGTGGCTTCATGGGGTTTATATAACGTGATGTGGAGTGACATATCGGGTGGTGTGGATAAGGCTTCTTCTTATAATCAGGTAATCAGTCGTGCAGGTAACGGCAAAATTATTTTAATGCATTTGGAGAGTAGGGGAGATGTTGATGCGATCGACGATATTGTACGGAAGTTGCTGGAGTTGGGGTATTCACTTGAATCTATCGAGACTGGTTTGAGATAGAATAGGAGAGATGAAGATATTTAATTCATTATCAAGGAGGATCGAGGAGTTTGTGCCGCGAGAAGATGGGAAAGTGGGAATGTATACTTGTGGTCCGACGGTTTATGATTATCCGACGATTGGTAATTGGCGGACGTATGTTTTAGGAGACCTGATGTATCGGACCTTAAAGTATTTGGGGTATGAGACAAATTACGTGATGAATCTGACCGACGTGGGACATTTGACAGGGGATAACTTGGGGGACGCAGACACGGGAGAGGATAGATTGGAAAAAGCGGCCAAGAAGGAAAGAAAAACAGCTTGGAATATTGCGGCTTTTTACGGTGAAGACTTTGTTGATGGTCTAAAAAAGATAAATATTTTTAAACCTACAGTACTATGCAAGGCAACCGACCACATTAATGAACAAATTGAGATGATTAAAGTAATCATGAGCAAGGGGTTGGGTTATGTAATTGCTGATGGTATTTATTTTGATGTGGCTGGGTATGAACTGCGAGGAAATAAATATGGTGAGTTGAGTGACCTTGACCAAATCAGGGAAGGGGCCAGGGTGGATATTAATCCAGAAAAGAAAGATCCAAGGGACTTTGCATTGTGGAAATTTAGTGACACGGTGACACAGAGGCAAATGGAGTGGAAAAGTCCCTGGGGAGTGGGTTTTCCGGGTTGGCATATAGAGTGTTCGGCGATGAGCACAAAGTATTTAGGAGATCAGTTTGATTTACATTTGGGTGGCGAAGATTTAAAAAGTACCCACCATCCAAACGAGACAGCTCAGACAGAGGCGGCAACTGATAAATCTCCATTTGTAAAGTATTGGATGCATGGAGCTTTTTTGCTGGTTGATGGAGGCAGAATGGGAAAAAGTATGGGGAATGCCTATACATTGGCTGATATAGAAAAGAAATTTGATGTTTTGGCTTTGCGATATTTTTACTTAACTGGTCATTATCGAAAACAAATTAATTTTACTTGGGAGGCATTGGCAGCAGCAGCGGGGGCTTTAAGTAGACTAAAGAAGATGTCGGCTGATTGGGTGGTTGGGGAAGAAGGTTTGGCTGATTATGAGGAGAGATTCAAAGCGGCGATTGAGGATGATTTGAATACGCCTAACGCCTTAGCGGTGGTTTGGGAGATGATCAAAAGTGATAGACCTGAGTCAGCGAAGAAAAAGAGTTTACTTAAGTTTGATGAAGTTCTTGGTTTAAGACTTGACGAAGCTACGAAGCTACGAAGCTACGAAGCTACGAATTTAAATAAAGAGCAGATTGATGAGATGTGGAAGAAAAGAATCGAGCTGCGGGCGGAGAAGAAGTTTAAAGAAGCGGATGAGATTAGAGATAAATTGATTGCCTTAGGGGTAAAAGTAGAGGATAGACCTCTCAAATAGATTCCCGCCTATGCGGGAATGACAGTGTAAACTAAAAGTATGATGCGGACTGCCCATGTCTTGATGTTGTTGTTTTTGATTTTTTTGTCGGTGCTTTTTCTATTGACCTTTCAGAACAGATGGATTTTGGCCCAGACGTCGTGTGATGTAGATTGTTTGAACGACAAAATC
>Ga0172369_10010511_pt1 | contig 10014 bp, 7 predicted proteins | sample LakKiv25m_FD_114539 | JGI IMG/M metagenome (GOLD analysis project Ga0172369, IMG submission 114539) | Freshwater microbial communities from Kabuno Bay, South-Kivu, Congo - kab_022012_11.25m | ecosystem: Environmental > Aquatic > Freshwater > Lake | place: Democratic Republic of the Congo...
CCTTAAAGAGTTTCCCGTGCTTCAATTGCGGCTTCGGATGCCGATTGACGATACGCCAGGACCCCGCAACCTCATCACAAAGATCACTACATATAAAAAAATTATCAGCGTGGCAAACTCCGTCAGCGTGCTGGAGGATTTTTTGAGCGCCAGTCTTGAGTTGATACGCAGTCGCGCAACCGGCATCTATAATATGACAAACCCGGGGGCGATCACGCATCCTGAAATACTTGATATGTATCGAGAAATCGTTGACGCATCTTTTACCTACGAAGTCTTTTCTCTCGACGAGCTTGCGGGCATCACGAAAGCGGGACGATCGAACTGTGTATTGTCGTCAGAAAAACGAGAAGCGGCAGGAGCTCACATGCGTCCTGTTAAAGAAGCGCTACAAGACATTCTTCAGAAGTATAAGCGTAATTCAACGTCTAAACCGGTTTAGGCATTGAATTTCATTACTGGTTATCCCCTTCTTTTGCTGGGCGAGGCGGCGTATAATCATTTTTTATACAAGTCGTTCTTTACATTGCAAGAAAGAGAGGAGATATCGTGAACACATCACGTTGGAGAACAGGCATTGCTCTGGGGGCAGCGCTGTCGGCTTTGGCAGCCTGCTTCCCGCGAGCATATATGGCACCAAATATCAGCGCGAGCGTGGCTAAGTCTGATGGCGCAGGAAGTGATTCCGGATCAACAGGAGGCAACGACGGCACAAAGTCTGCATCAGCAGACCCAACAACACAGCCTGCGGCAACGCAGGGACCGGCAACTCCGCAAGCGAGCGCAAGCGACGCGATACAAATCACCGTCGACAAACCGGACATCGCGACCGCATCAATCGTCGCGACACTTGACAAGCCGGATGCTTTGCCAGCCGGTGGACTCATGAGTTTTACGGTGGAGTATGCTTCTGGCGAAGCAACACCAAGTAAGGCAGTGACACTTACGCTTGCCGGACTGCGAGAAATCGTGCCAGCGCATCAAACAGCGACGCAGTCGTTTCCCGTCGGCAAGATAGTCCAGACCGAGGACGGGATCGAATATATCGAGACAGCGGCTACCGCAACGGTTGATCCGGTGAAAAAGGGCTTTACGTATGTGCCGATCGGTAATGGCATCTACGTCCTTCTTCAGCCGGAACTTGAGCCGGTAGAGAAAAAGGATTTTCCCTACTATCCCGAACAATCGGAAGGTGCGAGCTACCAATATATCCCCGCACAGGATAAGTTCGTCTCCGGTTATTCTGGTTTGCACGGCGGTTCGTCAGTAGGCATAGACGTACTGAATGATTCCGACATTGCCAGCATGTCAGTGCGGTTCGTGCCCGGAGACGGACATGAGCGCCTCACTGGCGACTGGCATGCTCGGCGGTTTTATCGGTACGTGTACCACTACGCGAAACCGGAGGATCGCGCGTGGGCGCAAAAAGAATGGGCACCGATGGTTTGGGTGCATGACACCCGGCCCAACATTGATAAAACTGCCGCATATCCCAGCGCGAACATCGGCATCGCGTTCAGTCGCGGTGTATTGGAGGTTCGTGCCGGTAATGCGATGGGCGGAACATATCCGCATCATTACGGCGATCTTACGCTCGCCGGCGCGCATCTTGGTATCGCGCTCGCTGATCCGAAACGGTGGCGGTCGCGCACTCAAGGGCAGCCCTATTCCACGCATAAAGCGATCGGCCACGCCGCATTCTTCCATAACGTGAGCAGTTCGCTGAATCTGCGGCCGCTCAAAAACATGGAAGACTCGATCCGTGAGCTCGGGACTTCGTGGCAGGCTTTGGGCCACCGGTCGTTTTACCAGCCTTCGAGGCTGTATCCCAAGCAGTTCCGGTTCAACACCTTTTTCGCATTCGGTAAGATTGGCGGAGTGCTGTATCCGGAAACCGTCACTCCGGATGATGCGTATGCCATCCCCTGCTCTGCCGCGGCGACAGGGTTCTCTTCAGCGGCGCGAGCGACGGGCAAAACCATTCAGGGCGAATGCCGGTACAACTTTATCGAGGCATTGGAACGCCTCGAGAAATACCCGCCGCAGTACCGTCCGCGATATAAGGAGTACCGTTACGTTGGGTTTTTCGCTAACATGGCAGAGCTCGCCCGTGCGTACCTAGATTTCAATAAACTGACGGCGCAAGGGATCACGGATTTCGTCCAGTGGAAGGACCACAGCGCGGGATATACGCGTAAGGCCCTTGCTTGGATGCAAGCCGAGCAGAGCATGCATGGCCTTCCGTGCGGCGATGGCCTGCCGGATTGCGCAAGCGGATTCGGATACGAAGGCAAAGAGTCGCTTGTCATTAAATCCGGCACAGTGCCCAACGTCACTCTGGACTTGAATTACGGTGCGCTTGGCAGCGTAAAGCCGTCCAACGTGACGTATCGGGTGTTTAAGGATGCCCCGCACTCGTACTTCGCGGGGCAAGGCACGGACGATCCGCAAGCATACTCTGACAAGGAAAAGGCGATCTATGACACCATGATCGCCGATATGCGCGACTTGCGGCAAGCCGCGATTGCTCCGCCACCCAGAACGCAGGATCTGCATTGGGAGATTTGGACCGTGCAGATGCGGCCGTACTTGCTCGCGCAGGGCCTGAAGGACGAGCAGTTTGATAGCCAGAACACTGGATGGGTCGACGACTATCATGCTACCGTACAGTACGTTCGGTACCTGCGCGTGCCGGAAGTATTCTACTACGTTGATGAACGCGACGTCTTCTACACCGCAAAGTTCCGGTGGTACAACGGCCGTTGGTGGTTCGACGGCGAGACCGGCAAGCCGCGGTACACGTACTCGAGCTACATTAACCGGTAGCACAGCCTCTCATCTTGCCTTATTCTGTCCTTCCGTCGTTCGGGGGGACTTTTTTTTATCATCGGCGATGGTATACTGATTTTCGTATGTATCTTCAAAAAGTTGAGATTCAAGGATTCAAGTCGTTTGCAAGCAAAACAGCGCTTACTTTTCCGCCGCCTGACCATGAATCTCGCGGCGTGACGGCAGTGGTTGGACCGAATGGGTCAGGGAAAAGCAACATCGCAGATTCAATGCGATGGGTGCTTGGCGAGCAGAGTATGAAAGCGTTGCGCTCCAAGCGTTCGGAGGACGTGATTTTTTTTGGCTCGCATACAAAAAGCGCCGTTGGCATGTGCGAGGTCTCGCTGACTTTTAATAACGAAGATGGCGGATTCCCGCTCGATTATCCGGAAGTAACCATTACGCGTCGGCTCTACCGCAGCGGGGAGTCGGAATATCTCATCAACAAAACCAAGGTACGACTTGCCGACCTTTCGTTGCTTCTCGCGCAAGCGCGGATCGGCCAGCGAAGCTATTGCATCGTGAGCCAAGGAATGATCGATGCCATTCTTTCTGCGTCACCAACGGAACGCAAAGAGTATTTTGACGATGCTGCCGGCATCCGCGAATATCAGATCAAAAAAGACGCAAGCATTTTGAAGCTTCGCCGCACAGAGGAGAATTTGTCCCAAAGCAATCTCGCCTTAAAAGAGATGGAGCCGAAAATGAAATTTCTTGAGCGGCAGCTGAAACGGAAAGAACAGCGCGTAGAATACGAAAAGACTTATTATGATTTGTTGAAATCATATTTTGCGTCACTTGCAAAAGAATATGAACAGAAGGCACGCACATTAAGCGTGGCACATGCGCATCTTGAGCGTGTTCGTGTGCAATGCGAGAAGGAATGCAGCCATCTTCGTGACGAACTTGCGGCATTTGAATCAACAAGCGGCAGGAATGCCTCTATTGATGATTTTCAGCTGGAGCTTGCAGCGCTGGAAGGAAAGAAACGCATTTTGACAGCGGCCGTTTTTGGCAAGGGTGATGCAGCGCATCGATCAGCACGGGATTTGAGGACGCAGATCGCGCGTCTGCAGGCGCGAGTAGATTTTTTGGACGGAGAAATCAAAGAATTACAGCGTAAAGAATCCGAAGCGCAGCAGGAGCTTGATGCGCTACAGGCGATAGACAATGGCGAAGAGACGCTCATCACATCTGCCGATATCCTTTCGGAGCTTGAAGACATCATGCGTGACACGCTTTACGAGCGCATCGTAGTGCGCGTGAACGCATTGATCGATAGAATAAAAAAATCACTTTCTTCAATAGCCGCACCACGTACAAACGTGCAGCAACGGGAAGAATGCATTGGCCGCATCCACGAGATACGCGCTCGGAGAGAGCGGATGCAGCAAGAGCTTACGGATCTTACTGAAGAACGAAATCAGAAACAATCAGAACTTGCAGAAATGGAGCGCACAACCGCCTCTCCTGACGCGCAAGAAGCCGAACTCGTGCAGGCGGAGAAGCGCATTGAAGAAATCCGTCAGATACTGCATAAGGAGTATGGGGCAAGCCAGGCGGCACGCGCGGATATGATTCGTATCCAAAAGCAGATAGATGAACGCCGCCAAGAATTGCAGCGCCTGCAATCCGAAGAGCACCAGACGCGCATTGAGCTTGCCCGTATCGAGACACGGCAAGAAGAGCTTTCGCGTTCGTTTCTTGAAGAGATGCCTATCGCCGAAGAGCAACGTGAAGCCGTCTCTTCCGGTCGCGTTTCTATCGTGACGCTCCTGAACGATGCGCATGCCATTTCTGATCGAGATACAGCAAAACAGGAGATTGATCGACTGAAACGAGTTCTTGATAGTCTCGGCGCTATCGATGACGAAGCGCTTGCTGAATATGACACCTTAAAAGAACGATACACGTATTTGACAGGACAAGTTCAAGACTTAGAAGCAGCATCGGAAAAGCTGAATCAGGCGATTCGTGATCTTGATGAAATTATGGAGCAGCGATTTGCGCGCGCCATGAAAAAAATCAACGAGAAGTTTCAGGAGTATTTCACCATCCTTTTTAATGGCGGTGCAGCACGAATCGTGCTGCAGACAGAAGACGCAGAAGCCGAAGACGGCGAAGAGGGTGAAAATACCGAAAATCAACAAGAGATAATTTCCGGTATTGAAATCGAAGCGACCCCCCCCGGCAAGAAACTTAAAAGCATCGCGCTTCTATCCGGCGGCGAACGCGCAATGACGGCAATTGCGCTGCTTTGCGCAATTTTGTCTACAAACCCTTCTCCCTTTGTCGTGCTTGATGAGGTAGATGCCGCGCTCGATGAATCCAATGCGCTTCGGTTCGCCACCATTCTTCAAGAGCTTGCTCGCCAGACACAATTTATTGTTATCACCCACAATCGGGTAACGATCCATACTGCTCAAACACTGTATGGCGTGACTATGGGTGAAGATGGCATCTCCCACGTGTTGAGCCTTGACATTCGCTCGTCAAATGCTACAATGGCGCAATAATTTTAGAATTTCTTGCATATGTTAATGATTCGTTTTGCTCGCCGCGGTAAAAAGAACAGCCCCTTTTTTCGTGTGCTGGTATCAGAAAAAACAAAAGATCTTTATGGTACTGCTCTTGAAGAGGTGGGTTGGTATAGCTCCGCAGCGCCCGGCAAGCCATCAGAATTAAACGAAGACAGAATTCGTTATTGGTTGTCGCACGGAGCGCAGGCTTCTCCTGCAGTGCATAATCTTCTTCTTGCAAAAAAGGTTATTGAGGGGAAAAAGGTTCCAGTATACAGTCCGAAAAAGAGCGCGAAAAAAGAGTAGATGCCGGCTTGACACCAGAAGGAAACAAAAGGTAAATTATACTCTACCGTAGGATGCGGCGCTGAAACGTAAGAGGTCGACAGCAAGCTGTTCCTCGAGTGAAATTGAAGTAACACATGTGCTGAATGGCAACAGACGGCACAGATGATGAAACTATGGATACGGTACAAGACCAAGCATTTGTTGAATACATTGTGAGGGCGATCGTAAACAATCCGGAAGATGTATCGACGGAGCGGACGGTTGATGAGCGTGGAGTTCTGATTACTTTGCGGCTGAATCCTCAAGACATGGGGTATGTAATCGGTCGGAAAGGACAAACAGCACGGGCAATTCGGACACTCCTCAAGATCGTTGGCGCAAAGAATAATGCGCGCGCAAATCTCAAGATTTACGAACCGGAAGGCAGTCGGCCCGCGGGGGCAATGTCATACGCAAACGATACAAGCGTTGTAGACGACCTCAAGATCTAAAAGAATAGCAACGACAAAATCCGTCGTTTCTCACGAGACGACGGATTTTCTCTTTTTATTGGTAACGGAACTATGGCAGACAAACCGCACGCAATTTGAGATTGTAGAAAAATGCCTAAAAAGTGTCATTCCGAGCGCAGTCGAGGAATCTACGAGGATGATAACCTTATAGCCATACAGATCCCTCCACTTCGGTCGGGATGACAGAAGAGTTTTTCTACAGTCTCAACTTATCTCTTTGGTTATCCCTAAAACGAGACCCTAACTTTCACTTCAGCATGCGTTTTGACATCATCACAATATTTCCAGCCATTTTCGATTCATATTTTAATGAAAGTATATTAAAGCGCGCGCAAGAGTCGGGCGCAATTGAGATTTATTCTCATGATCTTCGAATGGGGACAACAGACAAGCATCATATCGTTGATGATAAACCATATGGCGGCAATCCCGGGATGATCCTAAAGGTAGAGCCAATCGTGCGCGTCCTCCGTTCTTTACCGGTACTGCCTAAACGTCGGATAGTATTGTTTGATCCCGCCGGGGTGCAGTTCCGGCAGGCACGAGCGCGGAGATACGCGATGCTTGATCAGCTCGTGCTCATCTGCGGACGATATGAAGGTTTTGATGAGCGCCTGAAAGATTACGTTGACGACATTGTTTCCGTCGGCCGCTATGTCTTAAGTGGCGGGGAGCTCGCAGCTATGATTGTTGTTGAGGCAGTTGGCCGTCTTTGTGAGGGGGTGCTTGGGAACGCAGAATCTCTTACTGAAGAATCATACACCAGCGAGGGATATGTGGAGTACCCACAGTATACCCGCCCTGAAACATTTGAAGGGCGCGTGGTCCCCAAAGTTCTCTTGAGTGGAAATCACAAGAAAATCGCGGCCTGGCAAAAGGCACGCTCACGAAAGCCGTCAGCGCGACGATATCAGCCGTGAAGAATCCTCTATCGATTCTTTGATCTTTTGATATACATCCTTTATCACATCGAGTTCGCGCAGCAACTCTGTAGGAGCTCGGTTGTCATCAAATACGCATCCGCTATCATTTCGCACGGAAAAATGCTCTCGCATATTTTCTGCAAGCATTCGCAATTCTTCCGGCATTACTTTGTCTTTCAATGATGAAAGCGTGCCGCCAAGATCGCGGCGGGATGCAAGAATAATAGCCGACTGTACGGGCGTATCAACCCGATATACATACGGAAAAACTGATCGAATGGTGCCCGTAATGCAGCGAGACATGTAGTCATTGCTGTCATGCGAAAGCAGATGCTGGGCAAAGATGCCTTCATCAGAAAGGCGCTCTCGAATGATTGAAAAATATTTTCGCGTAGCGAGACTTGAGGGGATATACAATGCCCCGGTAAAAGCATCGGCGATGACGAGGTCATATTTTTTATTGCTTTGTTGCAGATACGAGCGGGCATCGTCATTGATTACGCTAAGCCCTTTTTGGGCATCAAGGCGGAAGAATGTACGCGCAACCGCGCTCACGTCAGGGTCAAGCTCTATCCCATCTGCCGTTAATCCATCCCCGCCAAAATAGTGAAGAAACTGCCGCGAAAAAACCCCTCCCGCGTGGCCGATGATAAGCATTGTTTTAGTTTTATTTTGCGGCACAAGATAATAGAGTGGAAGAAAAGTATCAAAATACATTGACGTGAGTATTTTGTCCGGATGAAAGATTGACCATCGACCCGAACGATTGATATCCAAATAAAGGGTGCCCGCTCGTACTGATGTCCCCGTCCGCTTGCCCCAATCCCAGACCTCGATAAGGCCATAGTATGACTCTTTGCGGTAGACGAGCCCTGTCTCTTTGTATTGTGCGGTAACGAAGTAAACAAGCGAGGCAAGGATACTGATAATGGCAAGGCCGGAAACCATCCGCGGTAATGGAATCTTTCTTTCTTCTTTATGTAGCATCCAAACGGGAATTAGCGCGAAGAGCAGCACGAAACAAATCACGGTAAGCGTTGTGGCAGAACCGAGCACGGGAAGCAAAATAAGTGAGCTGGCATATGTGCCTAAAATGCTTCCAACGGTGGAGACACTATATACGGAACCGGCAGACAACCCGGCGCTCCCCGGATTTCTTGTGATGAGGCGTGCGGTATAAGGAGATGCCGTACCAAGAAGTATGATCGGAAGAAGGAATACTGCGCTGTACATGATGAGTCCCGAACCGGCGAAAAGCTCGGCAGAACGTATTACATCAACAACGACCACGTGAAGAGCTGGTGTGATACCGATCAGTAATGCGGCGATCCCTACCAAATAGATAAGCCGTTGCGTGTTCGGGAAAGCGTCAGCCAATAATCCGCCGTATCGATAGCCGATCGCGAGTCCTGCGATGACAAAACCGATAATCATTGCCCAAGAGAAAATCGAATTCCCAAAAAATTGGATAGCCAATTTCAAGAACGTCATCTCAAGGGCCATGATTGAAGCCCCGGTAATGAATACAAGAAGATAAAGAGTATTTTTATGAAGCGCCATTGGTTTTGTTGTTGATATGGTATAACCCAAAAATAATAAGGCTGCCGCCGGCAATGAAAAATGTCTCTTTTACCCCTACTAACGGAAGCGTCACAAATGTTGCAAAAAGAAGTCCGGCAAGGCCACCGACTGCCGCACAGCCATAGAGCGATCCGGTGGTTGTCCCGGCCGTTTCTACTGTTTTGTTTTTTAGATATACCGCGAAGGGCGGAATAAGTTCGATAAGAAATGCAGGAATGCCAAAAAGAAGAAGCGCATAAAGAAGTGATGAAATCGATATTGAACCGCGAGACGCGATCACATTGCCGACCGCAAATGAAAGAAGGGGTGTGAACGCGATGAACACGCCGGCAGCTATGATGGTAAGAGAAAATACTGTTTGGTCGATCCTCCATCGCACAGTGCCCACACCGCCCCCATAATAACCGAGCGCAGAGCCGATCATGATGACTCCGATTATATTTGCCCATACCGGCATTGTGCTTCCAAAATGTGATACGGTTATCTTAAAAGCTGCCATTTCAACCATAAGGAGAGCAAACTCTGTAATGAATATCGCCGCGAAGATCGATCGGTTTGACATAAGATTTTCATTATCTGACGGTGTATACTATACCAAAAAACATGTGGATTAGCTGTGCACAACGCGACTCTTGACAAAAAATACGATATTCAGTATCATTTTGACCACATTCTCAAAGAATCTATACCGTCTCGGAAGCGGGGCGATATAGCACAAAACAGAAGAAATGAAGAAAAAAGAGAGAAGTCGCGGCAACGCCGCGTAATGACTTCACTCTTTTTTCTTCGCTTCAGAGTCGATCCAGATTATTGTGGCGGAGAAAATGATCATTGACAAGTAAAAGCGATTAAAACCAAAATTCAATTCCTTTAGAAGTATTGCAATTTCTTCGAGTTTAATTCATTAGATTCGGAGAATACATAATAGAGTCATCAATCTACTCTTTTTAAGAGTTTGATCCTGGCTCAGGATGAACGCTGGCGGCGTGTCTAAGGCATGCAAGTCGAACGGAATTCTTTCCGTAGCAATACGGAAAGACTTGAGTGGCAAACGGGAGCGTAACACATTGGTAACCTACCTTCGAGACGGGCATAACTCCGCGAAAGCGGAGCTAATTCCCGATAGGCATGAGGGGTCGTATGACATTCTCATGTAACGTATGACAGCAATGTCTGATGCTCGAAGAGGGGCCTATGGCTCATCAGCTAGTTGGTAGGGTAACGGCCTACCAAGGCTACGACGAGTAGCAGGTGTGGGAGCACGGCCTGCCTCACGGGGACTGAGACACTGCCCCGACATCTACGGATGGCTGCAGTCAAGAATCTTCCCCAATGGACGAAAGTCTGAGGGAGCGACGCCGC
>Ga0172369_10010523_pt1 | contig 10003 bp, 7 predicted proteins | sample LakKiv25m_FD_114539 | JGI IMG/M metagenome (GOLD analysis project Ga0172369, IMG submission 114539) | Freshwater microbial communities from Kabuno Bay, South-Kivu, Congo - kab_022012_11.25m | ecosystem: Environmental > Aquatic > Freshwater > Lake | place: Democratic Republic of the Congo...
ACAGAAATCAAGTTGAACTCATACACAGGGTAGCCAAAAAATTACCGGTGGATATAAAAGTTGCAGTCAAAGAAAATCCAGTTACTTTGATCTCTCATCCAAAGTCGAGAAACTATTATAAAGAGTTAACAAAACTTCCAAATATCTATTTACTTCGTGATGATGTTGATTCACATATGATTATACAAAATTCAATGGCTGTTTTCACATTGACTGGAACTGTGGCTATTGAATGTTTTCTCTTCAATAAGCCTTGCTTTACACTTGGGAATGTCTTTTTTAAATATACCGGGATTACAACACCCGTCGATTCTATTGAACAACTCTCTCAAAGTCTAATGCACGTTCTTCTAGAAACTCCAAAAAATAAAGATCCCAAGGAAAATGATACCCTTTCTCAAACTTTTTTCCAGGCAATATTTGACTCTTCAAGACCCGGAAAACTCTGGAATCCAGTTTTTCCAGATAACCTTAATAAATTTGTTGTGTGCGAGCAAAATAACCTGGCGCTTGAATATTATCTCAAAGAATTATCGATTTTAAAATGAGTCTCCCTATTAATTTTTATCCTCATTTATCGTTTAGTCCCCTGGTTGCTTTTGTTAACTTGTTTTAGAAATACATCACATTTTTTAATTCAAATGATTGCAAATAGTTGTTAAGAACATTTTTTTAATTTTCCTCCAATTATTATTAGATAGAAATGTTAACGACTATTTTTTTTCTCCTTATCATTGGTTTAATTCTGTATATACTCAAAAACTATAGAAACAAACCAGAGTTTTTACTTCTTCTTCCTGTTATACTATCATCAAATTTTTTCGGATTTGTTGAATCTAATCAGATTTCTCTTGTTGGATTTGCGGATACAAAGGATTTAACCTTTTTATTAATCTTTTTAATTTACATACATTTTGTCAATACTAAAAGTATTCAGGTTAAGTATTTCAACACAAATTATATTTCTATCTATGCATCATATAACATTTATCTTCTTCTAATGTTAATAGTATCAATATTGCTTTATAATGAATTATTATCCTCCTTGTCACTATATAAATTTTTTCTAAGATATTTAGCATTTTTCTTATATATCAAAATTCTCCAACGATTAAATGACAAACAAATTTATTCCTTTTTCTCCCTTTTAAAAGTGGTTACTATTATTTTAGTAACTCTTTATTTGCTTCAAACTGGTTTAGGTATTCAAATTTTTGCAATAAAACCGCATATTCTTGAACAATATTATTCTATCGATATAGAGAGAAATTTCGGTATTGTCCCGGAATTCGCAACATTTTTTCTTCTTTATTTCATTCTTAGGGAAAAATACTCTATTTGGACAATTTTTATAACATTTATGCTATTCTTAATTCCTTTCTTCAATTATACCAGACATAGCATAGTTGGTTATATTTTTTTGATTATATTTACAATTATAATTCGTATTATCACCTACCATCGATCCAGACAAAAAAACTCTCTCTATATAGTTTATTTATCTCTATTTTTTTTTATTGGATTTGTAATTTTAGTTTCTAAATTTAGTCATCAATACGATTATCTTTCAAATCGATTCGAATCAATTACTTCATCCGGCGGCGTTTCAAAAGAGGGTAATATGGCCGGTCGCTTGGAAACCATAGGGGCTCGGACTACTGCAGTGACAGAAAAAAGTTTCATTTTCGGACTAGGGTTTTTAAAAAATGATATGTCAAAATTACATTTTCCAGAGCTTTCTTCTGGTAGTTTCGCCCGAAAAGGTAATTTTCTTCTAGGTGATCAATCTTGGGCCACACAGATAACTGTCACGGGTATTATTGGAGCAATTTGGCTAATTTTTCTATTACTTGTATTACCGATTAAAGTGTTTAAAACTTGGTATCAGTATGTGCGTTTTCATGGAGTAAAGTATTTTCCACACTCACTGCATATAATTTTAATTTTTTCAATTCTAATTATATATAGTTTGTTTTATGGCTCCTTTTTTTCTGAATTATTTATTTTAAATGGATTAAGTATCTCTTTCCAATTAGCGATAGTTTTTCGTTTCATTTTCAATAAAATTAAATATTCTGACACCACTTATATCAATAATTAGTCCAATATTAAATGCTGAGGATTATCTTGAACGTTCTATTTTAAGTGTTCTCAGTCAAAATTGTAAAGATCATATAGAATATATAATTGTCGATGGACAATCAAAAGATAGTACGCTTACTATACTAAACAAATATGAATCTTTCATTAATAATTTAATTTCTGAAAAGGACAATGGTCAAGCAGACGCCTTGAATAAAGGCATTAACATTGCAACAGGTAACTATATAATTTGGTTGAATGGAGACGATGAATTATCCCCTGGTATTTTACCCTATCTAATAAAAAATCTAAATTTATTTAATCGAGACACAATTCTCTTTGGAAATTTGGATATCATCGATAATAATTCTCAGGTAATAAATAAAACAAATTTTATTCACCAGAATTTTTCTTTCCAATATTTATTAAATATTTGTCCTTCTGTACCAACAAACGCAATCCTTTATCCCAAAGATATTTTTGACAAAATTGGTTTTTTCAAAACTAATTTGCAATTTGCATTTGATTACGATTTCATTCTTAGAGCAAGTAAAAATTACATTTTCGAACATATAAATAAACCTATTATCAGATTTAGACATCATAAGAATGCAAAGACTTCTAAAAATTTTCTTCAATTTGATAAAGAAATTTTTAAAATTAGAATGCAAAACAAAGGTCAAATTGTTTCTCCTGCTTCATTATATTCATTAAAACGCATTCTATCATATTATAAAAAGTATGTTTTCAAATTTTATTAATTCAATTTTACCTGGTTAGTGTAAACTCTTATATTACCTGTAAAATTTTAATCACTTCCTTAAATAATTCCTTTAAAATATAGTTTTGTAAAAAATATTAGAAGGTAAATGATTCCTCACATATTCTAATACAATCCGAATGAACATATTGTTTGATCATCAAATTTTTAGTTTACAGAGATATGGTGGAATTTCTCGATATTTTTTTGAAATTATTCGACAAATCTCTCAACATCAAAATATAAACATTGAGTTAGCTTTAGATTATACTGATAATTCCTATATATTAAATAATTCGAACATCTTGCCTTTTTCTCCCGCTAAAAATTATAATAAATTTTTAAAAGGAAGAAATTTTAAAGGCAAATCGCAATTACATTTTTTACTAAATAATTTAGGTTTAATTGATCATCCAATTCTTGATAATAAATTTTATGCCATAAAAAGATTAAATAACTCTAGATTTGATATCTTTCATCCCACATATTATGACCCATATTTTTTGCAATATTTAAGAAAGAAACCATTCGTTCTCACAATTCACGATATGATTCATGAACTTTATTTCGAAAATATTTATAAAGCGCATTCAACCATTATTGAGTCAAAAAAAACGTTAGCAAAACAGGCAAATAAAATAATTGCTGTTTCTGAAAACACCAAAAATGATATAATTCGACTGCTTGAAATAGATGAAAATAAAATCAGTGTAATATACCATGGAAGCTCGTTGACTATTGATGAAAATTATTGGGAAAAGCTGCCGGACAATTATATACTTTTTGTAGGGGATCGGCATACATATAAAAACTTTCAGTTTTTCTTGCAATCAATATCCCCTTTGCTCATTAAAGATAAAGATTTATTTTTAATTTGTGCCGGAAGTCTTCCCTTCAATAAAACAGAATCTGAGTTGATATTAAAAATTGGTGTTGAACATCGTGTTGTTCATAAAAAAATTGATAGTGATATTGCACTGGCTAATCTTTACAGAAATGCTCTTTGCTTCGTATTTCCGACACTATATGAGGGCTTTGGTATACCAGTAATTGAAGCTTTTTCCTGTGGATCCCCAGTCCTCTTAAGTAATCGTAGTTCACTACCTGAAATAGGAGGAGAAGCAGCCATTTATTTTGACCCAAATAATACTGAATCAATACAAGAATCAGTCAAAAAGGTTATTTATAATAAAGTTTTAGCAGAGAATTTGCGAACCCAAGGGTATCTCCAGCTTAAAAAGTTTAGCTGGTATGAATGTGCCAACCAAACCATAAATGTCTATATGGACGTGTTGCAAAATTAAGACTAAAAATATTCTAATCTCTTCTTTCGAAGTGTTTTTGTAGAATAAGCATCATTTATGCGAATTTTAATCTTTACTTCATTATTTCCAGGAAAAAAAGGTGGCTCGAATGGGACATTCAATGTTGATCGTGTTAATGCTCTGACTAGAGCTGGGCACGATGTCTCCGTTATAGTTGTAAAGCCATTCCCCATATTTGAATTATTCATCAAATTAATCACAATCTTTCAGTTAAAAAATGTTTCACTAATCCAACAAGAATGGGATTATCCTCTGTATATATCTGAAGAAAAAATATTCCGATATTTTTGGTTGTGGTTACCTAAAAAATTATTTATCCATTATGAGCATAAATTCCTCCATTTTTTTATTGGAAAGAAAATTAAAAAGGTTGTAAATATAGTCAATCCGGAATTAATTCTTTCTTCCTGGCTTCATCCTTTTGGAACTTATGCTCAATATATTAAAAAGTACTATGTAAAAAAGTATTTTTCTATAATTGAAGGCTCAGATTTATTAGAGTATTATAAATTGTATCCAAAGTGGAAACAAATACTTCCAACCCTCAATCAAAATGTTGATAAATTTATTCTGGTTTCAAGCAGCCTTAAAGAAAGTGTTTTCATTAATGATTTAGGTGCAGTCGCCATAATCAATAATGGTTTTAACCAAAACTTGTTTAATTTTATTGATTGTTTTGATGGATTTAATAAAATAATTAATATTATTTCGGTTGGATCCTTAATCAAAATAAAAGGTCATGATTTATTAATTGATGCCATGTCCTTTTTACCAGAAGGTTTTAAATTAACCATCATAGGTAGCGGTCCTTTATATTCTTCTTATCAAAATATAATAAATAATAGGAGCCTTAATCATCGGATAAATCTCGTTGGAGAAAAACCCATCAATAAGATACCGGATTTACTTAGGTCATGCGATATTTTCTGTATTCCGAGCAGGTCAGAAAGCTTTGGCATTGCATTATATGAAGCAATGGGATGCGGTTTGCCCGCTATTACATCAGATATACCTGCATTTAATCAGATAATCGTAAATGGTGTAAATGGTATTCTATTTGAATCAGGTTCTGTGAATTCCTTAGTGTTTTCAATTATTGCAAGTACTAAAATAATTTGGAATAGGCGGAAAATAAGTGAAAATGTTATAGCTAATTATTCATGGGATATATGGAGTAATAATATTATTTCTCTTTCATCAGGTCAGTAATATCTTATACAAAATACTAACACTTATGTGCGGGATATGTGGTATAGTAAATTTTAATAAAGATCGCGAAGTGCGACTTGATGATATCTTAACTATGCGGGACACTATGATTCATCGAGGACCTGATAATGGAGGATATTATCATAATGGACATATCGCCTTAGGACATAGGAGATTGAGCATTATTGATACCTCCATTCAAGCAAATCAACCCCTAAGTAACGAAACGGAAGATATCTGGATTGTCTATAATGGTGAGTTTTATAATTTCAAGGAGTTCATATATGGACTCAAAGGTTTAGGGCATAGATTTAAATCCAACACGGACACAGAAGTAATTATTCATTTATATGAAGAGTATGGAATTGAGGAGGCTATTCAATATATTACCGGAATGTTTTCGTTCGCGATTGTTGATCTTAAGAAAGATGTGGTTTTTCTAGTTCGTGATCGTTTTGGTATTAAACCAATGTACTATTATCATAAGGATGCATTCCTGGCATTTTCATCAGAGATAAAGGGTCTGAAGGTACTGTTAAAGGAAAAGGTTTCCTTACGGAAAGAAGCTTTTCCCGAGTTCTTTCTGTTCAATCGCTTTTTAGATTACGAAACATTCTATACTGATATATATGAATTAAAACCAGGACATTATCTGAAAATATCTCCTGGAAAAATAGAAGAAAACATATACTATCATCTTCCAACTAAAATAAAAAAAAGAAATATTTCATTGAAGGATGCCCTTAATGAATTTGATTTCTTATTCACAAAAGCTGTAAAATCGCAGTTGATCAGTGATGTTCCATTAGGTGTGTTTCTGAGCGGTGGTGTTGATTCAAGCTTAATTGCAATAAAAATGTCCCAACTTCTTGACCAACCAATAACAACAATTAGTTCAAGTTATCCTGATCCCACTGCAAATGAACTTGAGTATGCCAAAAAAGTTTCGAAAGCAATTGGTTCCCAACATTTTTCTTTTTTGGATTCCCAAGAAGATTTTTTTTCGTTATTACCCTTCCTCACACAAATTAACGATTCGCCAATCCAGACAGGAATTTCTTTCTATAAAGCAGCACGATTCGCCAAACAATATTGTACTGTAATGCTTTGTGGTCAAGGAGCAGACGAAATATTTGGTGGCTATAAATATTACAGATACGCTAATCTTCAAAACTCTATAAACTCTATTTTGCTTTTTTCAAACATACTTAAAAATAAAAAGTATTTGCCAAAATTGTTAAACGTGCTTTTTCCTAGTCGATATGTGGAAAAATTTTATAATCGACTTTCGCTAAACTCTATCGAAATAATTGCCTCGTATGTTGGAAGTATGTCGCAAAAAACCTTCGAGGACCTGATGTTTACCAAATATTTTTCTGAACTTCAGAAATATTCTTCAATATTTCCTGAAGAGAACCATGATTATTTAACTAAAATATTATTGTCGGAATTTTCCAGAGGTTTACAAGTTATAATTCAATTCACTGACAGAATGACAATGGCTGCATCAGTTGAAACACGTGTTCCATTTCTTGATCATCATTTAGTCGAATTTGTTTTTTCACTTCCTAATCATCTAAAGATTAACTTCTTCGAAGAAAAATACTTATTAAAGAAATATTTATCCTTGTACATGAAAAAAAGTTTTGTCTATAGGAGAAAAAAAGGGTTTCCCGTTCCCCTTCATACTTTTCTCAACAACAATGAAGCGGATTTCTTTTTGAAGGACTCAGAAAATAATCACCTCACTGAAAATGTTAACACAATAAACTACTCAAAAATGCTATCAGACCTTCGTAGCAAACAAACAGTAATTCGCCCTGATATGGTTGTACCATTTATTAAGATTCTTTCGTACAATCATTTTTTAAATAATATGATAACAGAAACATAATATGAATCAGAAAATAATAATGGCTGAAAGTTCAGATATTTTATATGATTATCGCATATTAAAAGAAGCATATTCATTAACAAACAAAGGATTCGATATAGAAATTTATGGATTTTCGACTGATAAAAATATTAAACATACTCATCCATTTAAAATTCATAATTATAATATTCTAGGAAGGCGATTAGGATTTCTACGAAAAATTCAAATTGTATTAGTAATCATAAGAATTAATCTTACTATCCTTTTCCAGCGGGCTAATCACTACCATTCTCACAATACATATTTTCTTCCTTCATTATTTTTTGCTAGCAAATTCTTTAATGGTAGTTTGATTTATGATAGTCATGAGGTACATTTTCAAGGCAAATATATTTCAGCCCTGATTGAGCGCATATTTATAAAACATATAAATAAAATAATAGTGGTTTCTGAAGGAATTGCCTGTGCGATGTCAAATTATTATTCAATTGAAAAAAGTAAAATAAATATTCTTGCTAACTATCCCTCCTTACGGGAAAAAACCAGTCCTTCACCAAATTTTGTACATGAAATAAATGGGAGAGTAAAACTTATTTTTTCAGGTGGTTTAAATTTGAAGTACAATCCAATTGATAATTTAATAATCGCAATAAAAGATATTCCAGAATTTTCTCTAGACATTCTAGGATTCGGATATAAATTCAGTTTTGAAAAATTAGCTATATTGATTAGTAAATATAAACTAGAAGACCGGATAAATTTGTTACCTAAAGTAGCGCCTTCAGAAGTAATCAAGGTAATTTCATCATATGATATTGCAGTGAACTTATTAATCAATGAAAAAGATTTGATTGCATTAAATTATTGTAGCACCAATAAAATGTACGAATATTTAGCTGCCGGTATGCCAATACTCTGTTCAGGTCTTCCAGCTTATATTAATGACTTTGTAAGAAATGGAGTTGCATTTTCAGTAAATCCACAATCTATCGATTCTATTAAATGCGCTTTAATGGAAATTCTTAGGAGTAAAGAACAACTCCCCAAGATGCGTTTGCAAGCTTTTGACCTTTTTGTAAATTATTTTAATTGGGAAAAGCAAGAGGATGTTCTTCATAACTTATACCGTTAAATATGCATTATTATAGAAGCGTTGAAGATAGTTTTTATTTTTTACTGAGTAGTTATAAAAAATCGCCTGATATTTTAAAGAAAATACTATCAATACCTTTTTATTTTGTCAAGAGAGAAAAAGCATTAGGTGCCGCATATAAATTCTTTTATCAAGAAGCAAAATATTTTGAATTTGCGACAAAAGAAGAAATAGAAATTTATCAGTTCAATAAAATTAAGAGTATACTTGAAGAGGTTTCTCTAAATGTCCCATATTATAGAAATTTATTTAGGAACTATGATGTAAATATTCGACAAATTCAATCTCTTTCAGATTATAAACGAATGGTTCCTTTCCTTACCAGAGATGCTATACAGCAGGATCCAAGATCCTTTGTATCTCAAAGATATTCATCAAAACAAGCGTTAAATATTAACACTGGTGGATCTACTGGAGTTCCACTTCATCTTTATTATTTGAAGGGCTTCTCAAGGCAGGCTGAATGGGCACATATGCATATCCAATGGGAGAGAATTGGCTATAAAACTGGATCAAGAATGGCAGCCCTGCGAGGAGATTTTATTGGAAAGTCAAGGATCTATTCGTATGATAATTATAGAAAAACCTTGATGTTAAGTTCTTTCGCTTTAAATAAACATAATGCAAACCAATATTTAAATTTATTAGAAAAATATAAAATTGAATATATTAATGCCTATCCTGCTTCTTTAATAACTTTAATTCAGAGTTGCTCGAAAAAATCAAACCCGATTAAAAGTCTCAAAGGAATTTTTCTCGGCTCTGAAAATATTTACGATTGGCAACTTAAAATAATTAAAGATTTTTTTCAAATTGATACTATTTTTTATTGGTATGGTCACGGTGAAATAACAGCATTAGCAGGCAATTGTGAAAAGAACTCCATTTATCATTTTTTTCCCACATATGGATTTACTGAGTTTATTCCATCATTTGATCGATCAGGTTCTGTTGAAATCGTGAGCACATCATTTATTAATCCATTAATGCCACTTCTCCGTTATAAAACAAAAGATTTTGGAATTCTTAATCATTTAAATTGTTCTTGTGGCAGAAATCATCTTCTCTTAAAACAAATCATAGGTCGAGAGCAGGAAATAGCTGAAGGATATGATGGCGAAAGAATTACTTTAACTGCATTAATTTTTGGACGCCACCTGGATTATTTTAATCACATTATTAAAATGCAAATTATTAACATTTCTCCTGGACATCTCATTGTTAAAGTAATTCCAAATAAAAGTTTTTCAGCGCATCATGTTGAAATGATTAAAACCAGCCTTTCAATAGAAAGCGGGATGCCTTTTACAACGGATGTTGAGGTTGTTGACGATATCATGCAGACAACAAGAGGGAAACATAAATTTTTTGAAAAATTATTTTGAATCAAATTTAAGTAGAAGTTGTAACACATTTTTAATATTTATGGTTATGTGCTTCTTATTTCCTATAATAATTTCTTTAATTGTAACAGCTAATTAGTGTCTGTCTGTAATGTCCCCCATTTTGTTAACAACCCTGAGATTTCATGCCCTGAAGGGAGATTTTTCAAGGATAAAGCCTGCAACAAAGCCTAAGAACCGATTGTCATTGTTCAT
>Ga0172369_10010525_pt1 | contig 10002 bp, 7 predicted proteins | sample LakKiv25m_FD_114539 | JGI IMG/M metagenome (GOLD analysis project Ga0172369, IMG submission 114539) | Freshwater microbial communities from Kabuno Bay, South-Kivu, Congo - kab_022012_11.25m | ecosystem: Environmental > Aquatic > Freshwater > Lake | place: Democratic Republic of the Congo...
CCGATGGGCTCGCCGGCGCGCTCGCGGCCGCGCGGTCCGATCGCGGGGCGATCGAGGCCCAGTTGGGCGAATCGCAGCGAGAAATCGCTCAAATCGAAGGCAGGCGCGGCGCCGACGCGACGCACATGGCCGCTCTCCAGGCCGAGCAGCGGCGGGACATGAGCGCGCTTGGTCCATTATTACAAATCCTGCATATTGCCGGTGAACCGGACCCCGCGACCGCGGCCTCGGCGGCGGCCTCGCTCGGGGATGAGGCCAGGCGTCGCGTTGCGTCGGCGAGCACGACGCGCGAGCGTCTGGAACGGGCCGCGCGTGCCCTGACCCAGGCCGAGGGCGCTGCCGCCACGCTGGCCGCGCAGAGCGACGCGGCGCAGGAGGCGCTCGCGACCCGGCTCGCGGCCTTCGAGACGCGGCGCGCGGCCTGGGACGACGCGGACGCGCAGGCGCAGACCGCGCTCCAGGCCGGCGATCCCGACGTGCGTGAGCGCGCGCTCGTCGCGGAGGAGCGGCGGACACGAGCGGCGGCCGTCGCTGCGCAGACCCAGGCCCGCGGGGCGGAGCAACGGCGTGTGGCGGCCACGGCAGCGCTCGCGGACGTGCACGCCCGGCAGGACGAGCTCGCGCCTCGGCAGGAGGCCGCGCTTGCCTCGCTTGGAGCGGCGCTCACCGCGCTGGACCTCCCCGACGCAGCGGCGCTGGAGGACCGCGTGCTCGACGAGGCGACATGCCGGGGCTTCGAGGCGCAACGGACCGCGCTCGTCAAGGCGTTGGCCGCGGCGCGCGATCGCGTGGAGGCCGCCACGCAGGCGAGCGCGCGCCACCTCGCGTCCCGCCCGCCGGAGACCACCGCGTCGATCGATGTCCAGCGAGAGGCCCTCGCCGGCCTCATCGCCGAGACGCACGCGCGGACGGCCTCCCTCGGCGCGGAACGCGAGCGACTGCGGACCCAGGAGGCCGCGGCCGAACGTGCTCAGGCGCTCCGGGCTGCGCGCGACGAGGCGGCGGCCGAGCACGCCCGTTGGAGGCGGCTGCACGACCTCATCGGCGTGGGGGACGGCGCCGAATTCCGTCGTTTTGCGCAGGCCTTGAACATGGAAGAGCTCTGCGCCCGCGCGAACCGTCACCTCACCCGCCTTGCGCCCCGCTACACGCTCGCGGTCGCGCGCGAGGCAGACGGTACGCCGGGTCTCGGTTTCCGCGTGCGCGACGTGTGGCAGGCCGATGTCGCGCGGCCGCTCACCACGCTCTCGGGCGGCGAGACCTTCCTCGTCTCGCTGGCGCTGGCGCTTGCGCTCTCCGATTTTCGCACGCTGCGGCTGCGGATCGAGACGCTGCTGCTAGACGAAGGCTTCGGCCCCCTCGACGCCGAGGCGCTCCAGACGGCCATGAACGCGCTCGAGGCCCTTCACGCGCGCGGCGTTCAGGTGGGCCTCATCAGCCACGTGGAGGCCCTGCGCGACCGTATCGACGCCCGCATCGTCGTGGAGCCGCTCGGCAACGGTCGCTCCCGCCTGCGCGTGGAGCGCGGCGCCCCGACCTGCCCGTAGGAGCCCGCTGTCGACTGCCTCGGGTCGCCCGAGCGGCCGGCGCGCGTCGCCTTCCGGTGTTGCCGTCACTTCAATTACTCCTAACACTGCGGCGCTCCGGCGTCTTCGCCCGCTCGCTCGGCGGCTCGCCCGGCTCAACCTCGGTCACTGCGCAACAGCGTGCTAGCCTCGCCTAGTCGCCCCAGCGCGCCCGCGCCTCGTCGTTCCACTCGTCCGGGAAGTAGTAGAACCCGGCACACGCCGTTGAATACAGGCATGTCTCACACGGCTTCTCTTTGCGCCGCCGCGAGCCCAGGTACTCGAACAGGTCCACGTCGTCCATCGTCACGAAGAGCATCTGCCGTTCCATCTTGTAGAGATCCCCGAGCCCGTGCGCCGCGTGATCGCCCAGGTAGCACAGCGGCAGGTTGATGACCTGCACCTGCATCGCGTTGGCATATTTCTCTATAAATTCATGCAACAGTGGGGCGACATCGTCCGGATCCGGCTGGTGCTCCGCCGAGGCGCGCCCGAAGGGCGTGAGGAACTGGATGTTGACCTGCGGCACGCCGATCGAGGCCAGCAGCTCACCAAACACCATCAAATGAGGCCAGTTGCCCTTCGTGAGCGTGATGTTCACGCCGAAGCCCACGCCGTGCTTTTGCGCCAGCGGCAGCGCGTTGCGGATCCCGCCCACCGTCTGCGCGAACGAGCCCGGCGCCTGCGTCTGAGCCTCATGAACGTCCTGCGTCGGCCCGTGCAGCGACACGAGCAGGTTCGTGATGCCCGATCTCACGATCACCTCGGCGTTGCGCACCGAGCTCATGAGGCGGCCGTTCGTCGTCAGGTTGATCTGCTCAAAACCTAACGATTTCGCTTTCTTTAGCAGCGTCATCAAGTTCGGGTTCGTGGTCGGCTCGCCCCCGTCGAAGTCCACGAGCCGGAAGCCCTGCGCGTGCCGCTGCTCCAGGAAGGCGATCTGCTCCTCGATGGGACCGTGCCTGTCCATGCGGTTCCCCGTCGCACAGAAAACACATTGATTATTACACACATAGGTCGTGTTCATGATGACCTTCTTCGGGACCGACGCCTCCAGCTTCGTCTCGAAGACCCGCTTGGCCATCCCCAGCTCGTAGCCCGTCCAATCCGGCCCGACGATCGCCGGCTTCCCCTGAAAAAGAGGCCCAATATCAGAACCTTGCCGCGCAACCTCGCCCACCTCGCCGGGTGCCCACAGCCCCGCCCGCTCCACCTCGTCCCAGAGCGCGGTGCCCTTGATGGGGGTCGCGAACTGCACCAGCGGCCGCGCACCAAAGCGCTCCCACAGGTCCCAGGCCACCTCCAGCGTGCGCAGGATCTCGCGCCGCGTCTCAGCGGGCTGGCCTATCATCCAGTGCACGACGAGCGGCTGCCCCGCCTCCCGGCACCACGCCGCAACCCTTGAGATCGACTCGGGATCGATGCGCTTGCCGATGGCACCGTTGACCACCCGCTCGACCGCGCTCTCGGCGCTCACGGACAGCACGGGCACGCGCCCCGGCATCCGCATCACCTGCGCCTCGGTGAGCCTGTCCGCGCGCATCCCGTTTGGGAAATCAGCCGCCATATCAAGCCCTTCGAGCACGTCCAGGACCGCGTCGAAGTGGGCGGTCGACACGTTGACCATCGCGTCGAGCACGACGACCCGCCGCACGCCGTACCGATCCCGGAGGCCGCGCAGATGCGCCTCGATCCACGCCTTCGGATACGCGCGATAGCCCGGCCCGTCGAGCCCCACGCGCGACCACGCGTTCGACGTGCAGAAGTTGCATCGGTAGGTGCAGCCGCGGCTCGTCTTGACGGGAAGGACCGGCGGCGTACAGTCGAAGATCTCCGCCTTGTGTCGCGACCTTGCGACTCGGCCCATGAACCGGGAGAAGGCCTCGACGTCGATGAGATCCCACGCCGGCTCGGGCAGCTCCCCGAGCGAGACCGTGAGCGGCGCCGACGCCACGTGCCGCGCGTCGTCCGGCAGCTCCCGCCGCGCTCCCAGCCGCTCACACAGCGGCCCGAGCACGCCCTCGGCCTCGAAGCGCTGCGTCGCGTCGAATCCGAGCACCACGGCTTCGGCAGGCTCCCACGCGATGACGTGCATCCCACCCACGTCGCAGTCGGCCAACACGCAGGGCACGCCGTCGAAGCGCCGTTTGAGCGCCGCGACCAGCCGCCCGATCTCCATCGACGCCCGTTTCGCCCGCAACCACGGCGAGTTGCAGACCACCACCACGCCGGGCCGCGCCGACGACAGCGGCAACGCATCCAGGAACGTCGCGAGCGGCACACCGAGCCGCACGTGCGCCGCGTCATCCCGCACGAGCCCCGACGTCGGCAGCGCCAGCGCGTCGACGACGCGGACGGAGTGCCCCTCCGCGCGCAGCTGCGCGGCAGCCTGGAGCAGGCCCCACCCCGTGAAATAAGGGTAGTCTATGAAGTCGTTCGCGAGGACGAGCGGCGGGTTGATGGCGAGGACGTCCGTCACCACACGCTCCCGCGGCACCGAGGCCGACGGCAGGGCATCCCGACTATAGGTGGGGGGTGGCGCGGCGACAAGCCGCCGGGGCCTCGCGGGCGCCCAGGGACGACGCCATCGCCGCCGCCGCTACGGCTTCGCGGGCTCTGCCCTCTTCGCGTCCGGCGCGGCCTCGGCCTTGTTGTCCTTGCCCTTGGCCCCCTCGGCCGGTACCTCACCCTCACCCTCGCCTTCGCCCTCCGGCGCCGGCGGCGGCGTGGGCTTGAGCTGCTTGGCGTTGTGACACGCCACGCAGGCCTTGGGTGCGTTGTGATCCTTGTAGTCCTCGTGACAGGTCGTGCAGGTCTCGCGTCCCGTGACCTTCCACGCGTGCGGCTTGTGGCAGCTCGTGCAGGTCTCGCCGTTGTGGACCTTGACCGTGTGCACGCCCGTGCCGAGCTGCTTGTCGTGGCACGCGACGCAGTCTTCCCGCTTCAGCTTCGGCTTCTCGTGCGGCTTGTGGCACTTGCCGCAGTCCCAGTGCATGGGCCCGGCCTCGGGGAACGTCGCCTTCGTCTTGGGGTCCTTGAGGTGGCAGTCGAGGCACTCCTCGCGACCCGGCTTGAGGTTGTGGTTCAGCTTGGCGAACGAATGGCACGTCAGGCAGTGCTGCTCCTCCATGCCGGCCGCCATGATCTTCTGTTTCTTGTGACAATCCTTGCATGTGTCCACCGGCGGTGCGAACTGGTGCAGGCTCTTTGAGTGGCATTGCGTGCATTCGATCTTGATGTTCTGCGTGTGCTGCCTGTGACCGGGCGTCTCTTCGATGTGCAGCCGGGCGATCTCGGGCCGCTCGTTCTTCTCCTTCTCGTGGCACTTGAGGCAGACCTTGTTCGGCACCTCGGCGTGCTTGGTCACCACGTCCGGCCGCTGCGTCACGTAGACCCAAAGCTGATGCAGGTTGTCTGCGATATACGCCTCGTGGCAGCCGTGACAGCTGATGCCCGCGTGCTTGCTCTCCGTGTACTTGTGAAATGCCTCCCCCATCGTGTGGCAGGAGTTGCAGAAACGCGGGTCGTTCTCGACGAAGTCGTAGGTACGGTAGCCGGCCACCATGAGCGTCGCCACGAGCACGATTCCGATGCCGAGCGCGAGCGGCCCGTGCGACCTGATCCAGGAGAACATCCGAGGAACCTCCGTGCTGACCCCCTTGGCCAGCGCTGTCTAGCTGGCAGAAGAAGAACTGATCGGCGGCTTGTCGGTCCTCCACCGGCCGATCGCGGAGTCCGGCGGGAAGAGGTTGACGACCTGGTCGATGAGGCGAAGCAGGAGGAAGGGCACCGTGAAGATGACCAGCGCGACGATGAGGCCCTCCTTGTCCAGCAATCCCGGGGTGTAGGACGTGTAGCCACGGAACGAACGGGACATCAGCTGGCCGCCGATGACCACGTTCCAGCGCATGAGCAGCACCTGCGCCAGCAGCATGATTGCCGAGAGAAACGTGAACAAATGCGAGACCCTGCGCGGCAGCCTCGCGACGGCGTGATGCCGAGCAGGAAGAAGGGCACGAGCGAGAACAGGCCCAGCTGCAAGACGGTGTAGGTCATGTGCAGCTTCTGCGAGATGAGAATGCTGAGCGCCTCCCACTCCCGGGTCTGCTCGTACGCGATGCTCATCTCCTGGAGCAGTTCGAGCGCCACGTCCAGGATCATGAAGCCCCATAGGAAGTTCGCGAGCGTCTTGACACACGCCGGGTCCACCTCGACCTTGCGCAGCCTTGAGATGAAAAAATAAAGGAAAATAAGCACGGAGATGCCGCTCACGATGGCGGAAAGCAGGAAGATGATGAACATCAAGGGCGTCGACCACCACGGGTTCGCCTTGATGGCGCCGAAGAGGAAGCCGACATAGCCGTGCAGGAAGCACGCCCCGGGGATGCCGACGGCAGCGAAGAAGCTGACCACGCGGTGGTCGACCTTGTGGGTCTTCTCGTCGACCGTCAGGTCGAAGAGGCAGAGTGCCTTGAAGATCAGTTGGTTGAGTCCGGTCGTGGACCTGGCGCGCGCGACCAGATCCTCGCGCAGCGAGAACCAGACCTCGATGCCGACGATGATGAGGTAGAGGGTGTAGATGAAGCCGAAGCCCGCCATGGCGGACGACGGGTTCGGGATGATCATGATGTTGAACGCCCGCTCCGGGATGCCGAGGTGGTTGAGCAGCGGCAGCGGGGCGAAGAGCAGGAACACGAACGACGCGACGAGCGCGAAGCGCGCCACGGGCTTGAGCTCATGCCGGCCGAAGAGGTGGTACAGCGACGCGACGATGAACGCGCCGGCCACGAGCCCAGTGATGTAGGGGTACAGCACGATCATCACGGTCCAGTGGACGTGGACCTCGTTGGGAAAGACGAAGCCCGTCAGGCCCTCGATGACATCCGAGCCATGCATCAGCGCACCTCCTCGTCGAGTCCGATGTAGAAGCACTTCGGGTTGGTGCCGAGCTCGGGCCGCAGCAACTTGAAGCGGCTCGTCCCGAGGAGCTGCCGGATCTTGCTCTTCGGGTCCTTGAGGTTGCCGAACGCGCGCGCGCCGACCGGGCAGGCCTCCACGCACGCCGTCTTGAGGCCCTTCGAGATGCGGTGATAGCACATCGTGCACTTGTCCGCGTAGCCGTGGACCGGGTGGATGTAGCGCGTTCCGTAGGGGCAGGCCTGCACGCAGTAGCCGCAGCCGACGCAGACCTCGCGGTCGATGAGCACGAGGCCGTCCGGGCTCAGGTAGGACGCGCCGACCGGGCAGACCTGGACGCAGGGGCTCGTCGCGCAGTGGTTGCAGATCTTCGGCACGAAGAAGGCCTTCTCGATGGTCTTCGCGTCCTCGACCGGCGCCTCGGTCGGGAAGCCGTCGAGCGCGCCGTTTGGACAGTCGACAGTGACCTTTTGCAGGCCGCCGAGCGCCCAGGCCGCGCTCGTCTTCTCTCCCTCGGTCTGCACGTGCAGCTTCGGGTCGCGCGTGATCGTGTAGCGCTCCACCCACGTGCGGAAGCAGCCGTCCGGTACGTCGTTTTCGGCCTTGCAGGCCCGCACGCACGAGCCGCAGCCGATGCACTTGGTGGTGTCGATGGCGAAGGCCCACCAGTGGTCGTCCATCTTGTACGCGGGCTCCGCGGCCACGGCGTCGAGCCGCAGCTTCAACGAGACGGCCGCCCCCGCGGCGAGCGCCACGCCGCCCTTGATGAAGCCCCGTCGTCCGAGGTCCCGTCCGCCCGCGGGGGGCGCGACCGCCTCGCGCACGGTGTCGAAGCTCGTGCCGCTCATGGCGTTGCCTCCTTCGTGGCCGGCGCGGTCGGCGCGGCCTTGCCCCCGGCCTTCGTGCCGGCTGGGTCGACTGCCAATTTGTCAGACTTGTCGTCCCCTGTCTCGGGCGCCTTCGCGTCGGTGGGACTCACGGCCGCCGGGGGCTGCAGCGCCGCGGCACGGAGCGCGTCCTGGTGACCGTGGATCTTCTCCTCGAGGTGGCAGTCGGCGCAGCGCTTCGTCTTCTCGGACTCGTCGGCGGCCATCTCCTCGACGTGCTGCTTGAAGCCCTCGATGAGCGGGATCTTGCCCTGGGTCTTGAACGGCTTCTTCTCGTGGCACATGAGGCAGAAGCGCGGGTTGCCGTTCTTGAAGATGCGGCCCGAGAAGTCCGAGTCCTTCCGGAAGATGTGGCACGTGCTACAGTCCACGCCCGTGTGCTTCTTCGTGGCCGCGTCCTTGGCGATCTCCTTGTGGCAGTCCTGGCACTGGAAGGTCACGACGTGGCCCGCGGGCAGCGGCTTCTTCAGCGTCTCCCTGTCAAGATGGCAGTCCGCGCAGGGGTGGATGAGCGGGTGCATGCGCGCGTCGGTCACCTTCCGCTCCAGGAACAGGGGCTCGTGCGGGCTGTGGCAGCTCTGGCAGGGGGTGGCCGGATCGTTGACGCCGCGGAACGCGTAGTGCTCGGTACGGTCGATCGTCGGGTGCAGCGCCGGCCGCGCCGCGGTCTTGCGGTGGCAGCGCAGGCACTGGTCGGGGCCGAGCTCCGTCAAGAGCTTGCCCTCCGTCGCAGGGGCCTTCGCCCCGCGCGCCTTGACGCGCGCCTTGCCGGGGCCGTGGCAGCTCTCGCACTCCACGTTGAGGTGCACGTCCTTGTCGTGCTTGTCGAACTCGGACGCGTGGCACTTGGCGCAGGTCGCTTTGCCTTGCAGGGCCGGCGTCCGCGAGCGCTCGTCCTCGATGGCGGCCCCCCGGTACGAGCCGTACTGCCCGTAGGTGGCCGGCTTGAGGGCCGCGCGCACGCCGAAGGCCACGGCCAGGGCCACGAAGAGCAGCCCGAAGAGCCGCCGGGAGTAGGCGGTCGACAAGAAGCCTGGGCGCTTGCCGTTGGCCTCGGAGTCGTCGTGGCTCATCAGTACAACCTCGTTCGTCGAGCGGGTGATCGGCTCGAGTCGGCCAGCGTGAAGTTGAGCTCATGAGAAATACTCATGAACCCAACCGTGCCCCCCGGCGCCGGGGGACTCGGAACCCACGCCTCGGTTCCCTCACGCAGGGGGAGGCGACCGGGTCCGTCATTTGTGACATGGCACACACGCGGGGGAAGTGTTCTTATCCAGATCAGTTTTGGGTGTCGCCGGGTGAGGATTGCCGCCCGGACCGCCGACCCGGTGACAGGTGACGCAGTTCGACGCGGCGCCGCGATCGTGGCACGCGGCGCACACCAGCACGTCGCGCCGGGCCTCCGTGCCGTGAAAGGCGCCCGATCCGCGCGTGAGCCAACCGGCGGGGTGGGGGCTCTTCTGCGTGCCCGCGACGCCCTTGTGGCCGATGCCCATGCGATCGTGACAGTCCCCGCACGACTTTTTGTCATGACAGGTCAGGCAGGACTTGCCGTCCATGCGCGCCTCGATCGGGTGCTTCGAGATCCAGTCCCCGCGGTGCCGGAAGCGCCGATCGGGACGGTCCAGGTTGAGCAGCTCCGCCCGCAGCGGCACCTTCGCGCGCGTGTGGCAGTCCGCGCAGAACGACGTCTTGTGGCAGTGCGCGCACACGGCCTGGCCGCCCTTGGCCGGCGTGCCGTGGCGGTTGAGCCAGTCCCCGCCGTGATCGAACATGGACAGCGGCAGCTGCTTCGACTCGGTCAGGTTGGCGTGGCACAGCACGCAATCTTCCCTGCGGAAGCTCCTCTTGTGACACTGCATGCAGGTCACGAACATGTCGGGCCGGTGGCTCTCCGAGGGCTTCGTGGACTGCATCGTGCTCGCGTGACACACCTCGCAGCCGGCCTTGTCGGTCCCCGGGAGCTTGCGCTCGATGTGGTTCTTGTGGCTGAAGCGGATGCCGTCCATACGCAAGTCTACGTAAGTACCGCCCTTTTTCTCGTCCTTGTGGCAGAAGCCACACTGCTTCTCCTTGCCGTCGTGGCACTCGATGCAGGTCGCCTTCTTGGGCAGCTCGCGTGCGCCCTGGATGGTCTCGCTCGCCTTGATGGTCTTGTGGCAGTCCTCGCAGCCGATGCCCTCGGCCGTGTGCTTCGCGTGCGAGAGGATGATGCCGTCCTGCCGCTCTTCGAGCGTCGGCGCGCCCGCCCAGGAGCCCACGAGCCAGCCGCAGCCCGGCACGGCGCCGAGCGCCAGCGCGGCGAAGAGGAAGAGCAGGTGTTTCATGGGGTTGCTCGTCAAATGGCACAGCGTCATGCTCATTTTGCACCTCGCACGCCGGCGGGGGCGGCTCCGCGCGCGTAGAAGAGCTTCTCGTCGAGCGTGACCGACACGATGCCGAGCGCCTGGTTCGTGAAGTACGGGTTCGACCAGACCTGGCCGTCCACGCCCACGAGCAGGCCGGCCTTCGCCTCCCACCGTGCCGCGAGCGTGCCGACGAGGGAGGTCTTCTCGCCGCGGATCTCCTTCGCGAAGACGTAGCCGTCGACGTCGGCCGACAGCGTCCACCGGTCTGCGGGCTTGACGCGGCCG
>Ga0172369_10010526_pt1 | contig 10001 bp, 9 predicted proteins | sample LakKiv25m_FD_114539 | JGI IMG/M metagenome (GOLD analysis project Ga0172369, IMG submission 114539) | Freshwater microbial communities from Kabuno Bay, South-Kivu, Congo - kab_022012_11.25m | ecosystem: Environmental > Aquatic > Freshwater > Lake | place: Democratic Republic of the Congo...
TCGAAGCGACACCCTTTTCGACGACGTCCTTGAGCATCGCGACGACCTCCTTGGTCCTCGGGTCACAGGCTGCAGCGAGTGATGCGCCACAGCCCTCCCTGCCCCTTGTCCTGCTGCACCGTGCATGGCGTTGGCATGTCAGACTTGGCGTTCTCGACGAAGATCTCCAGCGCGTTGTTCTGCATCTCGTGGATGTCACGCAGCACGATCGTGCCCTTGTCGTCCTTCGCGTAGCTCTTCGCCTGCCGGTGCAGGCGGCCCCACGCGCCCTCCTTCCAGCCGCGCAGCGAACCGGGCGTCCGCTGATCCGTGTGCAGCAGCGTCTGGAATTTCTCCCAGCCCTTCTCCTCGTCCTTCTCGAGACCGGCGATCACGGCCTGCTGGATAACCCACTCGGCCGACTCCTTGTCCGGAGAATCAACTGTAATACCAAGCATTTTCATGCGCTGCTTCTGAACGAGATCGCAGCCGCCCGACGTGGCTCCGACGAGCAACAGGCCAAGCAACGCGACGAGGCAGGACACGCGGGCGGAGAGCTTCGGGGACATGGCGACCTCCTTCATGGGCGCAGTATCCTAGGGCCGACGCGGGACGACTGACAAGGCGAACGACGATGCGCAACGCATCAACACCGCCACGCCACCAAGGCCACGGCGATAGCGATCCCCGCCCCTCCCGCGAGGAGCAGCACGGACACGTGTCGCGCGAACCACGTCTGGGCGCGCGAACGCGGCGCCGCGGGCAGCACGATCTCGGCCTCCTTCGCGGCGGGGATCATGTGCCGATCCGGTTCTGTATCGACGGGCGCAGCGTCCGGGTCGAAGCGGGACGGATGCCGCTCCGACGCCACCGCGGTCGGCGCGACTACCGTCGGCAGGTGCGGGCTCTCCGATACGTCGTCGAAAGGAGCGGGATCCGCGAGCTGGCCCCCTGAGCCGCGCGGCATCCGACGCCTGTCGCACGCCTCCAGCAAGGCGACCCGAAGCTCGTCCACGTCGTGCGGCCGATCCGCCGGGTCCTTCTCCAGACACCGCATGATGGTGGCGGTGAGCGGCTCCGGCACGTCCAACCCCGGCACCTGGACCGCGAGCGACGGCGGCGCCTCGAGGATGTGCTTTCTCAGCAGCTGCCCTGTCGTCTTGGCGTCGAAAGGAAGCTGCCCTGACACGCACTCGTACAGCACGATTCCGAGCGAGTAGACATCGGCGGCCGGACCGACGTTGCCGCCCAGCGCTTGCTCAGGCGCCATGTACTCGGGCGAGCCCACGACGAAGCCCGAGCGCGTCAGCGTCGAGCGCTCGAACTCCCCGGAGACGAACTTCGCGAGTCCGAAGTCGAGCACCTTGACGTAGTCGCGCTCGCCCGCGACCTCCTGCAAGAAGATGTTGTCCGGCTTCAGGTCGCGGTGCACTACGCCGAGCCGGTGCGCCTCGGACAGGGCCTTGCACACCTGCTGGGCGATGTGGACGACGCGACGCGCGTCGAGCACGGGCGTATGTGCGAGCACATCGGAGAGCTTGCGACCGACGAGGTACTCCATCACGAGGTAAAGCACCTCGTCCTTCGCGGAGCGGCCGAAGTCGAACACACGCACCGTGTGTGGGTGCGACAGCGCGGACGCCGCGCGCGCCTCCCGGATGAAGCGCTTGATCTCGGAAGGATCCTTCGCGAGGTCCTGCCAGAGTACCTTCACGGCGACCTGCTGATGCGTCAGGTTCTGCGTCGCGTGGTAGACAGCCCCCATCCCGCCGACACCGACGAGGCCGTCGATCGTATAGCGCCCGTCGAGGATGTAGCCATTCGCCAAGCGACCGGGAAAGACCGAATTCGCCGTTAACGTGCTGGTCCCGTGACCGTCATTGGGGCACGTCTCGAGCTCGGTCCTGAAGGCGCACGTCGGACAAATCCGCCACACTTGCTCACCCGCTGCACACCACGTCCGGAGCCCTACGGGAGCCCGATCCTGAGACGTCGGTAGCGCTCGGACCCTACCAGGAAGCGCCAACTGCGGCAACGAAACGTGGCCTCCCTGATACGCCGTCTGCGACCGCCTCGCCCCGACCTGAAGTTGTCACTTCCCTCTCCGAGAGGCTACAAGTCAGCACAGGAGGTGCTCGCCATGCTCATTGCCCGGCTCGTTCCACTTTGTCTGGCCCTCGGTCTGTGCGCACTCGCTGCGTGCGGAGACGTGAAGAAGAAAGAAGACAAGTCGGAGGCCAGGAAGGCCGACGCCAAAAAGGCCGAGTCGGCGACGCCCGCGTCCCAGGCGACCGAGCCGGCGACGACTGCGAAGCCGGTGCCGAAGTGGGCTGTCGAGACGCGTGCCGCGGTCGCGGACATCCAGTCGTCGCTCATCAACTGTCGCGACCACTTCCTTATCCCGTTCAAGTTCGACCTCATGAAGCGCCGCGACGTGACGTTCGTGTCCCTGACCGAGATGGACATCTCCTGCAGGGGCAAGGACCAGAAGATGGGCAAGCTCACCGAGGAGGATAAGAAGCTCAAGGGCCCGTGGGAGGGCGTGCGCGCGCTCCGGGAGTCATCGCTCGGCAAGAGCGCGGAGCTCGATCGATTCCTGCTGCTGACCACCGACTTCGTCGACCACTACCGGCGCTTCAGCACCATGTGCAAGAAGATCGGCGGCGACATCGACGACGTGGTCAAGACCGCCAAGGAGGCTCATGATCACATGATGCGCATCGCCCCGGTGATCGACGATCTCTCCCGCTTGATCGCGAAGTGGCCCGACGACCTCGAGCCCGATGACCATCCAGCCGCAGTCTCCGCCGGCGCCAAAAACGCCGACCTCAAGGTGCTGCTGCCACAGCTCGCGAAGGAGCACGAGCCCGTGCTGGGACATCTCGCCGAGGTCTATGAGAACTACGCGGTCAAGTCGATCGAAGATCCTCGTGCACCGCTCATCCACAGCCTCAAGATGAACCTGGAGGTGGCCGAGCGCCGCCTCGCGCGTGACCGGGCGCGGATCTCCAGCGCGCCGAGCGGTGACGAGAAGCTGAAGAAGCTCGGCGCCGACTATCTCCTGGCGGCCGATGGGCTCGTCAAGACATACGCGGAAGGGATCAAGCGCTACGAGGATCGCGCGAAGTTCATCGACGGAAAGGACCCGAAGCGCAAGGCGGTTCAAGGCCAGCAGAAGTCCTACGACAAGCTCCGGGCGAAGCTCGCCGCTATGTAACCTCACGCGGCGGCCCCTTCTCCTCCGATGTCACGACCTGTCGATGAGGCCCTCGTAGAACGTGCTGTCGTCTACAAAGCCGAGCCTCGCATAGACGGATCGCGCCGAGTCGTTGTCCGCGGAGACATTGAGCGCCAGGCGTGAGAGCCTCAGGAACAGCTCCTCCACGAGCCTCCCGGTACAGTTCGTCGAGTGGCCGCGCCCGCGGAAATCCGGGTGCGTCACGATGTTGCCGAGCACGCCGATGTCATGCTCGAAGCTCACGGCGTGCACGCCCGCGACCGAAACGACCCGGCCTTCGTCGCGCGCGACGAAGTAGTAACCCGTCTCCAAATGGTAGGGCTCGAAGAAGCTGTCGGGATAGAAGCGGTACAGGTCGATGATGTCCGCCGTGTCTGCGTGCGTCGCGCGGCTGACCCCGGTGAGATCGGCCGGTGGCACGAAGCGGGATCGATCGAGCCCCAGGCGCGCCATCCGACGCAGCGACCGGGTGTCGCCGAGCAGCGACTCGTACGCGGGCGCGTGCTCCTCCGGGAGGTGAACATACACACGCGAAGGCAATCGATGGCTGAGCGCGGCGAGCAGCAGCGGCACGTGATCGGTGGATCCATAGGTCAAGAGCGCCGGCGCCGACAGTCCGTCGTAGCGCATCGCGACGGCGAGCGGCTCCTTCTCGCCGAAGTAGACGAAGTAGCGCGCGTAGGGGAAGAAGAGCGGATCCAGATCGCCGAGCAGATACGCCGTCCGGACGGGCTCCCGCGCGAGGAACCGACCGAGCATCTCGCGGTCACGCACCTCGCGAATGTGTGCAGGCAGGGGTGTCTGCCACGCCGCACGCTTGCCCGATCCGTCTTCCGCCGCCGCCACGCGTGCCTCCTTCCGCTCTCGCGGAGTCGAGGAAGTATCGTCAGAAGCCGCGACGCGCGCAACGTCCCGACCGCTTCAACGCGCTGCGTCAAGGCACGGGAGCGCGCACGGCGGAGGCTCAGCCCGCGGTGAGGTACGTGATGAAGTAGTCGAGCACGAAGATGCCGATCGCGCTCGTGACCACCGATGCGTTGACCGCACGACCGACGCCCGTCGCGCCTCCGGTGACGGTCAGGCCGAAGTGGCAGGAGACCACGCTGATCGACGCGCCGAACGTGATCGCCTTGACGAGACCCGTCACGAACTCGTCTAGCAGGTGGCTCTCGAAGACGCCCTGGAAGAAGACCCTGTAGTCGACGCCGAGGATCAGCTCGCTCGTGATCGCGCCGCCGCCCAGCGCGAAGAGATCGCCGAGCACGGTGAGCAGCAGCAACATCACGATCATCGAGATGAACCTGGGCACGACCAGGTAGCGGAACGGCTCGATGGCGAGCGTACGTAGCGCGTCGATCTGCTCCGTCACCTTCATCGTGCCGAGCTCAGCGGTGTTGTTCGCACCGACCCGCCCGGAGAACATGAGCCCGATCATGACCGGACCGATCTCGGCGAGCACCGCGAACCCAGCGCCCCAGCCGAGCAGGCCCGTCGCGCCCGTCTGCCGAACGTAGTGGCCCGACTGGATGACCATGATCGCGCCAGTGAAAAGCGCGGTCAGCACGACGATCGGGTAGCTCTTCACGCCGACCTTGTAGAGGTTGCGCCACGTCTCGTCCCGATCGAAGCGCGGCGGCACCAACGACCACAGCGTGCGCATGAAGACGATCGTGATACCGCCGACCGTCTCCATCGAGAGGAGCGAGAGCGCACCGATGTTCGCGAGGATCCGGGTCATCAGCGCACCCCCGGCTGCGATCGCCCGGCCGTGCCGTGCCCGTGGAAGAACTCGCGCACGACCGAGTCGCGACTCTCGCGCGCGTCGGTGTGCGTCCCCGTGAAGTGCACGCGTCCCTCGTAGATGAGCAGGTAGCGATCGCAGATCACGCTCATTCGGTCGATGTCGTGCGAGATGACGACGCAGCTCGATCCGCGATGCTGCTGGGTGGAGCGCACGAGCGCGAAGATCTTTGATGACGTCACGGGATCCAAGCCCGCGGTGGGATCGTCGAAGAAGAGGATCTCGGGATCGGTCACGGCCGAACGTGCGAGCGCGACGCGCTTCTTCATCCCGCCAGAGAGCTCGTTCGCGAAGAGGTGTCGAACGTTCGGCAGCCCGACCTCGGTCAGGCGGTCCTGCACTCGGGCCTGGATCTCGTCTTCGGTCCAGCCGCCGGCCTGGCGCATCGGAAACGCCACGTTGTCGCCCACGTTCATGAAGTCGAACAGGGCGTAGTTCTGGAAGAGCAGCCCGTAGCGGCGCCGCAGCGCTTGCAGCTCGATGCCGCTCAACCGGAAGAGGTCCTGCCCGAAGATCTCGACGTTGCCGTCGTCGGGGACGAGCAAACCGCAGAGCATCTTCACGAGCACGGTCTTGCCGCCGCCGCCGGGTCCGATGATCCCGAGGATCTCGCCCTCCTCGAGCGCCAGGCTCACGTCCTCCAGCACCGTGCGGCCCGCGAACGAGCGCGTCAGGTTGGTCCCTCGAACGACGACACGGCCCGTCGATGCGCGTCGGCTCGGGTGGTTCATCGCGGGCTCACCGCGCCGAGACGCCGGAGCTCCGCCCTCGCCTTGGAGACCGCGCTCGCCTCGAACGGAACGCGCTGCGCGCACTCGGCCCGGCACTTGGCGCGCTCGAGTTCGCCGTCGATCTCGCCGCAGATCCGGTCGTCGCTCTCCACGTCGAGGCTTCGCTCCTTCCGATCGTAGTCCACGACGGCCTGATACTGCGCGCGCGCGCCTGCGAGGTCGCCCTTTCGTTCGAGCACCGTCGCGAGGAGCACATGGTAGTTGTAGCGCTCCAGAGGCCTGCGGAAGGTCGTGAGCAGCCAACCCGCATAGCGCTCCGCCCGCGAGAGATCGACCCGCACGTCACGCAGCAGCTCGACCGCGCGCACGAGGGCAATGCGGAACCTTGGCCAGTCGTAGGACGCAAAGATGTGGGACGACTCGCGGGTGGAGATGAGGTGTTCGATGTCGCGTATCTCCGCGTCGGGATCGTCGAGCCGCCGATGGTAGGTCGCGCGATCCCACAGCGCCCATACGATGAGCGCGCCGTGCGAGTAGTCGCGCTCGAGGACGTCCAGCCTGCGGCAGGCCTCGAGCAGCTCGGCCCGCGATCCACCTTCGGCCAGCAGGGCCGCGGAGTTGAGCAGCAGGTTGTCGCCGAGCTCCGTCCACCGCATGCCGGGCCACCGCGCGTCAAAGAAGCGCAGCACCTCCTGGCGTTGCGACGGCCCTTCCTGACCGTAGATCAGCAGGTAGTCCATCGCCCGCAGACTCGCCTTCGTGTCGTGTGCGCGGTCCACCAGGCCGATGAAGAGCTCGAGCGCGCCGCGCTTGTCACCGAGGTGATCGTAGAGCACCTCGCCCATATGAAAGACCGCGCGCGACCTCACTTCCCGGTCCCGCGTCGCGGCGGCGAGGCGCTCGTAGCACTGCAATGACGGTCGAAAGGCGCGCTCCGAGAAGTGGGTCGAGCACACCTTCAACTTGGCCTCGTCCGCGTCGGTGGGACGTCGCGCACCCGGGAGAATCTCCTCGACCATCGCGCGCGACTCGGCGAAACGGCCGAGCGAGAACGCGGCCTCGGCCTCATAGAGCTTTCGCTCCCATCGCACGAGGTTCGCGTCGCGGGCACACCCCTCCGTGGTCGCGCCGAGCAGCAGCAGGACGGCGATCGCCCTGCGCGTCACGCGATCACCTCGTCTGAGACGAGCGCGCGTAATTCGTCGTGGATGAGGCCGTTCGACGCGAGCGTCAATCCTGCGAAGAGGTCGTGCGCGCGGCCAGTGTAGGAGGTAACCAGGCCCCCCGCGGCCTCGAGGATCGCCTGTCCCGCTGCGAGATCCCAGGGTGCCAGGCCCTCTTCGAAGAACGCATCGAGCCGCCCGCACGCGAGCTCGCACAGGTCGAGCGACGCCGCGCCGGCGCGTCGGACGTCGTGTGAGCAGAGAATCGCGCGCTTGACGATCCTGAGGAGGTGGTCGATGCGCTCCCGCCTATCGTAGGGAAAACCTGTGCACACGAGCGCCCGAGACATCTGGGCGACCTGGGAGACGCGAATCCGGCGGCCGTTCAGGCTAGCTCCGACTCCCACGAGCCCCTCGAAGTGCTCGCCCCGGGAGGGTGCGAAAACGACCCCCAGGATGGGCTTGCCGCGCGCAAGCAGGCCGATTGACACGGCGTACTGTGGGTAGGTGTGGACGTAGTTCGTCGTCCCGTCGAGCGGATCCACACACCAGGCGAAGTCGGCGCGCGTGATCTCCTCGCGTCGGGCCCGTGCGCCATCGACCCCGTCGGCCTCCTCCAGGCAGAGCACGTCGTCCGAGAAGGTCGCACGCAAGCGGCTCGCGATGAGGCGCTCGCTCTCGCGGTCCGCGTCGCTCACGAGGTTGATCGCGCTCTTCTCGTCGTAGCCCGCGAGGCGTCCGAAGTGGTTCAGAAGCAGCGCACCGGCCTCCTCGGTCAACGCGCGGGCGACCTGCAACCGTCGACCCAGCGGCGAGTCCTGATCGAGGTCATGTAGCAAATCGGCCATGGCGCTTCGGTTCCACTCGGCGACAGCCGCGGCTGCGCGCGGGAGGTCATTATAGTGCGTCCGGACGCGCTTTGCAGCACCGTGCCGGTGCTTGGATCCGCGCCGGTGCAGCGCTTGTGAGGGCGATTCGTGTGGTGTTGAATGCCTCCCAGTCTCGCGCTCCCGCACGCGTGGAGGTTCGGATGCGACGCGTCGTCATCTTCTTGGACGGGAAGAACTTCTACCGCGGCCTACAGGAGGCGAACGTTGCCCGCGAGATCGACTTTTCGACGTTCGCACGATGGGTCGTCGCGGAAGCCGGCGGCGATGATCTTGGTGCCGCGCACTACTACACGGGTGTCTACGCGGAGGAGGCCGACGCCCGTGGACCTGCGCTCGACCGCTTCCTGTCGTACGTCGAGATGCAGAACGGCTTCTTCGTGCATCGCTTCTCGCGCCGAACAGTCGTTCGGACCTGCCCGCGCTGCAACGCCGACATCGATTTCACGCAGGAGAAGGAGGTCGACACGCGGATCGTGGCCGACATGGTCTCACTCGCGGCCCGTCGCGCGATGGAGATCGCCATCCTCGTGAGCGGCGATCAGGATATGGCGCCCGCCCTCGACGCGTTACGCGATCTCGGCGTAAAAGCCTACGTCGCTACGTGGGGCGGCCACGGCCTCAGCCGGCGCTTGAGGACCGCCGCGTTCGGTCACATCGATCTGCTCGCCGGCCTCGACACGTTCGGCAAGGTGGTCGTACGCGAGGAGGGGACGCGCGACCCGCTCGTCGTCGAAGGGACCGGCGGGGATCCGGCTGGGCACCCGCTCCCCGACGAGGCGGCCACGACACCCGGCCTCAATGAAGGTCCCACGCCGGAGCCGGACCCACTGCACCTGCCCATGCCGATCGCCGCGCCGGGTCCCCACTCCGTGACGTCGATCGGCGACGACGATGATCTCTTGCTCTTCCTCTCGGAGCTGCGTCGCGCGCAACGCCATTTCGAGCCGAGCGGCGGCTTCGTGGGAGCGCACTACTTCCTCACGAAGTGGCGCAGCCCGAACGCCTCTTTCGCTCCCGAGCAGCGCCCCGATCTCCTGCGTCGCGCGCTCCTAGCCCACCTCGTCGAGGAGTTCCGAAACGACGATGGCGAGGCCGTCCTGCGGTGCGCCGACACCATGGAAGCACAACAGGTCGCCTGAGGAACCGCCCCCCAAAGAGGTCGGGGCGAGCCCTCGCGGAGCCCGCCCCGATGGGTCGTCACCGTGCACGTGCCGACCCGAGCCTCCTCTCTAGCCGCCGTTTGGCTTCGCCGGCCCCGGCGTCGCGTCCATCTCCTTGACCGCCGCCTCCGCGAGCGCTGCCCAGGCCGACGACTTGTCCTCCTTCTCGAGGAATCGCTTGTACGCCGTCTTCGCGCCGGCCTTGTCCCCCTTCTTCTGCTTCGCCAGCGCGAGACAGTAGATCGGTCCAGCCGTATCGCCGGAGGCCTTTGTCGCTTGCTCGAACGCGGCGATCGCCTCATCGAGCTTGCCGGCCTCCGCGGCGATGACGCCTCTCAGCGTCAGCGAGACGACAGCCTCGGCCCCCGCGGCCTGCGCCTCCGCGAGCACCTTCTCCGCCTGCGGCATCTCGCCCATCGCGATGTGCACCGCCGCCAGGTTCACCAGAGCGCGCGCGTACTTCCGGTCCTTCTGAAGGGCCTTCGCGAGGCTCTCCTTGGCGCGTGCGAAGAAGGTCTGCTCGGCTCCGGACCCACGCTTCTTGGCGCGGCTGAGCTTCGGCAACTTGAGCGCGAGCGTCTTCTCGATGCTCATCGGCGTGTACCAGCGCGCGAGCGCCGACGTGTCACCGGCGGCCATCACACCCAGCTTCGTCTGCGCGATGCCCAGGTTGTTCCACACCTCCTTCGAGTGGCGGAAGAAGCGCACGAACCGATCGTACTCCGTCGATGCAAGCTCGTACTTCGCGCGGGCCGCGGCACCGTCCGTGCGCTCGATCTTCTGCGCCTCTTCGAGCGCGGCAGTACCGGACTCGAAGGATTGGTACGCAAAGCGCATGTCGTTGGTCCAGAAGTCGACAAGGAAGCGCACGCGCTCGTCAAACGTAGGGTGATCCTCCATGGGCGGTGGCTCGCCGAGGTCGACGCCAGCGACCTCCATCCACTCCACCATCGCGCTCGGGTTGTAGCCGGCGGCGGTCATGTAGATGAAGCCTTCGCGGTCGGCCTCGATCTCGTTGAGGCGGGTGGTGAGCGTAAAA
>Ga0172369_10010529_pt1 | contig 9998 bp, 9 predicted proteins | sample LakKiv25m_FD_114539 | JGI IMG/M metagenome (GOLD analysis project Ga0172369, IMG submission 114539) | Freshwater microbial communities from Kabuno Bay, South-Kivu, Congo - kab_022012_11.25m | ecosystem: Environmental > Aquatic > Freshwater > Lake | place: Democratic Republic of the Congo...
AATAACCGAGATTTTTTAATTTATTTTTTAGCCAACCCGCCCCACATCCAAAATCTAAAATCAAATCGTCTTTTTTCAAATTTGCAAGTTTTATCGCAAGATTAATCTTTGTTCTGCTAAAAATTTTTATAACTGGATTTTTGTTCAAGTATGTTGATTTTAAGTCATCTACCATTTTTCAATGTTTTGAGAAGAGGTTTATTAAATCGATTCATTTGCATTTCAAAACTACCCAATTTTCCGTCGATAAACATTATTTCTGGAGTCACTTGATAACAATACATGCATTTTATGCAATTTTTATCATTAGGATTTTTTAGGGATAATGGGCAATATTCTTCCAAAACTCTTTTTATTTTACCTTCCTTTTTTTTATCAAAGTTGAATTGCAAAATTTCTTTTTCTTCTAAAATATATTCGTCTTGCTTTACGCCTATTTTGTAGAGTAACCAAGGAATTATTCCTCTGTTAAAAATTTTTTCAAAAATCTTAGAGAATCTTATTCCAATAAAAAAATTATTTAATAATATTTTATCTGCGAATGTTCTTATTCCTGGTTTGAACTTCACAAGAGGATTTACTTCATTAATTTTTTTTATGTCTTTTTCCGAAAATTTTTTTTGTTTTATTGCCTCTTGCAAAAATCCAATTTTTTTAAAATCAAATCCGATCAATCTACTAACTAATGAGTCCATTAGAAAAGGATTTTTTCCAGATAAAATAATTCCTAACTTTTTTGGAATTCCATCTCCCGGTCCCCGCCCTTCCATGCAAATTAATCCGTCGACAATTATTAAACTTGTTTTTATTATTTCATTCAGGCGAACAATGTTTTTTTCAAGAGCGTCGTGCATTTTTCTTTTTTCAACTCCAATCAAAGCACCCATGTAATTTTTACAAGCACAAGTCATTCCGGCTTCGACATGAGTTTTAATAACCGGCAAGTCAATTATGAAATCTGCCTCAAGAATTGTTTTTGCTATTTTTGCACTTCCTGTTGTCAAATTTATTTTTCTTTCTTTGTCTTTATTAAAATTAATCAACTCCGCCCCGAACATTTTTGCTATTTTGTCAATTCCCAATCTTTTGAAAACATCAATTCCAATGTGATTTATCCCGCAATTACACCCCTCCCCGATTATTATTTTTTTGTAACCTTCTTTTCTTAATTTTTTTAAAACAGCGACGATAATTCTAAAATCAGTCGAATTTCCCGTGAGTGCATTTAAGTCATTGTTAAAATTAGGTTTTAATAAAATTTTTGCGTTTTTATTCTTTGGAAGAATTTTTTTATTTTCATCAAAAATTTTTTCAATAACTTTTTCTATTTCTAACATTGTTTCTGGAAAATCCAACTTAATCGATTCTTTCTCAAATTCAAAAGTTATTCTTTCTCTCATGGAAGCAAGGGTTGTGCAAGAAATGAAACCATCGACGCTGTTTTTCTCGCGAGTTTATTTTTTACCAGCATCTTTGCAAAATCTTCAAATAAAATATAAGATAAAAATTTTTCAAATTTAGGATATTCCTTTCTCTTTGGAGAATTTCTGCAAGCCCAAACATGTCCTAATTGAGATAAAAATATCATTTCTTTTGCAGAATAATTTTTTGTATAAAGTGGCGCATTTCCTGTTTTTGGATTAAGGTAATTGAGCCAGAGTTTGTCGTCGATAAGTCCCTCTGCTTTTGCGATATTATAAACCGCAGTTCCAGGATAAATTGTCAGCGCATTTATTCCAATCCAATCTGGTTTTGTTTCTTTTATTAATCTAAATGTTTCCCAAGTTTCTTCTACCCCTTCTTTTAGAGAACCAACAATTAAAAAATATTTTAGTTCAATTCCTGCTTCGCGAGTTATTTTAACCGCTTCTTTTATTTTTTCAGTGGTTATATTTTTACCAACTTCCTTTAGAACTTTGTTTGAACCTGACTCTGCACCATATTCAATTAAATCACAGCCAGCTTTTTTTAAAATTTTTAATTCTTCCAAATCAACAGTATCTACTCTTGCCTGAATTCTGAACCTTATCGGAAGTTTACTTTTTATTAGCAAGTTGCAAAATTTTATTACCTTATCTCTTTTCAAAGTAAATAAATCGTCGGCAAACCGAATATAATCAATTCCAAAATCAGTATAAAGTTTTTTAACAATTTCAAATAATTTTTCAGCAGAAGTGCTTCTAATATTTCTTCCCCAAGCATGAGTTGTTTCGCAAAATTTGCAACCCATAGGACAGCCACGTGAAGTTGTAACTAACGAAGTTTGATTTACTTTTCCTTTCACATCTGGGGGGAGAGTATATTTTTTCATAGGAAACAAATCATAAGCAGGAATCGGAAGCGATTCAATTTCTTTTAAAAATTCTCTTGCAGGATTTATTTTTATTTCGTCGCCATCTCTAAAACTTATTCCATTTATTTTATCCATCGATATACCCCCCTTCAAACTTTTCACAATTTCCAAAAGTGTTTGCTCACCTTCACCACGAACAACAATGTCCACAAAAGGATAATTTTCTAAAATTAATTTGTCAGAAAAAGTTGCATGCAAACCCCCGATTATCGTAGTTATTTTTGGATTTATTTTTTTTATTTCTCTCAAAGTATTTAGAGCAGAATATCTATTTTCAGTTAGACAACTTATTCCGACGATTTTTACGCCTTGCTTAGTCGCAATCTCCGCTGTTTTTTTTGAATCTAATTCAGAAATAACTGCATCAATCACAGACACCTCAATTTTTTTCTCTCTCAAATATGCCGCAAGACACGCAATTCCCAGAGGCACACCCGACATCGGAAACTTGCTCGTGGTTTTTTTATCTAACGGCGGGTTTATCAAACAAATTAAAGGAGCCATTTTATTTCATTCAAAACCTCATTTTGTTTTAATTCTTTTTTAATTTTAAAATTACTTACAATAAATCCATTGAAGTCATCATCTTCTGGATAACCATGCATAGAAACAAATTTTTCATTTTTTTCTTTTTGATAAAAGTTCGGAAAAAAATAATTTCCTTTTTCTAAATAACCTACCAACTGCCCATTTTTTTCAGAAACAGGAATAGAATACTTCTCTGCAATTTTGTCGTCGAGGATTTTTATTTCTTTAAATTTTTTTAATGCTTCTAAAACTTCTCCCTCAACTTTTTTATTCATAAACCAAAAAGAAATTGTGGTTCCTCCAAGAAAATAAATATAATCATTTCTCTTCGGCAATTTTTCTTGAATATTTATTTCAGTTTTTATGTCAGAAAATCCGTGGTCGCTCCATAAAATTATTTTTGCATCAGGATTTTTAGCAATAAATTCGGGGATTTTCTTTCCCAATAAATTATCCATTTCTCTAATTGATCTTTTTGATTCTTTACTATATTTTCCAAATTTGTGCATGGCTTTGTCAACCCCCAATAATTGCGTGTAGTAAATTTCTGTATTTTCACTTAAAATTCTATTCAACTTATTTTCATCGGTTTCATTTTTAAAAATTATTTTTTTCTTTATTTTTTCATTTTCTCTCACGACATAAAACGGCCATTTATACAAAACAAAATTTTTTTTATTAAATAATTCTAATTCCCACAAACCTTTTTTCAGCGAGGTATCAAAATATTTTAGAAATTTATTTGGGATGTTGTGTAATCCAGATAGCCAACCTCTTTTGTGCATTAGTTCTAAAAAAACCGCGCAATAATCTCTCAGTTTTTTATTCCAAGAAAAACTTCTTAGTAACCAAGAATTAAAAATTGATTTTTCCCTCGAGAATTCAATCCAGATTCCGCTTTCCGCAGGAGTTTTTCCAGAAAGAAACGAGTGTTCTATTCCAGTAAAAGCAAAAAAACTTTTTAATTTGGATAAATTATTTTTCTTAGCAAACTCAAAAAGAAACGGCGAGTTTTCCTTATTCATCATATCAAATCCAAGCCCATCAACACAAATAATCAACGTTTTAACCATTAAATTTTTTGAAGAAAAAATGATATATAAGCATTTGCATACTCCACACTTATTTTCTCCCAATTTTTAGATTTTGTGGGGTAAATTTTTTTTAACAAATCTTGTCCACGTTTTAATATTTCATTATCGATCTCTTTTTCTAAAACAGAATTAAGTATAAACGGAGCAGAGCCATAAATTATCAAATCCGGAGACTTATTAAAAAAAATTTTTACATTCTCAATTTTCCTTTTTTTGAGTCGATTGTAAAATTTATATTTCAAAACAAAAGAGACAAAAGGAATTACAGATTTTATTAAAAAGTCATTGCTAAATCCTAAATTTTTTTCTAAAATATCTTTAACATATGGCGCGTAAAATTTCTCTCGCATACTCAAAATCGCATTAGATAAATCCTCGGTAGTTTCTATTTTTTTATTTAAGAATTTTGATAAAAGATATTTTGCAACTTCAAGAATATTTCTTGCAACAATTTTCCATTCTTCCTCGAGATTTTCCACTTCTGGTTTTTTTGAATCCAATCTCCACAAAACATATTCTTTTATTTTTTTGTCCAATTCAGGAATTTTTTTATATAATTCTATAAAATCTTTTTTATAATTTTCTGAAAATATTTCTGCTGATTTTTCATAACCTATCTCGTATTTTCGCGAGAACATTAATAACGCCGTGCAAATTGCAGAATAAGCCTGACAAATAGAATAGGTTAAGAATTCTCTGTCGTAATTTTTTTCAACCGAGTAATATTCAATAAGATGGCTCATTCTGTCGAGGACAAATTTTATTCCTTCAGATAAAGGTATTTCATTTAAATTGTAATTTGGAATAATATTTCGAATATCTTTTCCATAAACAACCGTCGAATCGTTTTTGAATTCATAAGTTCTTACTCGCGGTAATAAATTTTTGAGTTCTTTAATTGTGTAGAATTTTATGTCCAGATAAAAATTATCTTTTATTTTTTGTTTTTCTTTTTCAAACGGATAAAAATTTACTATTCCCGAGAAGCCCAATTTTTTTGAAATTTTACCTGATAATTCGTCGACTTCTTCTTTTGAAATTTTCGTCTGAGAAACTACTTGCAAATCATAATCATTGTAAAGAATAATTTTATCTTTTGTTTCTTTAACCGGCCCCTCGCCCCTTCCAAATCCGCCAGTTAAAATTATTGAAATTATTTTGGAATCTTTTTTTAAAATTTCTTTTACAATCAAATTCAAATCTTGTTCTATTTTTTTGTCTGCTTTTTTCGACGAAGTATATTTCATTTTAGAAATCTCTCAAATGTCCAACCACGGCTTTTATTCCCTTTAGATTAAACAACAATTCCTGAAAATTTTTTATACTTTTTATTCTATGAAAAACATACTTGGGGGTTAAAAAAATTGTGTAAATTCTTCCGCAAACTTCTGCAATTTCTTTTGGACTAGAATTTTTTGTTTTTAAAACCGGTTCCCTCATATCATATTTTTCATAATCCAGCGAGTTAAATAAAAACCAATTTTCTTTTTTTGCTTCTTCCCAAAGTGGGGTGCCAGGATAAGGAACAAGAACTGTTGCTTGAAGTAAATCCGCCTTTCCAGATTGCATTAATTTTTTTGCAAGTTCAAAAGTTTTTATCGCGTCTTTTTTTGTTTCCCAAGGATAACCCACAATCATTGTCAGATGAACCGTAAGCCCTGCCATGTGCGCCATTTTGCATCCTTCCAAAATATCTTTTACTTTAATTCCTTTATCTAATCTATCCAGAGTTTTTTGATTTGCACTTTCAAGTCCAAATTTTAGCAATCTAAATCCTGCCTTTTTCATGAGGTTGTAATCTTCTTGCTTCAAAATCCCAAACCTCATATTGCAAGAATATTTTATTTTTTTGTTATACCCTCTTTGAATTAGCCCATTACACAAATCTATCAACCATTTTCCTGCGGTCAAAGTTCCAGAATCGTCGAAGATTTCTTTGACGTCGTATTTTTCAATTAACATTCCTATTTCATCTAAAACATTTTCCACACTTCGATTTCTAAAACACGGAAACAATCTCGGCCAAGCACAAAATTTGCATTTACCCCACCAACAATCTCTGCCAGACATTATGTAAAAAAAAGGTTTACCAATTAAGTTATATTCTTTTTCATAAAGTTTCCATTTAGTCAATTCTCTATCTATGAACGGCGCTTCGTCGAGTTTGTGATTTAACTTAAATTTATTACCAAAAATTTTTCCTTTGTTTTTGTAATAAACTCCGTCGGGAATTTTTTTTGTTATACCTTTTAGATAATTCACTAATTCTTCTGAAAGAAAATCATAATCTCCGCCAGTAAGAACAAAATCAACCCTTGAATTTTCCAAACTTTCTTCTGGAAAAGATGTGACGTGGTCACCAAGTAATGCAATTTTCATCTCTGGAAATTTTTCTTTCAAAAGATTTATCATTCTCCAATGTTTTTTTATCACCGGAGTTTTTGTCTCAAAAATAAATAATTCTATTTTATTCTTTTCTAATTTTTTTATAAATTCATTTAGCGAAATTTTTTCTGCGATGCAGTCCATCCACAAAACCTTGTTTTCTTTTTTCAAAAGAGTTGTAGCACTTGCGAGAATTACTGGAAACATATAACTCGGGTTACTAAACCACTGAAATTGCCTGTTCTGACTCAACAACGCAGTTCCTTTTTCAGATTCTGTCGGAGGATATCCAATTGCAATATTCATTTTGATAAACTGAATTAGTCGTTTAAATTCTTTATTGTTATGTAACCCACAATCATCCCAATTCCATACGAAAGATGAATCGAGAAATACAAAAACGGAAGAAGGAAAAACGAAAAAATATTTTTGTTACTAAAAGAATCTTTTGCAGAGAAAAATATTGTCATAAAAATATACAGAAAAAAAGGAAGAATAAAAAACTTTGAAAACAAAAAAACGCTCGGCAAAAAAAGGATGTAAATTGAAAAAAGCATAGGAATTAAAAAAATAATTTTATGCTGTTGCAAGATTTTATTTACTTTCGGCCGAACCAATCCGTATTTGAAAAATTGTTTGCAAAACAAATTATAATTCGGACGTCTCTTGTGAAAAATTTTCATCTCTGGATTATAAGCAATCTTGAATTTCATTTTTTTTGCTCTTTGAATAAATTCTGGATCTTCTCCTGGAAAAAGATTCAAATCAAAACCACCTATTTTTTTAAAAGAATTTTTTTTAACCAGCAAATTTGCAGACGTCAAAACAGTTTCATCAACCTCAAAGTTTATTTTTCCTTCTTGATATCTTTTATTTACTTTGAACGCGCCAAAACTTGAAGTCAGAGCAATCCCAGAAATTTTCGCAAAATTGCCGTCGTGTTCAGGGGTTAATTGAGGCCCGCCAACAATATCTATTTTCGGATATTTTTTCAAAAATTTTTCAACATTTGTCAAATAGTTTTTATCAATAAATGCGTCATCATCTAAAAAAATTATAAATTCTCCTTTTGATTTTTCTGCGCCGTTATTTCTATTTTCCGAAGGGTTTAGCCCTTTTTCTACAATAACCTCAAAATCTTTTTTTGGATAATCCATCTCTTTTATACTCTCTAAAATTTCTGCGCCTCTTGTCGGAGCAACTGGTATGACCAGCGAAAATTTCACCATATTTGAAAAGAATTTTTTTTAGTTATAAAGATTCCTAAGGTTAAGTATAATTATTGAATTTCAATTTCAGGCATTTTTACAATTCCTAATTTTTGTCTTTCAATATTATACAAGACAGAAACCCCATGCAAAAATTTTTCATATTTTCCATTTTTCCCAAAATGCATTTCTCCCTGAACCATTAAACCTCTTCTTAATCTTTCCCAAGTTTCAAAATCCAATTCTGGAAAAACAGTATAACCTTTAAAAAGATGTCTTAATTTATGCGAATCAGACGAAGAAATTTGATTAATTCCTAATCTTTCTGCTATTTTAACAACCCTTTCCATAATTTCTGGAAAATTTGAATTTCCTGGTTCAATTAAATTAAATTGGTCGTGATGAGTTTCTAAATCTAATTCATTTAATGAAAGAGATTTTCCATTATGAGTTAAATAAGAAAATACTTCTCCAAAAATTCCCTTTTCTGCTGTCGGGTGATCTGCAACAGTCATTGCCTCCATATCTCTAGCATAATTCAGAACATCATTTAATTTTCCATATTGTTTTGGAATATTTCTATCTCCCCCTAAAATTAAAACATGTCCTTTGTCAGTTGGAATTTCCTGTCCTCTTAAAACAAAAACCCATCTGTTATGCGTGTCATGAACCCCGACAAATCTTTTTCTGTTGTCGTCGTGAATTTCTAATCCATTTCCAATTTGCCCGCGCGTGTTTACAATTTTTTCATATCTTGTGTCACCAAAATTCACCATTCCAACTAAAGTATTTTGCCCATGTAAAAATGCGTGAGAATAAATTGTTGCCAAATTTCTTTGTCCTGTTTCACCACACCATCTTAAAAAACCCTGCCCCCTGCCTTCTTCTTGTCCAGCCCAGCCATGCGTGTGCAAATCCGCGACAACATTTTGTAGTTTCATTTTAAAATTATTTTATTTACCAAGAATTTTCTGAACCACCCTTCCAAGGTTCATTACATTCTTCTTCCCAAACTTCGTCTAACACATATAATCACCCTTCAACTAAATAAGTAATTAATCCTGTTGCTAATTCAATTAAATACGGATTTCTTACTTGGGGGTCAGTAGAACTCATAAAACCAAAAACCGTTCCGACAAGTGCCGGAGTAATAGACCATTTAGATATCTTCAAAAGTTTAGATCTCTCATTTCTTTCTGAATTTTCCATATTTTTCCCACAAATTTTTGATTTAAAAATCTTGCTTATCTTAATTCCATTGGTGAAATTTCATTTTTTCTGGAAGTTTTCTATACAACTTTACAAAATCTTTAAACCAAGAATGAATTAATCTTAACCTTATTGCAGAGGCGAACATTCTGAGGGGAGTTCTCTTAAAATTTATTTTCGAACCTTTTTTGTCTTCCCAAGTTGTAGGAATTGATTTTATTTTTGCATTAGATTCATTTCTTAAACAAAAAAGAAGAGCAATATCAAAACCCCAACTGCTCGTTACAATTTTGTTTATATTTTTTTCAAGAATTTCTCGCTTGAATAATTTAGCCCCACACTGAGTGTCGCGATAAGGAAATAAAAATAATCCTCTCACCACCAAATTATATCCTGCACTCAACATTTTTCTAAAAAAACTTTGCTCTGTCAAAATTTTGCTTTTCTTGTCCCATCTTATTGGAATAATTCCGTCGTGATTTCCAATCTGGTTTATCAAATCATAATACGCTTCTGGCGGAGTCGCCAAATCTCCGTCGACAAAACCAATTAAATCATTATTTCTTTTCAGAGCATCTTTAAACCCTTCGATAATCGCAAGCCCTTTTGCAGCAATATCCATTCTGTTCATATAGATAATTTCCTTGAATTTTTTTTGATATTCTTTTACAACCCCTTCAGTATTATCGGTTGTTCCATTTATGACAATCAGAATTTCAAAGTCAAGAATTTTTTGTTTTTTCAACCGAGAAAAATATTCACAATAAACCTCAAGCATCTTGCCGATTCTTTTTTCTTCGTTGTAAGCAGGTATGACAATGCTCACTCTCATAATTATTTTTTATTTTTTAGCATTAAAAAGATTGCTGTGATAGACGGCAATATATTTGCAATAAGAATATTTATGACTGACATAGAAAATACTTTCTCTCCACTAATCCCGAACAAAGCAAACAGCCCAATCAAAGTTATTTCTCTTGTCCCAATTCCGTTTATTGTTATAGGAATCAAACTAATTATCGTGCTTATCGGAAGAATCGCCAAAAAATATACGAAATTTAAATTTACTCCCACAGCCAAACCAACAATAAAAGTTATAAAATAAGTAAGAACCCAGTTAAAAATATTCAAAAATAAAAACAAAATAAAATATTTCTTATCTGGAATGTCGTCGTAAAATGTGTCAAATTTGAGTTTTATTTTACTCTTAATTTTTTTTGG
>Ga0172369_10010534_pt1 | contig 9995 bp, 6 predicted proteins | sample LakKiv25m_FD_114539 | JGI IMG/M metagenome (GOLD analysis project Ga0172369, IMG submission 114539) | Freshwater microbial communities from Kabuno Bay, South-Kivu, Congo - kab_022012_11.25m | ecosystem: Environmental > Aquatic > Freshwater > Lake | place: Democratic Republic of the Congo...
AGATGTTTCCAACGCAGCTGCGGATGGCGATTGGCTCGCCATCCAGGCTCTTGAGAACGCCGGCACATATATCGGTCAGGCACTGGCGACATTCCTGCAAATCCTTAACCCCTCAGTGGTGATATTCGGTGGCGGGGTTTCCTTTAGCGGTAAATTTCTACTTAACCCAATCAGAACATCAGTGGAAAAACACGTGATGGATAAGTCTTATCTCAAAGATCTGATAATCACCAATGCTCAATTAGGCGATGACGCCGGGCTGATGGGTGCCTTGGCGCTGGGTCTTCTGCCCGACAACTGACGATGCGCCTGAATCCCCCAGGCGTAATTCCTATTCCGGGGACACATACGAATTTGAGGTGCAGGATCGGAGCATTTCGATCAACCCTCGCATCATTGTTGCTTTCCCCAATAATTTTCAAAATATAAGGCGCAGCACCTGGTCTTTCCTGGTACTGTCCGTTTTTCACCCAATCTAATTCACCAGAAGGAGCATCCTATGGAACCGATGAAGTTACCGGGGCTTAAAGCCCGCGCGCTGGTAAAGCGCGATTCGTCCGTTATCTCCGCATCTTACCCAAGAGACTACCCCTTTGCAATGGATCATGGCAAAGGTTCATGGGTTTGGGATGTGGATGACAACAAATTTCTGGATTTCATGGCCGGGATAGCAGTTAATTCAACCGGTCACGCACATCCTGAGGTAGTCAAGGTCATCCAGGATCAAGCCGAAAAATTCATCCACATATCATCAGATTTCTACCACGAATCGATGATCGCGTTGGCGGAAAAATTGGATGAGATAGCTCCCATCCAGGAAGCTTCCATATCCTTTTTAACCAACTCTGGAACCGAGGCAGTCGAAACTGCGTTGAAATTGGCGCGTTACCATACCGGAAGAACCAACTTTATCGGCTTCACGGGTGCGTTTCACGGCAGAACGATGGGCGCAGTGACCATGACCGCCAGTAAGGCCATGTATCACAGCGGCTTTTACCCATTGATGAACGGCGTGGTGCATGCACCTTTCCCTAATCCCTATCATCCAATTTTGGAACGCAAAACGGGAGAGGATTATGGCGAAACTGTTGTCCGCTATATTGAGGAGCAAATACTAAAGCAAATCGTCCCCGCAGATGAAGTTGCGGGCATCCTCGTGGAACCCATCCAGGGAGAAGGGGGTTATATTGTTCCACCAGAGGGATTTTTCCCAGCCCTGCGAAAATTGTGCGACCGTCATGGCATCCTGTTATTGGCGGATGAAGTACAAAGTGGTATGGGAAGGACTGGTAAATGGTGGGCGATCGAAAACTTTGGAGTGGAACCTGATATTTTCACAACTGCAAAGGGCATCGCCAGCGGTGTACCTTTGGGGGCATGCGTGGCCCGACACGATGTGATGGATTGGACTCGCGGTGCACATGGCAATACTTATGGCGGCAACCCACTTGCATGTGTAGCTGCCCTGAAAACAATTGAACTGATTGAACGCGAATATATGCAAAACGCAGCCATTGTTGGTCAATATGCGCTGGATGCACTGGACGAGATCGCGGCGCGTCACTCATCCATTGGCCAGGTGCGCGGGATTGGCATGATGATCGGGGTAGAGTTTGTAAAAGACCGGGATAGCAAGGAGCCCGCCGATGGCTTACGGGACGCAGTCGTTCACATGGCTTACGAACGAGGATTGCTGCTTTTAGGCTGTGCAAAATCTGTCATCCGCATAGCACCACCTTTGTGTATGAGCAAAAGCGAAATGGATGAAGGCTTGTTGATCTTTGAAGAGGCGCTAACATTGGCCGAGAAAGAGTCTTCGAACCAATAATAGGAAACACCGCTCTCTAAGACGGGAGCGGTGTTTTTTTATCCCTTAGCCATGGAGTTGCCAGCCAACCAACCAGTAGTCCATGCATTCTGAAAGTTAAAACCACCTGTCAGGCCATCAATATCCAACACTTCGCCGGCAAAATATAGACCCGCAACAACCCTGCTTTGCATTGTTCTAAAATCCACTTCATCCAGACTGACCCCGCCACAGGTAACAAATTCATCCTTGAATATCCCCTTGCCTGCAATAGTGTAATTACCTGCTGTCAGTTCTTCCGATAAGCGGCGCAAGGTTACCTTGGAAATATCGGCCCAGTTCTGGTTTTCTGAAATTCCCGCCGCTTCTGTCAGGCGTTTCCACAACCGGAGTGGCAATTGTGTAAAAATCGAATGCGCCCCTGGTTTTTTACGAGCATTTTCCGGGAGAATCCGCTGTTGTTGAAGTTGTTCATATACTTTTTCAGTTACAAGTGGGTAAAGCCAATTGACCGCAAGGCCAGCCTGATAATTTTTCTCATGAAGCCAACGCGCGCCCCAGGCCGACAGCCGTAAAGTAGCTGGCCCACTCAGCCCCCAATGAGTGATCAGTAAGGGGCCATGTTGAGCGGGAACGGTCATTTTTTCAGAACCGGCATCCAGTGCAAACCGCAGGCCCGCACTTGGCACTGACAGCCCTGCCAGTTCAGCAAGCCGCACATCTGTGATCTTGAATGTAAATAAGGAAGGAACTGGCGGTTGTATGGAATGTCCCATGTGCAATATTAATGATTGGCAATAAGGTTCACTACCAGTAGCGAACAAAACCGTATGAGCACTCAACAATTGCTCACGATCCAATGTATCACGCCGAATACGAACGTAGAATCGAGCCGGAAGCTCAGAGGGTTCTGAGATGCGTTCGAGATCCAACAGGCTGGCTTGATTCCAGACCACAACACCTGCGCGCTGGGCGGCATCCTCCAGGCAGTCAACAATCGTTTTGGAAGAATCGGTAATCGGAAACATGCGCCCATCTTCCTCGGTCTTAAGTGCCACACCGCGTTGCTCAAACCACCTGACAGTATCACGCGGTTGAAAACGGCTAAAGGGACCGCGCAAGGCAGAAGCGCCGCGCGGATAATATGTTACAAGTTGAGCAGGGTCGAAACAAGCGTGAGTCACATTGCAGCGTTCCCCCCCGGAAATGATGACTTTACCCAAGGAACGCCGCGCCCGCTCAATAACCAACACGCGTTTTGGATTTCCAGCTTCATTGGCGGATTCGGCGCAGCGTATTGCAGCAAAATATCCTGCTGGACCACCCCCAATAACAATAACATCCCATTCCTGATCAACTTGTGAATCTGGCATAAAATTTTCCATCCAAACCTCGGAATATTTTGTACGGCTGTGAGCGCAGATTCCTTCTTTTTATTGTTATCACTAGAAAAAGAGGTATCTTGTGTGCGTTTGATCCAACCCCATTATATGACAGCAAGGATTATGACCGGCAAATGAAACCACTGTTCTTCCATTAACCATCCTCCAACATCGTTCTAATGCTCTATTATCTAGCCAATGATAAAATACAAGTCTCCAATTAAATCCTGCTCGAAAATTCAACTGGCAAACCAGAATCCAAAATCCCATGCTTCCAGACTTCCGCGTCCGACAACGCGACTACTTGCTAGAAATCACCAGAGCGATCACCCAGGAACTTGACCTGCAAAAGGTGTTGAAGCGAATTTTACGCATCTCCATCGAAATGCTGGCAGGGCAGGCGGGTTTGATCGCCCTTAAGGAAGCCAAGTCATGGCATGTAGCTGCAGCTCATGGCATTCCCGCCGCCTTTTTGAGATACCTTGAACCATTACTGGCTGATGAGCAAGTGGCCGACCTGGATGTCGAAGAATTAAATCGCATGTTAAAGGATTTGACTTACACTGCCAGCCAGGGTCTTCTGAACGGCACAGCCATCCCGCTGAATACCCATGGGCAGGTAATCGGGGTCATCTTTATTTTTCGTTCATATACTGACCTGTTTTCGAACAACGACCAGCAGTTGTTGCAATCCTTTGCTGACCAGGCCGCCATAGCAGTATTTAATGCCCGATTATACGGACAGGTTATCATTGAAAAACAAAGACTGGATGCGTTGATCGACAGCGCAGCCGATGGCATTATCGTTTTAAATGCCGACCACAGTATCGAACGCGTAAACGATGCATTCGAACGTATCTGTGGACAAACCGATGAAGAAGTTCGCGGCAAACGTCACGATGAGGTGATCCATTGGTCGCGTAAACCCGATGGCATGACCCTGGAAGAGGCCGAAGCAGATGGCTGGCCTCTCACGACCAATGCACATTTATATGTCGAAGGTGACCTGAAACGCGTTGACCCGCCTAACATCCCGGTGGGTATCACCTATGCCCCGCTTTTAACCCCTGATCGACAAGTTCGAAATATCATCGTGACTGTAAGGGACATCACCCATTTTCGCAACGCAGATGAGATGAAAGCAACCTTCATTTCTATAGTCAGCCATGAACTTAAAACCCCAGTTGCGCTGATCAAAGGCTATGCATCCACCTTACGAAGAGATGATGCCCGCTGGGATAAGCACATCATCCAGGATAGCTTGGCCGTTATCGAAGATGAAGCCGACCGCTTGGCGCACATGATCGAAGATCTATTGGATGCTTCCCGGCTGCAGGCAGGCGGAATGATCCTGAACCGCACCGATATTTCGCTTCCAAACATGGCCCAACGAATGGTAGCTCGTTTTCAAACCCAGACAAAAAAGCACAAGTTAACCATTGATTTTCCCGAAAACTTTCCAATTATCATGGGTGATGATGTACGCATTGAACAGGTATTGACAAACCTGATCTCTAATGCCATCAAATACTCTTCAAAGGGTGAGATCCGTATCAGCGGTGAAGTACGGTCAGAGCAGGTTATCATAACAGTCAGCGATGAAGGACCGGGTATTGATCAACATGATATGCCGCACATTTTTGATCGTTTTTACCGATCAGATACCGCAGTGCGAAAAACTAAAGGGGCTGGGTTGGGCCTATACCTGGCGCGCGCAATTGTCGAAGCACACGGAGGGCGCATATGGATCGATCCCCAGCATGGCGCTGGTGCTCGTATTTGCTTCTCACTGCCAAAAGAAACTTTCAGGGTAAAATAGAGCCCTGTTAATTCACCAATCCAAATTCAGAAATCGGAAATCTCATGCCCCAGACTCAGATTGCCTGCCCACGATGCCGCCAAATGATCCCCGCTCAGATTGAGCAACTTTTCGATGTTACCGCCGATGCGGGCGCAAAACAACGCCTAATTGGACGGGTATCCAATTATGCTCGCTGCCCTTTTTGCGGATTTGAAGGCCCGTTATCGACCCCAATTGTTTACCATGATAACGAAAAAGAACTCCTCTTAACCCACTTCCCATCCGAATTAGGCTTGCCAGTCAATGAACAAGAAAAGTTAGTTGGTCCATTGATCAGTCAAGTGATGAACCGCTTACCTGCTGAGAAGAGAAAAGGATATCTGCTACGACCGCAAAGCTTCCTGACATTCCAGAGTTTGATCGAAAAGGTCCTGGAAAAAGACGGCGTTACAAAGGAAATGCTCGATGAACAGCAAAAGCGGTTAAGCCTTATCCAACGATTACTTCAAGCCGCCAACCCGGAAATCCGTACAGAGCTTATAAAGCAAGAGTCAACCTTACTTGACGAGACTTTCTTTGCTCTGTTTGGCCGGCTTGCCCAGTCAGCCGAGGCATCCGGGCAACAGCAGACAGCCCAAAGCATGGCCGCTCTCCAGGAAGAACTGATGGCAAACTCGGAATATGGCCAAAAATTACAGGCCCAGATGGGCGAACTGGAGGCGGCGGTAAAGTCGCTACAGGATGCAGGGAAAGGTCTGACACGCGAAAAGTTGCTGGAAATATTCATTGACGCGCCAAACGATGCCCGTCTGCAAGCGCTCGTCAGTATGACCCGTAACGGCTTGGATTATTCCTTCTTCCAGGTCATGACAGACCGGATCGAAAAAACAGCCGGCCCGGAACGCAAAAAATTGGAAGAACTGCGGGAAAAAGTGTTGGAGTACACCAACCAACTCGACAAGGCATTGGAAGAACAGATGAAGCAAGCCGATGCGATGATCGAATCATTGCTGGCAGCGCCGGATGTGATGCAGGCAACAGCTCAAAATATGGCCAGTTTTCAGAGTGATGTCGTTGTTCAAGTATTAGAAACTAAGCTACGCGAAGCGCAACAGGCTAACAATACCACCCGCATGCAAAAACTTCAGCAGATTGTTGCTGTACTCCAACAAGCCAGTACTCCGCCGGAACTCGAACTCGTTAACGAATTGGTGGATGCAGCCGGAGACGAAGCCACACTGGAAAGAGCCCTAAAAGCACACGAAAACGATTTGAGCGAAGAACTCACCGGTATGCTGGCATCGCTTATGCAGCAAGTTGAACAACAAGGCTCGCAAGATCCCAACTCGGGAGAGATCATGAAACGACTGGAGAGAGTTTACCGCGCAATCATAAAACGTTCCATGCAAAAAAACCTTGGAAAGTAATCTTTTATTTCCCAGATAAAAAGCGGACCGGCTTTATAAATCAGCCGGTCCTTTATTTTTTTCCCATATCAATCGGAGATTGGGTTTTCAAGCTTCATGCCATGCCCACGAACAGTGATTATGTATTCACTGCCGTGATCCATCGCCGCCAACCGGTCCCGTAACCGGCGAATAAGTGCATCCAATGCCTGGTCAGTCACCCCAGCAGATTGCTCGTCACCCCATACTGCAGAAACAAGTTCCTGCCTGGTGACAACATTGCCTTGGTTTTGATACAACACCCACAAGAGTTGAAACTGCTGGGCTGAGAGCGGCGGATTCATTTGCTTCTGTTTAATCCACACCTGACGGGCACGCATATCCAGGACCAACCGGTTGCCACGAGAAGGTTCGGCATCCAAAGGCATGGTGGCATCTGAACTGACAAACTGAAATTCCTGCGCTACCGCGATCTGCACAATATCCCCATCTTGCAATACAACCTGGCCGGACAAAGAATTGCCATTATAGTGCGTTCCATTCTTGCTGCCCAAATCTTCCAACACAACGCCATTGGAACCGGGTGTCAGTCGCGCATGATAACGCGATACCTGCCTGTCTGGAATGCGCACATCGCAACCCGGCTCGCGGCCAATCACCAGCGGACGGTCAAGCGGCCAGCGCTCTCCTTTGAGAGGACCATTAATGGCTATAAGGATGGGACTATCTTTATCAGTCATTACAGTTTTTTATATCAGCAAATCAACACACTGCCTGCTGGTATTTGTTGCATTGCTGATATACATACACTCCTCTACGTTATAATATAGCAGAAAATACCCGTCTTGTGCAATAAACGCCGAAATTTATCCAGCACAGGCCAATCGAAAAATCCCGCATCGAATCTCAAAGCTTGCTGATTATGATTCATATTCGGCGGCACTTGAGTGTATAAAAAGCAAGGAGGCATTTAGAATGCCAGTCCCGCTCAAAACGGGAGATCTCCTGCGCGAACGCTACCGGGTCCACGAGCGCATCGGTCAAGGTGGGATGGGAAATATCTACCTGGCTGACGATATGCGACTTGAAGGGCGCAAGTGCGCGCTCAAGGAAGTCGAACACGATCGAAACCTTCCAGAAAAAATACTGGGCGAAGCACGCGATCAATTTTTGCGCGAGGCCACTGTACTTGCGCGCCTGGATCACCCGAATCTACCCAAGGTTTCGGACTTCTTCTCCATTGGTGAAAAAGACTATCTGGTAATGGATTTTGTTCCCGGCAAAGATCTGAGAACCTTAATGCTGGAAGCAAGAGCCCAAGACTCTTTCCTTGATGAACGGGATGTCCTGGATTGGGCCGCCCAGCTGGCAGATGCTTTAACTTACCTACATCGCCAATCACCGCCCATTGTACATCGGGATATCAAGCCATCCAACTTAAAAATAACGCCTGATGGGTTGTTGAAGTTAGTCGATTTTGGACTTGTCAAAGTTCTTGCGCCGGACGAGGAAACAATTACCATCATACAAGGCCAGGGCACGGTTCTTTATACACCTTTGGAGCAGTACGGTGGGTCTGAAAGCCACACCGATGTGCGATCTGATATTTATGCATTTGGAGCCACGCTTTATCACCTGCTTACCAACCAACCCCCGGTTGATGCCCGCCAGCGCTTTTTACATCCTGCGGGTCAGACCATGCCTCGTCGAATAAACCCAGGTATCAGCCCACGAACCGAAAAAGCTATCTTATGGGCGATGGAACTGCACCCGGACCTTAGGCCAGATTCAATTGAAACTTTTCGACAATATTTATTTGGGACGAAAGAACTTCCTCAAAGACCACTGTCTCGCTCCAGACGCGCTCCCGCGCTGGATGCTTTACTCGCGCCCCCGGAAAGCATCATTTTTGGGTTGTCAGCCATTTTATTGTTATTGAGCCTGATTGCCACTCTCGGACGCTAGGCGCCAGAACCAACCAATAGCAAAACCCACGCTCTGACCAATCAGGACTGCTTGCAAAAATGCTGGCAGTCCGCGGCCACCCAGCCACAAATCCCCCAACGGAAACCCCAGAACAAGATAATTGTAAGCGATCAACCCGCCGGCTAACACCAGCAATGACCAGCGCACAGTCCAGCGAGGATCAACCATTTGACCAGCGAGCCAATAGGTAAGTGCTACTCCGGAAACCATAACAAACAAAACCAATAACCAACCCCAGATGGTGGGATAACTTTTCCTGGTTACCAATGGTGAAACAATTGGGGTTGGCGTGGGAGCAGGTTGAGTCGGTGTAGGCTCCACCGTTGCAACGCTGGTTGGAGTGATAATAATCACCGTGGCCCCTTCTTTTGTCACATTCAATTGAATTGTATTTGAAACTTTTGCCGATTCGCTTGAAGCATGGATCTCAATCAAACCAGGTTGATCGAGTCTAAAAGATGCTACTGCAACCCCAAGCGTAGTTTGCGATTCAACTTGTTGGATTAGGCCACTTTCTCCTTGTGATAAAGTAAAGCGAACCGGGGTTCCATCCGGGACAGGTCTTTGATTCCGGTCGACGATCGTACCGGTTCGTAAGGACATAGTATCCCCCACACGAAAAAGGGGTTCGACCGTTGGGGATAGGGTGAGTGTCGCAAATGGAGGAGTAGCGGTAATTTCACCTGTTGGTTCAGGTGTATTTATCTTCGGCATATCATAACTAAGTGAAATCACTTGGGCGGGGTCCGGGGCAGTGGCAAAACTTAAATCGTACCCAATCCCCAACACAGAAACCGGCAGGGATCCTGCTGGAGAGATTTCCTGGAAGAGTAATCGAGCGGCAACATCCACAAAGGGATCAGAAACAGAATACATTCCGTAATATGCGGTCAACTTGGAAATATCAGTCGCATCCAGATAATATGGTGCACTGAAAGAGAAAAGGATCACCTTTTTATTGCTTAGCAGGCTTTGTTTCTCTGAAAGAAACCGGCGCAACGTGGTCAATTGGGGTGAGCCTTCAGGTAAATCAAGGGTAGAGATCACAATCCAGGTAGCCCGGCCAAGTGCGTTGATCATATCGGGGGTTGTCAGCCTATCATCCAACAGAAGATTTAAATCATCGAAAGAAAAAGACGACAAATGGCTAGGGGTAACCAGGCCGCTGGAAGATGGGCCATATAGGCGCTGAACTGCGCTATGCATGGCATCGTTGGATAACATTAATTTATCAGGACAGGTCGAACATTGGCGGATAGTGCGAGCATCAGTCAGAAAGACCAGGTAATCTAAAACATTCGGGGGGGCAGGCAGCACAGAAGCAAAATCAGCCGGAGGCGGACTGATGAGTGTTGCAGATTGGCGGGCAATGGTAAAAACATTTTCGCTCGATTGACCTAACACCTCCAGACCGGTCTCGGAAGGTTGCACAGCAGCCAAACTGAAAGATCCATATAAACGATATTTTAAATTAAGTATACGCAGGAGAGACTCATCAACACTTCTTGCGAAAGCTGTGTCGTCCCGATATTTCTGAGCGAAAAAGTCCAGGGTGCGGGCAACACTAACATAACTATCCGGCGCATCAAAAGAAACAATATTCCCCATATAGA
>Ga0172369_10010535_pt1 | contig 9994 bp, 9 predicted proteins | sample LakKiv25m_FD_114539 | JGI IMG/M metagenome (GOLD analysis project Ga0172369, IMG submission 114539) | Freshwater microbial communities from Kabuno Bay, South-Kivu, Congo - kab_022012_11.25m | ecosystem: Environmental > Aquatic > Freshwater > Lake | place: Democratic Republic of the Congo...
CGTGCTCTGCCAACTGAGCTACTCCAGCAGAAATGGATTCGCTCCGTCGAATAAGCTTTTAAACAAAAAAAAACCACACACCAAGAAATTATTCAATTCTCTCTTTGAGATTATAATATTACCTAATTAAAAGTGATGTTATGCTAGATGTTTACGTGAAGGGAAGAGTTTATACTAAGATAGTGGGTTTGTCAAGGGCTTTTTTGACTTTTTTCAAGCGCCTCTAAGTTTTAACCCTCCCCGCTCTGAAATTACAGGAACCTATGAAGCTGTTTAAGCGGGCAAACTCTTCAAGCGAAAGGCGTTCCGCCCGCACATTCCTATCAATCCCCTGTTGATCAAGAAATTCCTCAAGGGAGCTTGGGGTTATAAAACCGGCCAAACTATTCCTCAGGGTCTTTCTTCTCTGGTTAAAAGCGGCGCGGATTAATTCAAAAAAACGCCCTTCATCACTGACCTTAACCGGCGGCTTCTGCCTGAATTTCAAACTTAAGAAACACGAATCAACTTTTGGAACAGGCCTGAAACTTCCCTTCTTGATTTCAAAAATAATCCTGCTTAAAGCGTAATACTGCACAAAACAGCTGAAAGACCCATATTCTTTTGAGCCGGCAGCCGCGTTTACCCTGCGGCCAAACTCTTTCTGTACGGTCATAAAAACTGAGTCAATGTTAGCGCGGTATTGAATAAGATGTCCAATAATCGGACTGGAGATATAATATGGTATATTACCGATAACTTTTATTTTCTGGCCCGGCGGATTATTGAGCAGGAATTTGTTAATATCAAACTCCAATATGCTGGTTTTTATCAACCGGAAATTGGCATGGCTGCTTAATTTTTGTTCAAGCAGAGGAAATAAACGGTGGTCAACCTCTAAAGCATAGACCTTCTTTGCAGTAATTGCCAGCAGCTGTGTTAAATCCCCCATCCCGGCGCCAATCTCTAAAACAATATCCTCTTTGGATAAACCGCAGGAAGAGATTATTTTTCTTTGGATGTTCTTATCAATAAGAAAATTCTGGCCTAGTCTTTTTTTTGGCTTAATGTACATTTGATAGCAAGCTTTACTGCCGCGACAAGAGAATTGGGATTAGCTAAAGATGGTCTTGCGGCTAAATCAAAAGCAGTACCATGTAAAGGCGAGGTACGTACAAAAGGCAATCCAAGAGTAAGGTTTATACCACTGTCAAAATCTGTCAGTTTTAAGGGGATAAGCGCCTGATCATGATACAAAGCAATCACGCAATCAAAATTCCCCTTGGCTGCCCCTGATATTGCCACATCCGCGGGAAGCGGGCCCGCTATAACCGAACCTCGGCATCTTCCTTTTAAAGCCATAATTGCCGGTTTAATTACCTTCGGCTCTTCGTCCCCGATTACTCCATTATCGGAAGCATGGGGATTAATCCCGCAAACAACAATTTTAGGATTGCGAATTGAAAACAGGCACTTTAAACCTTTGATAGTATTTATAATATTATTTTCCAGTTCATTGCGGGTTATTTTTTTAGAAACATCCTTAAGCGGTATATGCCTGGTAACCAGGCTGAATTTGAATTTATCGTTAACAAGCATCATTATCAGATCCCTGCGATGAAATTTATCAGCCAGGTATTCTGTATGCCCGGAAAATTTAGAACCTGACAAATTAATCGCCTCTTTTGAGACCGGACAGGTAACTAAACAATCAATTTTCTTATCCCGGAGCAGATCCACAGCTGTGTCAAGATACTCCAAAGAGGCCCTGCCGGATGGAGCGCTGATCCTGCCAAAAACAAAATTTGCTTTCTTTACGTTATTTAAATCTATTAGCCGCCCCGCGGACAAAGGCTTGATTTTTAAGGCCTTAGCCGCCTTAGCCAATACAAAGCTATCGCCAATAACTGTAAAATTAGCTTTACCTTTTAGTAAATTAAGCGCCCTTAAGGTGATTGCTGGCCCGATCCCGGCGGGATCACCCATGGTAAGACCTACCCTAATTATCGAGGATTTTAATGTAGGATTGTTTTTTGAGTTCATCTAACCAGTTGGTTAACCCTTCCTGCTGTTTTTTCTCAAATAAATAAGCCTGGATCTTCTCCTGAGACTCTGCAAGGTCAAGCTGGCGGCTTCCAAGAATCTCATCTAATCTGAATATATAATACTGCCTGTCAATCTTCACCGGGTTAGATACCTCAGCCATGCCTAATTTAAATACCGTGTCTTCAATTTCGCTGCGTAAAGACTGCCCCTGTGAAACAATAAGGGTGTCAACTGTAAAGGTATACCTGGCAGCTAAACTCTCAAGCTTCTCCCCCAGGCGCAAATAATAACTCAGCGATTTTGCGGCGCTTTCATCCTGCAAAATAATAACCGTAAGCAGCCGTTCCTCCGGCTTTATAAACTTGCGCTTATTCTGGTCATAGAAATCAGTGACCTCCTCAGGCCGGATCGCTACTTTATTTCGCACCTTCATCTCGACAATACTAAAAGTGAGCATCTGTTCACGAATCTTATTTTCTAAATCCGCCTGAACCAGTCCCTGTTTAGCCAAATCCCGCTCAAAATCAGATTCTAACGCATATCGCCTCTTGATTTCATTAATTTTGGCTTTTAGCCTGGACGGCTCAATAATTATCTTTTCATTTTTCGCCTGTTGAAGCATAATCCTGTCTTCAATCAAACGCTGCAACAGGTCCTGTTTAACGGAATTTACCTTCTCCTCCAGGGCCTTTCCATCTAACTCCCGGGCATACTGCATACGCATAAAATTTAAAAAATCATTAAGGTCCTTTTGCGTGATAATCTCATTATTTACCACTGCCACCATTTTATCCTGCGCGTAAAGCCCGCAAAAAGGGCAAAGCAATAAGGATATCAGCGCGGCGGAACTAATTAAGCGTCTCATTAAAAACACCTGCTTTCTTAAAATTAACGATTGCCTCTTTCAATAGGCGGCAATAAAGATCAAACCCCACGGCCACGATAAAACCATGCTGCTCCTGGCCCAGGAGGTTTCCCGCGCCCCGGATCTCAAGATCCTCCATGGCAATATTAAATCCTGAGCCTAAATCGCTATTGCTCTCAATTGCCTTAAGCCTCTTTCTTGCAACCGTATCTATTAGTTCGTTATGGCCAATCAGAAAATAAGCGTATGCCGAACGGTCAAACCTTCCCACCCTTCCACGCAGCTGATGCAAATCCGCCAGCCCAAAAGTATGGGCATTATTGATAATAATGGTATTTGCATTCGGGATATCAATCCCCGATTCGATAATCATTGTAGAAACTAAAACATCGATATTGCCATTTATGAAATCCGACATCACCTGCTCTAATTGTTTAGCCGGCATCTGCCCGTGGGCTATCGATATACGCGCATTAGAGTCTAAGCACCTGGCAATCTTATCCCTGACCTTTTCCAGATCAAGGATGCGGTTATGAAGAAAAAACACCTGCCCGCCCCTCCTGAGCTCGCGCTTAATCGCCTGGACTATCAGGTCTGTGTCATATTCTACCACAACCGTCTTAATAGGCAACCTATTTTGAGGAGGAGTATTAATTACGGAGAAATCTTTTGCCCCCATCAGGCTCATATATAAAGTACGCGGGATTGGTGTCGCGGTTAAAACCAGAAGATCTATGGAAGTTTTGATTTTTTTTAACTGTTCCTTGGCCTTAACACCAAAGCGCTGCTCCTCATCAACAATAACCAAACCGAGATTCTTAAAACTCACATCAGGCGAAAGCAACCTGTGTGTACCGATGATTATATCCACGCCTCCATTGCCTAAGCCTTTAATAATCTCATTTTGTTCCGCGGTAGTCCTAAAGCGGGAAAGCATTTCGACCTTTACCGGAAATTCCTTCAGGCGAGAAATAAAATTCTTATAATGTTGTTCAGCTAAAATAGTGGTAGGCACAAGATAAGCAACCTGTTTATTATCCATCACTGCCTTAAAAGAGGCGCGCATAGCCACCTCGGTCTTACCATAGCCCACATCACCGCAAAGCAGCCTGTCCATGGGTTTAGCGGATTCCATATCCTGTTTAACCTCGATTGTTGCTTTAATCTGATCAGGGGTTTCCTGATAAGGAAAGGTTTTCTCAAAATCAGCCTGCCAATCCGTATCCTTGGAAAATCTAAACCCTTCTCCGGCCAAGCGCATTGCCTGTAAACTTAACAATTCCCAAGCCAGTTTCGCGATCCCCTTACGTGTCCGCTCTTTAACCCTCTGCCACTCTTTATTTCCCAGCCGGTATAGCTTTGGCTTACGCGTATGAAAAGCGATATATTTCTGCACCAGATGCATGGAGTCAACAGGAACAAAAAGTTTCTCATTACGCTCATACTCAATCACCAGGTGGTCTTTGCTTACCCCTCCGGACTGAGCTTTCTGCATACCTAAGAATTTCCCAATACCGTGCTGATTATGCACAACAAAATCACCGACATTTAAATCCACAAAACTCTGCAAAGGAAACTCTTCGCTGAACACAGCGCTTCTGGTACCTGTCGACTTATGCGGAAGAATAATAACGATATTATGCTGCCAGAGAGGCTGGCCGTTTTCGGGATTAAAAGTTTTAATGGAAGCTATCTTCTCGTTATCCAATTCAATACGGATGGGCAATTCAAAAGAGACGGGGAATATATCAACGATACCGCCGCGGCGGCTAAAATCACCCTCCCCGGAAACTTGTTCGAACCTTTTATAGTCAAAATCAACTAAGGTTTTAGCCAGGTATTCCAGGTCGATATTCTGATTAAGATATAATTTGAAGGATTTAAACATTATCTTAAAAATCAGGGGACGTTTCTATTTTTCTAAATCAAAAAATAGAAACGTCCCCATTTTTGAAAGGTCCTCCCTTTCTTAAGTACTCGTTTATTTAGCTCCCCTGCGGCTCCAGGCAAGCACTAAAGGAGAGGCGATAAAAACCGTAGAATACGCCCCGGCGATAAAACCCACAAACAACGCAAAGGCAAAATTACTTAAAACTTCTCCACCGTAAATCAAAAATGCTACTACTACCAAAAGCGTCACCCCGGAAGTAAGCAAAGTACGCCCAAGAGTCTGGTTAACGCTTAGATTGATCAATTCCCTTAAAGAAAGTTTGCGGTAAAGACGGGTATTCTCGCGCACACGGTCATAGATGACAATGGTGTCATTGATAGAATAACCTGCGATGGTCAAGAAAGCAGTAACGCTTAGAAGATCAATCTGCCGGTTGGTAATTACCAAGAACCCCATAGACACCAGGACATCATGCAATAAAGCGATTACGCCTGCGATAGCGAAATTAATATGCTTAAACCTGAAGCTTACATAAATCAGAATACCTATTAAAGACCAGAACAAGGCCAGGATAGCCTTGGTCTTAAGATTCTTCCCGGCAACCGGCCCCACGCGTTCAATCTTTAAAATCTGGATATCTTCGTTGGGAAAAACCTCTTTTAATTTATTAGTGAGAATCTGATTCTTGTCTTCAGAAGTCCTGATTAAAACCACCCTTGGATTATCCTTAAATTGCTGTATAGCAGCATCCGCCAGATTTATATCTTTAAGCACATCCCTAACCTTATCAATGGAAACAACGTTCTTAAAGCTATACTCCTGAAGCTGCCCGCCGGCAAAATCAATGCCATATACCGCCGGCCCTTTTTTAATATATGAAAAGGCTCCCGCCGCAATTAAAATAACAGACAGGGCATAAAATATTTTTCTCTTGCTAATGAAATCAAGCTTGGTTTCTCCGATAAGCTTTAACATCGGCAAACTTTTAATCCATCCCAAATTAAGCAAGATCTCAAAAATTACCCGGGTAACCACAATAGCCGTAAACATACTTGCCAGTAAACCTATGGTTAAGGTAACCGCAAAACCGCGTATCGGCCCTGTGCCAAATTGAAATAACATAAATGCCGCAATTAAAGTAGTAAGGTTGGAATCAAATATAGCGGTAAAGGCACGCGAATAACCATTGCCTATGGCAACACGCAGATTCCTGCCCAAGGCCAACTCCTCCCTGATACGCTCATTAATCAAAACGTTGGCATCTACAGCCATGCCCAGAGATAACGCGATACCCGCAATACCGGGTAATGTTAATGTTGCTGAGACTCCCGGAAATAAGGCCGGCAACAAACCTAAGCCTCCAAGAATTATTACAAAGTTTAACAAAAGCGCGATATCGCTGATAAAACCGGCAAGAAGATAATAACCTAACATAAAAATAATAACCAACACGCAGCCAACCATGCAGGCCTTAACTCCCTTATTAATGGAATCCTGGCCTAATAATGGCCCGACAGTCCTCTCCTCTTCAATATGCATAGGTGCCGGAAGCGCGCCTACTCTTAAGATCAATGCCAGGTCTTGCGCTGCCTCCGCGTCAAACCTTCCTGTAATTACTGCCTCACCCGAAGGAATCGCCTCTCTTATCCGCGGGGCTGATTGAACCTTGCCATCCAAAACTATTGCCAGGCTCCTGCCCACATTGGCCGCGGTTACCTCGGCAAACTTCTTAGCGCCTGCGGCATTAAATTGCAAAGAAACAATCGGTTCATTAAACTGGCTCTGGTCAAAACGCACCTCCGCGTTTGTCAGGGTATCCCCTACCAAGGCCGCTTTTTTCTCAACCAGAAGCGGCATATTTTCATCCAGTGTATATTTTAATTCATACCCTTCAGGAACCGTCCCTGCCAGCGCGTCTTTAAGCTTGGCCGGATCATCGGAAACAATCTTAAATTCAAGCATCGCGGTCTTACCGATGATATCAATGGCGCGCTCGCGGTCAGTAACCCCGGGTAACTGCACAACAATCTCATCCTCGCCCTGTTTTTGAATGGAAGTCTCCCTAACCCCAAATTCATCTATGCGGTTCCGGATTACCTCTACGGCCCGGTCACAGGCATCAAATTTGGCCTGGCCTTCAAGGTGGGTGGTATCAACTTTAAGTAAAAGATGCATCCCACCTTGTAAATCAAGCCCCAGATTGATACGTTTATCCAAAGGAAAGGCGTAATAAGAAAACAACCCCACTACCCCAAGGATAAGCAATATCTTATAGATCAGTTTTCTTTCCATCGTTTTAAAACTCCTGTTTTTAAATATTCTTCGGGTTTTTAATATAGGCGACGCTGCTTTTCTCAATTTCCATTTTCACGTTTTCGTCAATGCGTAAAGTTAGGGTCTTCTCTTTTACGCTAACGATTGTGCCATGTATCCCGCCCAAAGTAACCACCTCATCATTTTTATTGATCCCGCTAAGCATCTTCTGATGCTCTTTTTCTTTTTGTTTCTGCGGCCGGATAAGCAAAAAGTAGAAGATAACAAAAATCAAAACTAACGGAAAAAGCTGGATTAACGGACTGGCTGCGCTTTGCTGTGGCATATTAAACTCCTTTATCTTTCTTTAATAAATTCTTAACGGTCACCGATAATTGCGCGCCGTTTTTTACCCAAGCGGCAATACGCTCTTTTTTAAGCACTACTACTCCGGTTGCCGGTTTATAATACCCCAGCTCTTCAATTATCCGGCTGTCCCGTCCTTTACGCTCATCAAAAACACTGACCCGAAAATGCGGTTTGCCTTTAGGGTTTTTACCGATCCTTCTTAAGCGAATATGTACTGCCATTACTGTATCCTCCTTTAAATGAGCACTAAACTTACGGAGTACGAAGTACGACGTAAGTTTATGTGCGAATTTATCCCGCCGAATAATCTGAGGCGGGATCTCCTCATTATTTCCTGATTGCTTCCATCATAGCCTTAGCTTTATTCACTGATTCCTGGTATTCTTTCTCCGGCACAGAGTCAGCGACAATCCCGGCGCCAGCCTGCACATAAGCAAAGCCATCCTTGAGCACTATCGTGCGGATGGCAATGCAAGTATCCATATTATGTGAAAAGCTAAAATAGCCGATTGAGCCGGCATACAAAGCGCGCCTCAGGTTCTCCAGTTCATCGATAATCTCCATCGCCCGGATCTTGGGGCTTCCGGAAACCGTGCCTGCCGGAAAAGCGGCTTTTAACACATCATAGATATCAAACCTTTTTTTGTCAAGTGCCGCGCTGACCGAACTAACCAGATGCATTACATGGGAATATTTTTCTACACGCATAAAATCATCAACCTTAACCTTGCCTAATTTGCTTATACGGCCTAGATCATTCCTGCCCAAATCCACCAGCATTAGGTGTTCCGCCTTCTCCTTTTCATCGCTCAAAAGCTCTTTTTCTAAACGGCTGTCCTCCTGGTTATCCTTGCCGCGCCTGCGTGTGCCGGCAATAGGCCGGGTCTGTACCAGCCCATTCTCACAACGCACGAGCATTTCAGGGCTTGAGCCGACAATAGAAAAATCCTTCAACTTCAAATAATACATATAGGGAGAAGGATTAAGGCTGCGCAGGGAGCGGTATATCTCAAAATGATCCTTTTGCGTCTTGACCTTGAACCTCTGCGATAAAACTACCTGGATAACATCGCCCTTTTTTATATATTCCTTACCCTTCTTTACCATATTCACAAACTCTGATCTTTTAAGGTTACTGCTTATCAATAACTTGCCCGGATGTTTTTCCGGATCAGGCTGAATAACGAAACGGTTAAAATCATTATGAATTGACTCTATCTTCTTAATCGCTTGCTGATAAAGCTCTCTTTTCCTTGAAACTCCTGATTGCTTCGGAAGAATGACATTACTTACAATTTTTAAAGTGTGATTAAGCCGGTCAAAAATTAAAATTGTATCCGTTAAAATAAAGCACGTATCGGGGATTTGCAAACCATCTTTGTTTTTATCCGGAATCTTTTCAAAGAACCTCACCGTATCATATCCGATATACCCGACCAGGCCTCCGTAGAAAAGCGGCAGGCCCGGTAACTCTACGCTGCGGAAATCCCGCATTATCTTTTTAATCTCATCCAGCGGAGTTTCTTTAGTTACGAAGCTTCTGCTCTTCTTCGTAGCGGCATCGATAATATCAATCTGTTTGCCCCTGCTTTTAAATACCAGGCTGGGATTGGCCCCTAAAAATGAATACCGCGCGATCTTCTCCTGCCCTTCTACTGATTCCAAAAGAAAAGCATAATCCCCCTGTTTAATTTTCAGGAAGGCGGAAACCGGGGTATCCAGGTCAGCGTTGACCTCCATATAAACCGGGATCACATTACCCTTTTTACTTAATTTTATAAATTCTTTAAAATCCGGCTTGTACATTAACCCTATTTTATTCTCCTGTAAAAACAGCTCCTATTGCCCGTATGACATGCCGCCCCAACCTGGCGCACCTTGATTAAAAGCGCATCCATATCACAATCATAAGCAATGGACTTAATAAACTGAAAATGCCCGCTGGTTAAGCCTTTTACCCAATACTCTTTTCTTGAACGCGACCAAAAACAGGTTTTACCTGATCTCAGGCTCCTGCGCAGCGATTCCTGGTTCATGTAAGCAATCATCAGTACCTGATTATTCTTGTAATCCTGAATTATCGCCGGTATCAATCCCTTCTTATCAAACTTCAAGCTTCCTAATTTAAATTTATCTTTTTTCATAATCTTATGTTTATCCCTCTTTGATTTAAATACTCTTTTACCTGTTTTACGGAAAGCTTTCCGTAGTGAAAAAGCGAGGCGGCCAAAGCCGCATCCGCGCCGCTTTGCGTAAAAACATTATAGAAATCCTCTAATTTTCCCGCCCCTCCGGATGCGATCACCGGGATATTCACTTTAGAGGTAATTTCCCTGGTCAGCTTCAGGTCATAACCGTCCTTGGTCCCGTCATAATCCATGCTCGTCAAAAGGATTTCGCCTGCCCCGAGCCTGGCCGCTTTCTCAGCCCAGATAACAGCATCAATACCCGTGGGAGTCCTTCCGCCGTTAATAAACACCTCCCAAAAATCCCCGTGTTTCTTTGCGTCAATAGCTACCACGATACACTGGCTGCCGAATCTTCTCGCCGCGCTGCTGATTAACTCCGGGAATTTCACTGCCTGGGTATTC
>Ga0172369_10010536_pt1 | contig 9993 bp, 8 predicted proteins | sample LakKiv25m_FD_114539 | JGI IMG/M metagenome (GOLD analysis project Ga0172369, IMG submission 114539) | Freshwater microbial communities from Kabuno Bay, South-Kivu, Congo - kab_022012_11.25m | ecosystem: Environmental > Aquatic > Freshwater > Lake | place: Democratic Republic of the Congo...
GCCCCAACGGTCAGACCGTCGGCGGTGAGAAGTGGACGTACAAGCTCGCGTGGCTGGCGAGGCTGCGCGCGTGGCTCGACCGCATTGCGACTCCTGCGATTCCGCTCGCGATCTGCGGGGATTTCAACGTGGCGCCCGAGGCGATCGACGTCCACGACCCGGGCGCGTGGGAGGGCGAGGTGCTCTTCCACCCGAGGGCGCGCGCGGCGCTCGCGGACGTGTGCGCATTCCCTCTTGTGGACACGTTCCGGCGCCTGCACCCGGGGGAGCCCGGCCACTACAGTTGGTGGGATTACCGGATGCTCGGCTTCCCCAAGAACCGCGGGCTGCGCATCGACCACATCCTGACCACCCCCGCGCTCGCGGAGCTGTGCACCGCGGCGTCGATCGATCGCGAGGAACGCAAGGGCAAGGACGCGAGCGATCACGCGCCGGTGGTCGCGACGTTCGCGTAGACCGCTCGCCCGCGGACGTGCAGGCGGATACACTTCCGCCCGGAGGCCCGGCATGCTCGACAAGCAGCACGGCGTTGTCCCGCTGCGCGGAATGCGCAGGCGCATCGGCGCCGCCTCCGCGCTTGCTCTCGTGCTCGCCGGGTGCGCCTGCGACGAGCCGCCCGCGCCGCACGTGCCGAGACTGCCGCCCGTGCTGGCCCCGCCGCAGCCCGTCGACAGCGACCGCGGCGCGGTCGGCTACGGCGGCGGGTGCCATGCGGCGCCGCTGACAGGCGATCCCATCCTGCGCCAGGTCAACCAGCTCATGGACATCAACCCGCACTGGGCGCCGGTGGTGAAAGGCACCACACCCGAGGCGGATCCCGTTCTCGTACACGGCATCGCGCACGGCTCGCACGGGGACACGGGCGGCGATTTTCCGGGCGATCACGGGTCGAGCGACGCGTGCGTGGCCATCGAGCTGATCGACTCCGAGCGCGGGTACCTGGGCACGGGCAACGGGGGCGCTCACGCGACGCTGGAGCTGGAGTGGGAGAGCGGCAAGTGGCCCGAATGGGCCTGGCCCGGCGAAGGCGACGGCATCGTCGCGATGGGGCGCTGGATGTGGGACTGCGGCCACAGCCAGGCGACGCCGGGCGCGTGCTCGGCGACCGCAGGCCGGCCATGCGTGGTCGACTCCGATTGTCGCGCTCCCGCTTGTCCTTCGTGTACCGCCGACGAGATGTGCAAAGGCGCGCACTTCCAGTACTCGAGCGAGCTGCACCCGCCGGTCGCCACGGCCGCCATCCGCCGCGGGCGCGGGACCGTGCTGCCCGGCAGCGCTGCTGCAAAGCCCGCGACGCGTGCGGACGTGTTCGTCGGTGCCGACGGCGGCGGAGCCGGCGATCGGTGCCTCATGACGCACCAGGACAACTACTCCGACCTGCTGTTCAGCTCCGACTGCTACCCGCTGTCGCAGCCGCTGGCGCGCGTGAACGCGTACGACTTCCAGTTCGACCTGCCGCTGCCGCCGCGGCCGCCCGGCGCCGGCGTGCCCGTCTGGCGCCTGGAGCCGCGCGAGCCCGCCCCGGCCGTGCCTGCGGGCTTCTCGGTGGTCGTACACTCGGACGACACCGAGCCGCACCTCACCGTGACCGTCGAGACGACCGTGCCCGCGCCCTCCGGTGCCATGCCGACGGGATTCGCAGGGACCTTCTTCGCCGGATGGAGCGGCGACGCGACCCCGCTCGTGCACGTGCGCGTGACCATGGACGGAGTGGACATCTCCAACCCGCTCAAGCCCGCGACGCCGGTCGTGCGCGAGGCGCCCGGATGGGTCCTGCAGGCCTCGCTGAACGGCGAGTTCCGGCGCCTCGCGGGCCTGGACGACGTGCGAATCGCGGGTCCCGTCGCGCAGTCGATCACGTTCGACCAGTACCTGCCCTCGGACGCGAAGATGCGCCTGTTCGTCAACGGCTCGAGCCGGCGCTGCATCGACACGATGTTCGGAAAGGCGCTGCGCGCGAGCATGGACGAGCTGGCCCTGGGCGGCTTCGTCGCGTGCCTGCAGACGACGAACGACCCGTCGTATCCCGGGCAGGTGGCGGCGGAATTCGACGGACCGGACTTCGGCGCCCCCGGAGGCAGTGCTGCATTCGTTGCGAACGCAACGACTTCGGACGGGGGAAGCTGCGCGGCGAGCCGCCTGCCCTGCGTGACCGATCGCGACTGCGCCGGCGGCGAGCGCTGCGAAACAGGGGGCAGCGCGTTCGCGGTGCGATACAGGGTCGAGCGCATTCCCTGAACAGCCGAAGGGAGCGGAGAGTCGAGAAGAACTGTTCACCACGGAGCCCACGGAGACCACGGAGTTTTCTTGGTTTTCATGGCCCGAAGCCTCCGTGTTCTCCGTGCTCTCCGTGATGAAATGCGGTTGGACTGCGGGCGCCGGCCCACCTTGCGGGGCTATTCGTCCTCTTCCTCGCCGCGCTCGCGGCAGCGGAAGTTCTCGCACTCGCCGCCCGTGCAGTCCGCCTCGTCGCGGCACGCGCGCCCGTCCTCGCAGGCCGCACAGTCGCCGCCTCCGCAGTCGGCGTCGCTCTCGCGCCCGTCACGGCGGCCGTTCGAGCACGACGGCGCGACGCAGCGCCCCGCGGAACAGGTGGTCCGGAAGAGCCTGCGGCAGTCGCCATCGGTCCGGCAGGCCGCACAGACGCCGGCCGCGCAACGACCCGCGCAATCGTCGCCGTCGCGACACGCGCCGCCGTCGGCGCATGGCCGGCACGCGCCTCCGCAGTCGAGGTCGCTCTCCGACGCGTCGCGCCGGCCGTCGTCACACGTCGGCTCCGCGCAGGCCAGCGCGGGACACAAGCCCGACTGGCAATCCGCGCCCGCTCGGCATGCGGCGCCGCCGGCACAGGACGGGCACTCGCCTCCGCAATCCACGTCCGATTCGGCTCCGTTGCGGATCCGGTCGTCGCAGGAGGGATACAGCGCTGTCGCTGTGCATTCCGGCGTCCCGCACTCCTTCGCGTGGAAGGCGAAGGCCACCGACAGGGCGACGGGCTTCGACGCGCCGCCGAGTCGCAGATCCGGCAGCGCGAACGAGCCGAACACGGGGCTCGCACGCAGTTCGTCCATCGACACTTTCGCGTCGCCGTCCCGGTCGAGAAGACGCAATGCGACGCGATGCTCCGCAGGCCTGCTTCGCAGCATCGTCGCGAGTGCGCGGTGCGTCGCCTCTTCGTACCCGGCGGGAAGCGCGGCCCCGCGCAGAACGCCGGTCAGCCCCTCCGCCGCCGAAGACAGATCGATCTCGGCGGCCTCCAGCGTCAGCGCCACGGGGTCGGCATCCGGAAGAAGCGGCAATCGGATTCGGGTCGGAATCCGGCGCGAAACACAGCGGATCCGATCCGAGCGCATCGCGCCGTCCGCGTCGACGCGCGCCGCGAAGAGCGTGCCCTCGCCGCCTGCGTCCGCATGCCACCGGATGGCGGCACGACCGTTTTGTGTCGCGACCTCCACACGTGGAGAGAGAGCGCCGGCAGCGAGCATCGTGCGGGCCGATCGCGAGGGCTCGTAGCCCGCGGCCGCCGCCAGCGCCACGAGGTTGCCGAGCTGGTTGTCCGGCCGGCCGTCGCCGTCCAGATCGTCCGCGAAGTCGCTGCTGCGCCGCGGCAGCTCGATCGAATCGATCCGATACCACTTTGCCGCGCCTCCGGTCGGGGCCTCGACCTCCGGCCCGCAGGCGCCCGGCTCCGGCCCTCTGCACCGGCAGGCGATCGGCGCCGTCATCAAGCAAGGCAACAGCGCTGCTGCAGTGCATCGGGACTTCACGGGGAGCAGACGGACGCGCACGTCGACGCCGAGGCGCCCGTCGTGGCGCAGTGGCTTTCGCAGGCCTCCGCGACCGACGTGGTCTCGCCGCATGCCGTGCACGTGGAAGCGGAAAAGCCGCAGATGCTCCGGCAGGTCGAGGCGCTGTCGCGGTTGGCGGCACACAGCCCGTAGCAGCCCACTTGTCCGCACGCGGTCGACGCCCCGCAGACGCTCCGGCACGTCGACGTGCTGTCGCGGTTGGCCGCACACAGCGCGAAGCAGGCACGCTGTCCGCACGGCGTGTCGCCCTCGCAGATGCTGTGGCACGTGGAGGTGCCGTCGTGGTTCACCGCGCACAGCCAGAAGCACGCCGCCTGTCCGTCGGACGTGTCCGCGCCGCAGACGCTGCGGCACGTCGAGGTGCCGTCGCCTCTCTGGCCGCACACCTGGAAGCACGCCGCCTCGCCGCACCCGGTCGACGACCCGCAGACGCTGCGGCAGGTGGACGAGGATCCGCCGCCGTCCCCGCACAGCGCGAGGCACGCGGCCTGAGCGCTGGGAGTGTCTGTGCCGCAGATGCTGCGGCACGTCGATGCGCTGTCGCGGTTCTTCGCGCACAGGGCGTAGCAGCCCACGCCATTGCCCACGGGGCAGGTGCTCGCGCACGTCGAGGTGCTGTCGCCGTGCGTCGCGCAATTGGTCCAGCACGCCGACGCCGGGGGCGAGCACTCGCCGCCTTTGCAATCCGAGTCACACGCGCAGCCCGGGTCGCAGGCCCCGGTGCGATCGCAGGAACACGAAGATCCGCAGTCGGGATCGCATGCACACCCGCTCTGGCACGAGCGCGACGTGTCGCAGGAGCACGACGATCCGCAGTCGCGGTCGCATTCGCATCCGCTCTGGCACGTCGAGGACGTGTCGCAGGTGCAGGCTCCCGCGAGGCAGATCCCATCTCCGGAACATGCGAGCCCGGGGTCGCATCCGCCTCCGGCCGTGCACGCGCAGCCGCGCGATCCAATGGTGCATTCGGAACCGCCGGACCCGGAGTCGGCGCGCTGCGGCAGGCAGGCGCAGAGGGACAGAAGCACGGCGGCCGGGGTGCGCATGGCGGACGCCATACCGCCCGCACCGATTCGGTGCAATGGCCCGCTCGCGTCGGGCGGGCACCGGCAGGGCTGCCGCAGTGTCCGGCAGTGAACGCTCGGACGGCGGAACGCACGGCAATCCGTGGACGCGGAACCGGTTTCCGCTAGGGTGCGCGCGACCTTCAGCCGCTCCGTGGAACCGGAGCGCTTCGCCCCACGGGAGACCGCATGCGCATCGGACGAATCCACTTCCTCCTGCCGACCGCCGTCGCCGTTTCGATTCTGCTCGGAGCGGCGGCGCCCCCGAAGGGCGCCAAAGGCAAGGGCGCGCCCAAGCCGAGCGCCTGCGTCGCGTGCCACAAGGACAAGACGCCCGGCATCGTCGCGGACTGGCGTCTGAGCCGCCACGCGATGGAAGGCGTGGACTGCGCCGGCTGCCACGGGGACAAGCACGCCACCGACGCCGACGTCGCCAACGCGGCCGTTCCCACGCCGGAGACCTGCGCCGAGTGCCACTCGGAACGCGTCGCGCAGTACAAGGCGGGAAAGCACGCCCTGGCCTGGGCCGCGATGGAGGCGATGCCCACGATCCACTGGCAGCCCATGGCGCTCGTCGGAGGGCAGAAGGGCTGCGGAGGCTGCCACAAGATCGGCCTGAAGACGCAGAAGGACATCGAGGACATGAAGAAGGCCGGCACGAAGTTCGGCGTCGTCGGCTGCGACTCGTGCCATACGCGCCATACGTTCTCGCTCGCGGAGGCGCGCGCGCCCGAGGCTTGCAAGACCTGCCACATGGGCTTCGACCATCCGCAGTGGGAGATGTACGACTCCAGCAAGCACGGCGTGCGCGCGCTCCTGAAGGCGCAGAAGGTGCTGCCGGAAACCGCGTCGGCGCCCACGTGCCAGACGTGCCACATGCAGGGCGGCAGCCACGAGGTGCGCACGGCGTGGGGCTTCCTCGCGGTGCGCCTGCCGATGCCCGAGGACAAGCAGTGGGCGGCCGATCGCGCGACGATCCTGCAGGGGCTGGGCGTGCTCTCGCCCGAGGGGAAGCCGACCGCGCGCCTGGACGTCGTCAAGGCCGCCGACGTCGCGCGCCTCACGCAGGAATCGTGGCAGAAAGAGCGCGACAAGATGACCGCCACGTGCGGGCAGTGCCACTCCGCGAACTTCGCCGCCGCTGAGCTGAAGAAGGGCGACGATCTCATCCGCGACGCGGATCACCTGATGGCGGAGGCGATCCGGATCATCGCGGACCTGTACAAGGACGGCGTCATCGCGAAGCGCAAGGACTACGCAGCCGCGTTCCCGGATCTGCTCACCTTCTACGACGCCCCGACCGTGGTCGAGCAGAAGCTCTTCGCCATGTTCCTGGAGCACCGCATGCGCACCTTCCAGGGCGCGTTCCACAACAGCCCCGACTACTCGCTGTGGTACGGCTGGAACGAGATGGTGCGCGATCTCGCGGAGATCCGCGAACTCGCCGCCGACATGCGGGCGCGCGCACCCGCGAAAGCCGCGGCTCCGAAGAAGTAGACCGGCCCTCGGCGCAGGCGGCCCGGCGGTGCGGCGGCGCGCCGCCCGGCCGCCTGCTGTCGTTTCTCCCCGCGATGCGGAGGCTTGTGGACGGCGCATCGGAGGACACCATGCCGCGCGAGGACGAGAAACAGCAGGGCTACGACTACGTGCCGGAGTGGCAGACGGAGCCCGTGCCGCTGCGGGAAGAGCCGGAATCCGAGCTGGATCGGTATCTGAAACGGCGCGTCGCGCAGCAGTCGGAAGAATCGGATCGCGAACCCGGCGATAAACTATTCGACTAGAATACCATCGGCGCCCGCCGCTCCGCACGGTTCGGCAGGCTCGCCACGAGCGGGCCGCCACTCCGTCTGCGCGCTGCGTGATCGCGTCGGTCAACCCGCCGGTACCATTGACCCGCCATGCGGAGCGGCTACGATGCGCGCGCTTTTCCGCGCCCCCTGCCCGCACCGACGGCCGGGGAGCCCCGAGGCCGCATGGAAACCGCTCCCGCCCAGCGCAGCAAGCTCCTGCCCGCCAACGCCTACACCAAGCTCGCGTCCGGCGAGAGCTACCAGCCCATCGTCGGCCCCGACGACAAGCGCGCCGAGATCTCCCCCTGGAGCGTGTGGCTGGGCCTCGGCATGGTCGTCGTCTGGTCGGCCGCGTGCATCTACATGGCGCTCAAGGCCGGCAGCGGCATCGAGGCGGCCATCCCCGTCGCGGTGCTCGCCATCTTCCTGGGCAAGATGCGTAAGACGCGCAGCACCATCCTCGAGAACGTCATCGTCCAGAGCATCGGCCAGGCCTCGGGCGTCGTCGCCGCCGGCGCGGCGTTCGTCGTGCCGGCGCTCTACATCAACCAGCTCGAGCCCTCGTGGTGGCACATCTTCCTCGCGTGCACCGTGGGCGGGTTCCTGGGCGTGGCGCTCATCATTCCGCTGCGGCGCCACTTCGTGAAGGACCAGCACGGCGAGCTGCCTTTCCCCGAGGCCACGGCGACGAACGAAATCCTCTGCTCCGGCGAGAAGGCCGGCTCGGGGGCAGGGAAAGTGCTGCTGCTTTCCGTCGGGCTGGGCGCCGCATACGACTTCCTCGCGGACACGGTGCGCGCGTGGAACCCCACCATGAACTCGTCGACGCTGCTGGGCGGGCTCGGGCAGCGCCTGGGCGCGCACCGCATGGAGATGAGCGCCAACGGCCTCGCCGCGCTCTTCGGGCTGGGCTACATCATCGGCCTGCGCTACGCGGCCGTCATCGCCGCCGGATCGGTGCTCGCCTGGGCCGTGCTCGTGCCGCTGGTGTTCCTGCTGGGCTCCGCCGCGCCGCAGGTCGCGTACGCCGGAAAGACCTTCGACATCGCGCACATGAGCGCGGGCGCCATCTTCGGCGCGTTCGTCAAGCCCATCGGCATCGGCGCCATCGCGACGGCCGGCCTCATCGGCATCATCCGCATGGGCAAGACGATCGTCGGCTCGCTCTCGCTGGGCTTCAAGGGCATCGGCGGCGGCACCGTCGCGAGCGAGCGCACGCAGCGCGACATGAACCCGCGCACCGTGCTGCTCGTGCAGGGGGGCAGCGCGCTCGCCATGGGGCTTGTCTTCTTCGCCGTGTCGATGGGCGAGTACCCGGCGTCGTCGGCTCTGCTTTTCGCGCTCGCCGGCATGGTCGTGGGCTTCGCGCTTTCCTTCCTGTTCACGCCCGTGGCGGCGCAGGCCATCGCGACCGTGGGCACGAACCCCGTTTCGGGCATGACGCTCATCACCTTGGTGATCGCTGCGGCGGTCATGTCCACCATCGGACTGTCGGGGCGTCCCGGCATGTTCGTGGCGCTCGTCATCGGCACGGCGGTGTGTACCGCGCTCTCCACCAGCGGCGCGCTCGTGACCGACTTCAAGATCGGGTACTGGATCGGCGCGACCCCGAGAAACCAGCAGATCTGGAAATTCGCGGGCATCGTGCTGGCGGCGCTCACGTGCGCGTTCGTCATTCCGCTGATGGATCGCAGCTACCACTTCCTCGTGGCCGGCCCGGGCGGCACGCTCGTGAGCAACAGCGAGGTGCTGCCGGCGCCGCAGGCCAACATGCTCGCGGCCATCGTGAACGGCCTCATGAGCGGCGCGCAGCAGCCCGTGCTGCTGTATGTCGTCGGCGCCGTGGTCGCGATCGTGCTGTACATGGCCGGGGTTCCGATGCTCGCGTTCGCGCTGGGCATGTACCTGCCCATCAGCATCAACCTGCCGGTGCTCGCGGGCGGGTTCGTGGCATGGCTCGTGTCGCGTACCGGGGACAGCGAGCGCGTGCGCGAGTCGCGGCGCGAGCAGGGCACGCTCATCGCCTCGGGTCTCATGGCCGGCGCGGCCATCATCGGCATCGTCTCGGCGGTGTCGCGCCTGCCGGAAGTGGGCGCTCCCATCCGCTTCCTGGGCGTGGGCGAGAAGTTCTTCTACGCGACCACGGCCGCGGGCAACACGGTGCTCAAGAGCGAGACGGCGGAGTGGTTCGACGGCTTCCCCGGGCAGGCGGCGGGCCTCGTCGCGTTCGCGGTGCTCGCGTTCCTCTGCTTCCTGCTGGCGCGCAAGGGCGCGGACTGGGAGCTGGCGGACGAGGCGGCGGCGCAGAAAGACGAGAAGCCGGAGAAGGAAGCCGCGCCGGCGGCCGGCGCGGGATAGCGGTTCTCTCGCGCACGAAGTATGCCCGGGTTACATTGCGCGCCCCGCGCCGGCGGCCCATTCCCCGGTGCGGCACCGGGACATGCCCACTTTGACGGAACTTTCGAGCGATCCGGCCCGGCGCGGCCGCATCGTCGACGACATGGCGCTGGTCGTCGAGGAGGAAGTCGCCTCCAAGACCGGCCTCACGGGCCTCGCCATCAAGGCCGCGTTCGGCGTGGTCAAGGCGCTCAAACCCGGCATCATCCGCGAGATGTGCTCGAGCCTTCTGCCGGAGTTCGCCGCCGCGCTCGACCCCATCGTCGACGCGCGCCCCGCCGGACGCCCCGCCGCCGAGCACCTTCTCGCCAACGGCGACCGCGTGACCGCGGCGCTGCTGGGCGTCACCGACGCGCGCGCGCGCAAGACCGACCACGCGACGCTGCTCAAGGCGTACCAGAAGCTGCGGCCCATGGCCGAAAAGCAGGTCGTCGCAGCGCTGCCCCGCGTCGGGCGGGTGCTGGGCAAGTACTTCGACGAGCCGCGCCCCGCCGCACAGGCGTGACCGCGCCGCGTCGCGCGCCCCGGAAAACCTCAGTCGTTTCTGGACCTTGCGTGGCTCCGGGTGGCGGCCCCGGGGCGGCCGCACCACGCCGTCGCGTGCGCGCCGGGCGCGGGCGAATGCCTTCGCGCGATCCTCTCGCCAACATGCCGGCGACGGGCTGCCCTTCCGGGCGCCGGACAGGTGGCACCGCGCGACGGCGGGACGGGACGGACCCGCGGACGTGGACCTCGACGCGCTCGGCCGGCGGTAGAACGAGCGGACGGAGTGGAAGGCGAACGTCGCCGACTCCGACCACGTCGTTCGCGCGCTGGTGGCCTTTGCCAACGACCTCGCGAACCCGGGCGGGGGCTATGTCGTCTGCGGGGCGACGGAGGAAAGGGACGAGCACGGCTTCGCCCTGCTTCGGCGCACGGGGCTCGACGCCGACC
>Ga0172369_10010538_pt1 | contig 9991 bp, 8 predicted proteins | sample LakKiv25m_FD_114539 | JGI IMG/M metagenome (GOLD analysis project Ga0172369, IMG submission 114539) | Freshwater microbial communities from Kabuno Bay, South-Kivu, Congo - kab_022012_11.25m | ecosystem: Environmental > Aquatic > Freshwater > Lake | place: Democratic Republic of the Congo...
AGCGATTTCAAGTTCGCCGTTTATGGACTGCGTTATTGTTACCGCCTGCTCGGCATGAACGACAAGATCGTTCATCTTCCCAACATCAAACATGAGAACAAGCTTCCTGTGGTTTTAAACTATGAAGAATGTAAGGCTTTGTTCAAAGCGCCTGAACTGCTCAAACATCGGGTTTTGCTATCATTGATGTATTCAGCAGGACTCCGGGCACGAGAGGCAAGCCGGTTGAAGCTGGGTTATATTGATTCGGGAAGGATGATGATCCATATCCGGCGAAGCAAATACAACAAAGATCGTTATGTGCCGCTTTCTCCGTTTATCCTGCAGGGGCTGCGCAAATATTATTATGCCTGCCGCCCGGTGGAATACCTGTTCAATGGTCATGAACCAGGGAGTCAGCTCAGCGTGAGAGGGATGCAATGGGCTTTGCGGGAAGCCGTAAAAAAGTGCAAGCTTCAAAAAAGAATTACCCTTCATACATTGCGCCACAGTTATGCCACCCACTTGCTCGAATACGGCATGGACATCGTTTCGATCAAAGAACTTCTGGGTCATGAACGCATCGAAACAACGCTGATCTATCTTCATGTAGCAAAACCTAACCGCAGTAATTTATTTAGCCCGCTCGACAGGTTATATCATAAAGATTGAAGCCGGCCTTTGAACTGGCACAGGTCATTGGCCGGTTCGAAGTAGAGTTTGTAGCAAAACATACACCCAATGCTTATATCCGGCGAACACTGAATGCCATCCGGCATTGCCGTACTTCGGTTTTGGGCGGTCATGTGGACAAATGCGATTCATGCGGGCATATTCGCATCAGTTACAACTCCTGTCGTAACCGGCATTGTCCCAAATGCCAGAACACACAGCGTGAAGCCTGGGTTGAAAGCCGCAAGCAGGATCTGATTCCGGTGCCCTATTTTCACGTGGTGTTTACCGTACCCGATAAGCTCAACGGACTGTTTATCCGTTATCCGGTCATCATGTACAACCTGCTGTTTCAGTCCTCATGGCAAACTATTCAGCAGTTTTCCTTTACCCGTCGTCAGTCCGAAACAGGGATGATCTCCATTTTGCACACCTGGGGACAAAACCTTTCATTGCATCCGCATGTGCATTGTGTGGTTCCCGGTGGCGGGGTGGATTATAAAAGCCACTGGAAAGGTGTTAACGTATCGGAAAACAATAAGGTGTTCTTATTTGATGTAAAAAACCTCTCCACGGTGTTTAGGGGCAAGTTCATAGAGGCTTTGAAGAAAGCCCTCCCGCCCGACAAACAACTCGTGGAAAGCCTTTACAAACACAACTGGGTTGCCTATGCCAAAGAGCCCTTTGCCGGAGCTGATCAGGTGATCGAATACCTGGGACGATATACCCACAAGGTAGCTATCAGCAATCACCGCTTGCTGAGCATTGATGAAAACGGTGTTACCTTCCGATGGTGTGATTACCGCGACAACAGGCAAAAAGTGATGACCCTTGAAGGTCACGAGTTCATCAGAAGATTTGCTCAGCATATCCTGCCCAAAGGATTTGTACGAATCCGGCATTATGGATTGCTCTCCTCTTCAAAAAGAGAACTGCTCCGTGAACTGCAGGCTGCTTTTGGGATCATCCTTCCTGTTAAAAAGGAAAGGCGAACCTGGAAGGAAATCTGTGTTAGTCACCTGCATTACAACCCTGATGTGTGCCCCTGCTGCGGCAAAGGCAGAATGATCACCATCGAAAGGCTGCTGCCCTCAAGGGCTCCACCTATTTTTATAACGAACAATGAAAATACCCGATCGAATCAACATTAAAAAAAAGTTCAAAAAAATGAACCTGGGATGGTATTGCCTGAAAATAGCGAATTGGCCTGATGAAGTTCATTTTGAATACGGACGGAATGTGTATTCTTCTCAATTTGTCTTTCCGGACCTTGTCATTTTAAGCCTGATTAGCCTATCGTAACCTAATACCAAACAGCTTAAATTCCATAATCGGTTTTATCAGCAAACTTCTGTCGAAGGGCGGGCTTCCGTGCAACACGGCTTCATGTTGGGTCTCGTCCCTCGACCACACGAAGCCTTATTTATTGGCAACTGGTGTTCATTCATATCCGTCTGTTTTTCTTTTATTTAACTTTTTTCTTGTCATTGTCATACTGCACTAACCTATCCACGAAGCACAAATTTATTTTGTTTTTTGAGCGTGGGCAAACCTAAAACCGTCCTGAAAGGCGGTTACGTGGGCTGGAAAGGCGGAAGCTCTTTTGCAAGTCTTTGGTTTGAGCGTTGGCTCGTGCGGGCTTGCAAATGTGCTTACGACTGTGGGGTGGTTATTCAGTAAAACCATACTTTTTTAGCTTTTGCAAATTGAGACCGGCAATGAATTTATTTCTATTTGTCAATGGTTTTCGACCTTCTGATAATTCAAGCATAAACTTATATTCAAAATCTTTCAGTTTACGGTTCTTCTTATCCCATTGAACAATTTTAACAATTTGCTCTAGTGTTATTTCTCCATTTCTGTTTTCTTTCTGTTCTTTATCTCTTTCTAGCAGTTCATCAACATTATCCAACAGTTCAGGAGCCTTTTCAATTACTAAATCCAGAATTGCAATTCCTGTTTGCCTTTCATAATCTGATATACGGCCATTATTGCGAACTCTTCCGGCAAGATTAAAAGCAACTGATTTTTTCTGTTCTGAAAGTTCACCTGACATTCTGCCCCATTCTTCAATCAAATGCCATATTTTTGGTGGTATAGATTTAATCTTTTCAAGTTCTTCCTGTATCTGTATCTGCATTGTTTCTTCGTCAAGGAGCCTTTTGCGAAAAGATGGATTTTTAGTATCTTCAAAATCATTTTTAATACGGTTAAAATCAATATTAAATTCTTGAGCTTTCAGGTCTGTCCAGCATTCTTCTTTTTTTGCCCATTCACCGTAAAGAGCACCATGATTTTTTTCAGCAGATTTCTTTATTGCACTTTCAACCTGCACCATCAAATCATATAACAAAGTTTTCAGGTTTTCTGATAAACCCTGGTTTTTCCAGATTTTGTACAAATCAAGTTTACATTCAGTCTTATAAGTCAGATAAGAAATAGAATAGGGTACAGTAATGTATCGCAAATCGCCAATTGCATTTGGTTTTACACTATAGATTTTTTCTGCTGTTCTGAATAAAATAACTTTTGAAATAATGTCTTCAAAATAAATACTGTCCGGTTGTTTTACCAGGTTATAATTGATGAATTGCACATAGTTTTTCTGATTACCACGAACAACAATATGAGGACCAATTACCGTTTTTTTACCGTCAATGATTTCCTGGTAAGAATTTACATATTTTGCAAGTTCTTCTTTAGTGAACATTTGACTTTTGGGATTTTTTAAATCAAATGCTTTTTGCTTGGCCTTTGTAAATCCATCTTTCAGCCTAGCATTCTTATATTGGCCTCTTGCCCGTTCATAAAACCATTTTGTTTGGGTTGTCTGACCTGGAATATGAGGGGCGAAAATACTTCTTGATAATTTCTCAAGTTGGATATGATATGGACGGTTTGAACTCAAATCAGAAACAGATACTTTATTCTGTGTATTAGCATATTCTGAAATTCGTGAAACAATTTCGCTGAAGTTTTCTTTGTTTTTGACAACAGACAGTTTTAACTGAACAAATATTCCTGAGATTTCAGCTTTATCTTTCTTTAATGTATGATAAATTGATGCTGTTGTCTGACCACCATTTACTATTTGAAAGTCTTTAACACTTTTAACAACAAATCCACCATTTTCTGACTTTCCAATTTCAATTTCTTCTGCGGTAGCAGCAAGACCGTTATTAAATGCCAGGAACATATGAGGTTCTTTAAGGATTGTAGTTCTTATTCCCTTGTTAATTTTTCCCGTGAATTGGAGGAATGAACGTACATTCTGTTCAAGTAACCTGGAACCGTACTTTTCATAGATAGCTGCCAGGGCTGAACCCGGAATGATAGCCAGATAAGATTGGTATTCCTCATTTTCAGAGGGCGAAATAATACAGGGAACTTCAAAACCTTCTTTTTCAAAATCTATAGAAATTGGAATGTGTGATTTTTCAGTAATGTTGAAAATATAGTTAATATCCACAACTCTGTAAAAAATCGGGTAACCCGAAATGGTCTGAGTTACCGGATAATCGCCAGGATAAAAACCATCAGTAAGGATTATTGCATTTATTCTAACCAGGTTTTCCTTTAGGTCTGCTGAATTGCTTAATGTGTGTGCAAAATCAAAAATAGGGGCAGATTCTTCAATTTCATTAACATAGTCTTTATAAATTCCCTTCCGGAAAAAATTAGTAATGCGTTTTGCTGCTGTATCAATTTCTTCTTTTGAGATACGTTCGGGCTTTTCTGTTCCTTTGAAAATGGTAATAAAAAGATCTATGGTTTCGTAATTATCCGCTATTGAATAGGCATTGATTTTATGCTGATTCTTTGTTCCTAATCCTTTTTCATCATGAGCTGTACGGGCATTCTCAGTTTCGCCAGCATCAGCCAATAAATCAATTGCATATTGAGTAAAAACCTGCTCTAAAATTGCACCTTCTTCTTCAGAAAGTTGTTCTGATTTTAAATCCTGAACAAGAGAATTGTAAAACTTTTCAAGTTCATTATTTTCTGTTAAACTGCTCATGAGAATAGAATATTTTGAAGTACAAATTCTTCAGTTTTAACATATTCTGAAAACTGAGAAATAATAATTGAATATTTGACATCACCAACACCGTTTCTTATTTCATTCTCTTCAATTCTTGGAAAATCATTTTCAACCTTATAATAAGTCTCGTTTCGTATAAAATAACCAATATCTGAATAATTGTCTCTATGGTTTTCAAAATAACCGGCTTCAAATAGTTTATTATTAAACTTGTTTAGAGAAACAAAATCACTTTCAAGTATTAATCTGATGGAATCCACCATTGAGTTTAGCGTTTCACCTGAATTAAGACGTGAATCCAATGATAAATGAAAAAGAAAAAGATGTTCAAGATTGCTCGTGTCTAATTGCCTTTCACTACTAATCTGGATTTTCTGATGGTTGTTGCCATGAGTTGTTTTTACCTCTATACCCCAAGTATTACATTGAAAATCTCTTATTTGTTTTTCAGCACCAACCCAGGAAGATAAAACAATGTTGTATTGGTCAAATGAAATCAATAGCTTTTTTAAAAGAAATAGTTCACCGAACAACCCCCTTTGTTCTTCGGGAGTCAGTCCATGTGAGGACACTTTATCAAATAGAGATTTCCATTTTTCAAAGCGATTAATTAATTCTTTAAGTATTTTTTCTTCGCTTTTCAGGGGTGCAACACTTAATATTAAATCCTCGCATAAGACTGAGAAAATATCCCTATGTTCCGTATTTAATAGTTTAAAAATCAAATAATTCCTTTCAGGATTCTGTTCATCAGGAATTATTTCCACACAAATGTCTCTCAAATTTGAGAAAAGCGAAAGATTCAGGTTTTTTGCATTCGATAAAGAAGCTGCTATGCATCTAAAACCTTCAGGGGATTTAATTGCAACAAAGATATCTGGCAAGATATCTCCTGAATATCTTCTGATAAGCAAACCATGAGAAAATGATTTATCATTTTCAAGTTCAGACCATATTTTGTCAATCCTCGTCATTGTCATCATCTTCTGGTTCGTAGATATCTTCAATATCAAAATTACTTAACAATTGACTATGAACAGCATATGTAACCGCATCATCATGCTCTGTGCCAGGAAAACTAATTGCAAAACCTACCATTGGATTAGATGTTTCTGGTAACTCAGCGCCTGTTGGGTCTAAAAAGTAAAGTAATAATAAAACCTTATCTGGTTTTCTTATTTCATTTCTAACCCATTCTCCATTAAGTCTTTTAGGTTCCCCTTCTTTACCTTTTTCCCGCCATAACCGTAATGATGCTTCATAGGCAGTTTGCCGTTCACTTTGTGTAAGGTCAATAAATTCATCGTTCGGACTTATGATGTGTGATTTTCGAATGTAGTATAATTCCGAATTTGATTTATTATCCTGTGTTCGTTCAATAAGATTAACATGAATATCATTATTGACAGGAAACTCTGTTCCTTTACGCTTGGTTATTACACCAACATTCCATGACCTAAGTTCATCGTTACGATATTTAAAATCTATAAACTTAATAAGGTTTTGTGGAGCTGCTGATTTAAGGTTATCATAAACCTCAAAGCCCATCAGAAATTGCCGGATATTTTCAAATGGAATATTATTCCATAAAAAATAGTTTTGCTCAGCTGAGAAATTCCCTCCGAGTGAATTTACAAAACGAATTGTTGTATCAAGGTTCTTTTGAATTGTTTCCGGCTTTTTGCTTAGTTCATAAGTTTCAATTAAGCGACCAGACCATGATACCCTTATGTTTTCAGCTCTCCTGATTTTGTTTGATGCGGAAATCTGCAAAACACCTGGATGGGTTCTAACCTTTAGGGCATATTGTTCAGGTGTACTCCCTGCCACATCAGCCATATAATCAAATTCATCCCTGAGTTCCTCACTTGCTAAGGCAATATGGCTAAACCATTCGTTAAGTTCTCTGCTCGTAAACAGTCTGCATAAATCTACATAACCAGGTCTGTATCCAAACCACCTGCCCATTTGCATTAAAGTATCATACATACGGGAAGCTCTCAGGTAATAACTTACCGATAGACCTTCAAGTGTTAGACCCCTTGATAATTTATCTCCGCCAATTGCAATTACTGAAAGCCCGTTTTTATGGTCAAAATAATTTAATACATCAGCAGAACCACCGTTGATTTCCCTTACCTGAATCCTGGTTGCAGCCTCATTAAGAAATGGCAATACATCGTTCCATTCATGTACCTGTATATGTGGGTCTATCTCTGAAAGACCAGAGTTTAGAATAAGTTGCGAAGTAGAACGGTATGATTTATATAAATTATTGTCCTCTTCAAAAGCCTGACGTATTTCATCAATTACAGACGGAATATTCATTTCAATTCCCCGTCTGTAAAAATCAAAAGCATTCTGAACAATGTCTCTGATATGTCGTTGCCAGTTGACTAATCTGCTTGTATGCACAAGCATTGAATTATGAGCATTTACTTGTCCTCTTAACCTGCGGATAGCACAGGTAACAATAAAACATTTGATTGCAAGCAACAATGAAGCAGGAACGTTATCTGACAATGAATCCCTGCTGCCATGTCCATTTGGAACAAAACTGTGATAATCATCAATTCTTGTAACTATGGGTAAAACGGTATCTGATGTTTCATCATCTTCAACCAGTCTGAAACCGAAAATCTTATCAGGTCCGATATAGTTTGAAGGAGCGGGCAGATTGATAATAAAATCCCGGGGAAGAGAATATCATCTTTTATATTGATAAAAATATCCGCGAACTCGAAGAGATATACTATTCGAGTTCTTTATTCTTCCTGGATTCTTTTAAAATTTTAGCATTTTGTGGGCTGACAATACTTTTACCTGTTTGCTGTTCAATTTTCTTTCTTGTATCCCCGGCAATTTCACCACCTTTTTTTGCAATTTTCTTATTGTCCTCAAAAGTTTTAGGATTATTTTCTTTGCTTATTTCGGTAGTAGTTGCTTCTGCTAACATATTCAATACAAGCTCCAGATTTGTCATATTATCTCGTAGGTTTTCTTTCTTTAAACACTTAAAATTCTTGTACTGTCCAACTGTTTTTCCACTCCATGCTTGAGTAATAATATCAGTCAGAGTTGCATATTCCTGTCCTTTTTTAACACCTCTTTTTTCCCATTCATCAGTCAATTCCTTTCTAACCTCAATACTTTTTATTCTTTGGTTTATCCATGCTGAACTATAACCCAACTTTAGGTAATTCTCCATAGCTCTGTCAATCGACTTTTCCGGGTCTTGACTTTCTTCTATTCTTTCGTAGCCAACTTTCGCCAACCATTGCTTAAAAGGCTCAGCTTTAGGAGATGGAATAGATTGTATTAATCGAAATAATTGCTCAGTATCAGCCACATCAGTTAGATAAAACTTGCCATCCTCTGATTGCATTTTCAGTTGTCCCAAGTTTTGGGACAACTCACTGCCTTCCAGTTTTAGCTTTGTCTTTAGTGCACTCCAATATTTTCTTGGTCTCGGACTGTCAGTTAAAACCTCAATAATATCAACAATAGAGAAAAACCATTTCTCTTGTTCGCTATCCCAATTAGAACGTATTTTTTTATTTTCAAATAATTTTATGTCTTTCATTGCTGTTAATTATTTCTCTTTGAAAAAATTTCATCCAAATGGTATTGCAAAAACTTTACATTAGGCAAATATTTTTGGGGAAGAATTATCTTTTCATTCTCCAAATGCGAAAAGTATTTTGAATAATATTCGTTTTTACTTTTCTTTTTTAAATCAGATGAAAATATAACTTCAAATCTTTCATTGATTGCGATTAGTCCTTTATCAAATGCCTTATCATACAAGGAAGAAAAACAAATTCCATTTTCGGGGTTTAATCTTTCATCTTCGCTCATAGACCATGGAATAATATGACTTGCTACAAGTAAATCAGGAATATCAATGCCGGAGATTGCACATTTGCCGGAATAATTTGAGATAACAACTTGTCTGAAAAAATTTTGATTTACCCTGGTTTTTACTTCTCTAACCTTTGTTTCTCCTTTAAGATTGTTGATATCATAAAGTATATCAGCAAATTTCATTTCAATGGTCAAATTCTCCTTTTCAGCCAAAATTCTTTCACTTTCAAAAACTAATTTTTCCTTATCATTAATAAATTCATTCCATATAGGTTCAACTTGTTTTCTACCCCCAGACATGCCTTTAATACCTCTGTTTTGATGAAATGGGTCAACGTTTGCAAAATTTGTTAGACGCATTGCAATTGAAGATGGAGTTCGTCCAATTGCTTCGGCCAGTTTAATAATTTCTGGTGTCCTGCTGTGCATTTTACCAAAAGGAAGCTTTAAGTATAAATTTAAAGCAAGTATCAGCTCTTCTCTTGTCCAAAGATTTAATTTTGCCATTGTTATAAACGCTGATAGGAATTATTTTTTAGATAATGGATTTCAGTACAGCCATATGAATTACCAAACTCATCAAGTGGAATAAAAGAGTTATTCTTTTTTGACAAACCTTCAAAATAAAGATAACCATCATCATCAAACATTCGAAATTTGTATTTGTAATCATCTTTATTTTCAGTAATCAAAATATTACTTTTCAGTGCTTTGATAGCATTGCCTGTTTTAGTGATTATAAAATTCATATTTGTGGCTTTATGCGGCATTGCGATATGGTTTTTGAGCATTCCCAATTTGCTTAAACGCAGCAGTCCTTCCACCTTCAAAAAAATAATCATCGGGAAATGACTGTATTCTTGCAGCTTCACGCACAGATATGGAACGTATCTGCTTTGAATCAGGATAAATATAATAATGCCCGTCTTTCGAGATATGAGCCACCATTGTGTGGGAATGTCCAATCGGGTCAACTACTTTAAAACGGTCTAGAAATGCTTCGGTGTTATTATGTGTTTGAAGTCTGGCTGGAAGGTCTGAATATTTTAACCTTGTTTTTTCATTTACCCATTTATCAATGGCTATTGAATAAATTTCCAGGTCTCTTTTATTGTGGTTTCTGGTTACGTGCTGAGTTACTATATCAATCCCATTGCGTATCTCTGTTGTTTTTAAAAATTCATTAATCGGTTTTGTGTATTTTACGATATTAAATTCATCACCAGGTTTTAAATAAGGTAAATCATAAAACAAGTCCTTTTTAATCTGCCATTTGTTTTCAACTTTTCCTAATTTAGGGAAATTAAATTTTTGAGGTGATTAATTAAATACTTATCTTGTAAATCGAAAAATGGTTAAAAACTAATCAAAGATGAAATTTACAGGAGAAAATATTTTAGAGTTTTCGGAGCGATTTCGGGACGACAAGTCTTG
>Ga0172369_10010539_pt1 | contig 9989 bp, 7 predicted proteins | sample LakKiv25m_FD_114539 | JGI IMG/M metagenome (GOLD analysis project Ga0172369, IMG submission 114539) | Freshwater microbial communities from Kabuno Bay, South-Kivu, Congo - kab_022012_11.25m | ecosystem: Environmental > Aquatic > Freshwater > Lake | place: Democratic Republic of the Congo...
CGCACGGCACCCCGCCGCCAGTGGGATAGAAAACGGTCTGGTCCAGTTGAACACGTTTACTGGCTTCGTCAACGGCCGTGACAGTGGCCGAGCACTCCTTGAGGTACGCATCGTCCAGGCAAAGCAGTTTCGTCATAAAGTCGTCATCCCCTAAGCCGAAAGAAGGCCTACGTTTCGGGAAAAAAGGCGAATAAATGGCTTTGCGGCATCGAAACGAGCAACGGCTATAGACAAAAAAAGCCAAAAGGCATTACGGAATGTGTCATCGTGCCCGGAAGGGCCGATGACTTTGCGCTTATGGACTCGGCGGGATTTGCAACCGGATCCTCGGGGGAAAGCGTTTCCCCCTGGAAATCCGTCTTCCTCGCCCCTTTTCGAATTCGCGCGCTAATTGGTTCTTTCTTTTCCCTAGGCCGGCTTTTCTTTCTTCCAAGAAAGAAAAGGCGACCATGGACTCGGCGGGATTTGAACCCGCAACCTCCTCCATGCCATGAAGGCAGTCTACCGTTGACCTACGAGCCCGTCTGAGCAAAAGGACACCGACCCTGCCGGGTTCGGCGCCAAGCTTCGTACGAGTTTGTCTCACTAAAGGCTAAAGCGAGGAAAAAAATTGTGCCGCAAGAGCTTTTTTAGGGCTTGCGTTGCGGCGGTTTTGGGCCGGGAAAAAGAACCGGCCCGAAAAACCCGGGAAATTACTTGCGCCTCTTGACGATCTTGACGTTGGCAGGCGTCAGGAGGATCTTGTCCTCATCGATGCGGGCCATGTCACCGTTGTCCGCGACGGTGAACGACTTGAGCTTCTGCACAATCGTCTTGAGGCGCGTCGGGTTGCGGGCCATGGGCGAGATGTTCAACAAGACCAGGTTGCGGGCCTTGAGTTCCTCCTCGACGATGAGGGCGTCCGAATCGTTCTGAAGCGCGATGGGCTTGACGTAGAAGTCAGCCGCTTTGTGCATGACGTCGACTTCCTCCGCTTCGGCGGCGGACATGAATTCGTCCATGTTCATTTCGCTCTGGATGCCCAAGCTTTTAGTCAGACCCGACAGGATGCCCATAACTCGTTTCACCTTCTATTGATGCAGGAAAATGGATTGAACCAATATGACTCCCGTTTATAAAAGCCTTGTCCTTGCCGCGAGGGAAAAAGCGACGCGAAGGAAGGGACAAATCACTCCACGAAATAGTTACTCTGAAAAAAGACGAAAAAAGAAAAAGAAGGCGGGCAAAAAGCCCGCTTCGCAGGCTTAGGCGCCGCGGGCGGCGCCGGCACCGGCCATCAGGGCGAAAATGCTGCCAAACACCAGGAGCATCAACACGCCGACGATGATGAACGGAATCAGCCATACTAGGATCGCCTTGAGGGTATCAAAGCCGTGAGCCTCCTTGTAGGCCAACGTCGTCAGGTACAGCGAATAAAGCAGGATGGCGAAGCTGACCAGCATGCCAATCAACGGAATCACTCCGAATACTCCAGCAATGGCCATGGGAGCGGCAAAAAGCGACGGCAAATAGAAGTGGGTCTTGAAATCTCCCGTTCCGCCCAAGAGTTTGGCAATGACGTACAGAATGGCACCGCCGATGAGGGCACCGAGGGGAATCATGACGATGTAAGCGAGTGCCGCAATCATGCCGACGCCGCCGCCAACTGCCGCTCCGGCCGCTCCGCCCATTGCACCGAAAATCAGGAAGACCAGCATGGCAATGACGCCATAAATGGCTCCGGAAATCAGGTAATTCTTCAGTCCGCCCATGATGCTGGCATTGGATTTTTGTTTGGCGAAGGTTTCCTTCGGTTGCATCAATACGGCTTTCCAGTCTTCAAAGAATCCCATGGTCTCACCTACGAGAGGATAGCCCCCGACGGACTCATCCTTTGTATTTCGAAAGACCGTAACCGTCGATGCCTTAAAAACGCAATAGAATACGCCGATTGACGAAAAATATGCGTTGCGGAGTTGTACGGCGAGCATATGGCGGGCGAAACCGTTGGGGAACTTTACGCGAGTTCCCCCTCAGTGAGGATTTCCAGGCCCGCCGCTGAATGCGAATCGAGCGGCAAAAAACAAAATGATGGCAATAAGGGCTAACAACACCGGGAGAATTAACCAGGCTGCAACCGCTCGCTCAAGCCCAAACCCATGGGCTTCCCTGAGAGCCAAAGTCGTCAGGTACAAGCCAAAAAGGTAAACCACCGGAATCAACAAAAACAAAGGTGAAAACAAATAGGAAGCCAATATGGACACGATTGCGTATAGAAACATCACTGGAACGAAGAATTGGGACAAAAGATAGAAATGGGTCATGAAATCCGCATTACCGGACAAAAGTTTGGCAAACAAAAACAGGATTCCAACGCCGAGGAGTGACTCCAATACAAAAACGGATGCGGCCCATGCAATAGCCATGAACAGCCGGGCGTTTGGCGCCATGCCGATTACGATCTCGAAAAAAAAGCCATAAACCAAACCGGCGGCAACGACGTTTTTCAAGCCATCCGTCAAAGACGCATGGTCCTTCAATTGGACAAAGGCCGTTTTGGGCTGAGTAAGTAATCGATACCAATCCTGAAGGAAACTCATGCACATTCCTTGCTGGAGGGTTACTCTCCCAAAACTTTCGTCTCAATCACTTGGCGGACGCGGGCGGCCTCGTACCCCAGCTTGATGAGTGTGGTGTGGCCCCGGACGCCTTTGCCGCTCTGGACGGTGTTGACCAGGCCGAGGGCTTCCAGTTCCTTGAGGTATTCGCGGTACCAGCGCATGGTGCGCGGGGGTTTTCCAAGCTTCTTGGTCACCGAGGCGTAGCGTTCGTAGACTTCGCCGGAAAAATAGAGCTTATCGCCGCCGTCTTCGACCAGGCGCTTGTAGGACACGTCGGTGGCCAAGGTCGCCAAAGCATAGAGGAGTAACTGCTGTTGTTCCGGCAGGGTGCTGATGACTTCGAAAGCCTTCTCTTCCTCCGCGGCCTTGCGCGAAGCCTCGACGTCCTGGTCGACCACCGCGGCCTTGCCCTGGCTTTCGGCCAGTTCACCGGCGCGCAGCAACAACAACAGCGCGTAGCGGGCGTCGCCGTTCTCGCTGGCGGCGATGGCGGATGCCAGGTTCAACGCGGATTCGTGAACGACGCCGGGGGCGAAGGCCAGGCGGCCGCGGGCGGCCAGGATGCCACGCAGCTGTTCGGCATTGTACGGCTGGAAGACGAGCTCTTCTTCGCAAAGCGAGCTGCGGGAGCGGACATCAAGGCGCTGCTTGAAGTCGACCTTGTTGCTCACCCCGACGATGGAGATGTTGCCCTTGCGCAGATCGTCGTTCGCCCGAGTCAGCGTGTAGACGAGGTTGTCCAAGTCCTTGACCATGTCGATTTCGTCCAGCACGACCACGACCTGCTTGCCGTCCTCCTCAATCCAGTCCAGCAGTTTCTCGTACAGCACGGCGAAGGAATAGCCGGTGCGCGCGAACTTGGGATGGAACGTGGTGATGATCTTCTGCAGCACGCGGTAGCGCGAGTCGAACACGCGGCAGTTCATGTAAAGCGCGCAGACGTGGGCGTTCTTCTCGGCGTCCAGTTTTTCCAAGACGTATTTGGCCGAAGAACTCTTGCCGGTGCCGGTCTTGCCATACAAGAATAGGTTTTTGGCCTTCTGGCCTTTGAGCACCGGCGCCACGGACGTCATGATGGCGCGCAGCTCATTCTCGCGGAAAGGCAGCGCCTCGGGCACGAAATGGGGCGACAGGGCCTGCTTATTGGAAAAGACTCCCGACGACGCGGCCAGGACGTCCTTGAACTCCGGCATGAGAACTCTCCATTAGGAAAACCGGGGCATAATAACCTTTATTCCGACACCACGGCCCGACTGGAAAAAACACGACCACGACCCGTTTCACAACCTATTTATGCACGGGCGGCATGCTTTGACACTTTTCAATTCCGGGGGTTTGGAGCATGAAGCGTATTCTGTTGCTGTTGTTGATGGGCTTGGTCCTTTTCGGCTGCACCGGCGCACCCACTCCTTCGGCCACGCCCCATCCCTCCGCAATTGCGACCGCCAACGCCACGCCCAGTTCCACACCACAAGCGGTTGCCGCAGACGCCATCCAGGCCGCGGCAGGGTCCGTCCCCCTCTCCTCCGGCTTTTCCGAATCGATGACGGGAATCAAGACCAGCGCTCCGCAGCAATACGAATTGACCTCGGAAATCCAACTCACCGGAACCGTCAGCCTCGAGGCGGAGCACGCGTTGCAGTTCGCGGGAGAAGAGTACCTTGCCGCCCTCAAACGCATCGCATCCTCGCCGCATTCCCAGAAGTCCATCTCGTTCAGCGCTCCGATGAAGTATCTCAAAGTCACCTGGGAGTCGGTGGATGGAAACGGGATCCTGATGGAAGGCCTGCAGGCGCAGCTGTACGTGGAAGGCGAATCCAAGGTCTGCATCTACAAAACGAGCGCCACGGCCCAGACCTGCACCGCCGCTTCACGCGAGCAGGCCGATGGGCTCGTCAGGGCGCTGCGCAGGAACGTGCTGGAGCAGTTCCTGGACCAGCTGTATCCCGGCGGCAAGCTGACCGACTTGTTTACCGCTCAGAAGACCGGAAAATCCAAGAGCTTCAACGGCCGCCCGTGCACGAACTTCGCGCTTTCCCTGACGCAACAAGGACTGGACGCCCTGAACCAGTTCGGCGGAAACGCGCTGAGCGACCTGCATGGCAACGTCTGCCTCGACGACCTTTTCGGCTTTCCCAGCTTGTTCAATGTGGAAAGCGCCGTCCTGAATGCCAGTGAGACGGTCAAGGGTTTCACGGAGTCGACGCCTTCGCCGAGCCCCACCCCGGCCGCAGCCGCCACCCTCACCCCCACGCCTGCACCAAGCGCCACCGCTACCGCCCAGGCGCAATGGAAGGGATGCACGTTCGAATTCGACTTCGAAGCCAACGTGACGCATTCGAGCCCGGCATTTCCAACCGACGAATATCCACGGTTTGCGTCCTATGAAGACTACTGGGAAGGAAAGCCCCTGAATCCGGACAGCCCGTTGCCCACGGCATACCCTGAGGGCCAAAGCGCCAATTGCAAAGTCATCTCCCGGGCGGTGCTTTATGAAAAGAAGTCGTTCGCGCTGCCGGACGATGCCAAACAGGTCCACAGCATCGTATACGCCAAGACTTCGCAGAAGGGCGAATTCATCTACGAAGGCTACCGCGTCATCATCTTCGATGCCAAGGCCGGCATGAATTCCATACAGAACCTGCCGGGCCTGGGCGACACCGTCGACCAATCCGCGACCTATGGGGGCTGCAAGCTGCCGCAACCCGCCGCATACAAGGTCGTCGGCTGGTACTACGCCTCGACATGCACTACGCCGCCGGAAGCATGCGAAGCCACGGGATTCGACACGCCGCACCAATGCAGCGTCCCCCTTTGGGCTGACAACCAAGCCAGGCCCACGGCATCCACGACGATAACGCCGGTGCCCAGTGCGTCGGCAGCGCCCAGCGCGACGCCGAAGCCCACCACCCAGCTTTCCAGCTAGTCGGCCGTGCAGTTTTCGGGCCCAAACCGAACGTCGAACCGGGCGCGTTCCACCCCGGCGATGCGGAGGCGTATCCCGCGAAGCGGCTGGACAAAACCAGCAGTCGGGGCATAACCGGCCTGGATGAAGGGACATGGCCCAAGGCGGAATCGGCAACGCCAGCCGCGCATCGCAAAGCCGGCAAAACGTATTTATTTTCCCCTTGCCTCCTAGAGCCGCTTTCCGTCCGGAAGGGGGTCATATCATGAAGCGGTTCGTTTTCGTATTGATCGTAGGGTTGTTGCTGTTCGGATGTACTAGCGGACCGCAGGTTGCGCCGTCGGCCACTCCGCTTGCCTCGGCCAATGCCGTCGCCAGTCCGTCGCCATCACCTACCACCGCCGTGCAGGCCGCCGGCGCAGACGTGGTACAGTTGGCCGCCCAATCGGTGCCGTCCTCCGGTTTTTCGGAATTGGTCGGCGTCACGCCGTCGGCGCCGGATGCCTACGTGATGACCACCGAGGGACAGGTGAGCCTGTCCGCCAGCCTCGGACCCATCAATGAATGGAAGTTCGAATCCGCATCGTTCACGGACGAATTGCGCAAGATCGCCACCGCCGGCTATTTCACCAAGACCGTCAGCTACTCCGGCGACCAGATCAGCGTGCGATGGGTCGCCTTGGTGAACAACGGCAACGGATACGAGGACGGCGATGCCATCGAAGCGGAGATGTCCCGCACGGACAGGTCGTCCCTCTGCGTGATCCCCCAAGGCAAGACCGCCGACTGCCTGACGCCCACGAAGGGTCAGGTCGAGCAGCTGTGGAAGGCACTTGAGTCCAACGCATTGGAGGAAAGCCTGCAAACGCTCGTGCCCGGGTTGAACCTCAAGGACTTCCTCAAGGTTTCCAAAGGAGCGCTGACCAAGAGCGGCATCGGGCGCGATTGCACGGCCTACAGCGTCGCCTTGACCGATGCCGGCATCGAAGCCGCCAACGCCATGGGCGGCCGCAGCTTTGCCGACCTCAACGGCACGTTCTGCATCGACACCCAATACGGCTTCCCCTTGGACGTCAATCTTAAGTCGACGCTGGCGTCGGCCAATGAGAAGGTGGTGCGCTTCTCGACGGCGCGCGTGGGAGTCCTGCAGTATCCGTTCTCCTACAATGGCCTCTGCACGTACCCCGGAAGACCGTGCAACAACAACCATTATTCGAACCCCGACATCTATTACGCGCCGTATCCGGACGCCACCAACGCCGTCCTGGAAGGCAGTACGGACAAATGCCAGGCCGTGCCGGGCCGAATGGCGATGAAGGCAGGCGATTGCGTGCGTTTTGACAGCGGCGACGTGTTCGTCCTCCAGGAAGTCGGCGCCTCGGCGTTCTCTCTGATCAAGTACGACCATAACCACAAGGCGAAGGGCGAATACCACATCACGCCGGTGGGCGATGTGCAGAAGGACCAGTACGACCTCGGCGTCAACATCGACGGCCAGGTCATGGCATTGGACGTCGCCGGACTGACGGGCTCGACGGCCGATTTGGACTTCATCGCGTTCGACCAGTATTCCAACGCCGAAGTCAAGCCGACGTATTCGCGCAGTTATTACAGCGGCTTTGCGGACACGCTGCACCCCACGGCCAAGGAGGCGTACTACGCCATTTTCAGCACGCACACCCAGGACGAGGAGGGCGTGCAACGCTATTCCAGCGGCGACTCGATCAACCTCAAGCACGGCGCCATGGTGGCGTTCTATTGGTTCTACCCCGAACCGTACAGCTCCGTAAGCAAGGCCGGCCGACTGGACGACCATGTGACCGCATACGTGTGGCCGTACGGGACGGATCCAGCCAACGGAACCGCATACCGCCTGGAGGTCGGCAAACCCCTGGAATTAGGGCCCGTCTCCAAGAAGTACCTCTCGACGATCCGTCTTGAACTGATTTCCGCCGACTTGACGCGGGATGGATCGGTGAAGATCGATTCAAGCAGCAGCGCCTTGAAGGAATCGAAGGAATTCATGGTGAGTACCGATGCGTATTACGACACCTACACGGTGCACCGGTTGTGTCCGTTCGGCGTGTATGGAACCGGCGTGGCTGCGGATGAATACTATACCGGAGACTGGCAGTTCAGCATCCCGTCCGATGACTTCAAGGTCACCGCCATCACGCCATCGATGACGGAGTCGTTCCATGCGTACCGGCCCAGCATCAATGGCGTGCCGTTAGTCGGGCCGATGGGCTGCGACATGAAGGTCAACAACCCTCTGGCGGCCAAGGTGCCGTACAAGCTGGCGCCCGGGCCTTACAGCGGCCCGGCGTATTTTGACGCCACGAAATTGTTCAAGAAAGGCCGCAACGATGTGAAGATGGACGTAATCAACTGCTTCCAGGGCTCGAATTACGGAGGGCCGGCCGGTTCGTGTACGGACTTCTACGTATTCTACCACAAGCCGGCGAATCAGAACGTGCCGGACGACTTCCGGTACGAGAACCAGACGTACAAGTGCCAGAACCTCATCCGGTTCGACTTCTACAACACCTTGCCGCAGAACACGAATTGCAACCCGTTGTTCCCCTCGGATGGCCACTCCACGTATACGCTGCCGGCCGGCGCCACCAACGCGCGGCTGACGATGAGCGGCTACTCCGTCAACGACGGATGCGAATCGGTGGTCATCAACGGCAAAACCGTCGTATCCGGCGCATGTCCTGTATGCCCGGCCATCGTACGCAACCCAGTGAACGCCGTGCTGCCGTTGCCGGATAACCAGATCGACATGAAGGTCCACTGGGTGGACTCGCAAGGCGGCAAGGGCGAGAAAGGGGGCTTGGCCATCGGCGGCACGCTGCAGTACGACGCGCCGAAGTGCGTGCCGGACCCGCTCATCATCGTCGACCGCTGAGGCCTACAAGCCAAGCAAAACGCCGGAATCCCGGCATCCTTTTCTTTTTGCTTTTCTTCTTTTCACTTGCATGTTCGAAAACCGCGCCGACGCCGGCCGACAGCTTGCCGAGCGCCTGATGCACCTCAAGGGCCCAAAGACAGTCGTCCTGGGAATCCCGCGCGGCGGCCTCGTCGTGGCTCATGAAGTGGCCAAAATCTTGAACGCGCCATTGGAGGCGCTCATCGTGCGGAAAATCGGCCACCGTCTGGAGCCGGAGGCTGCCGTGGGCGCCATCGGACCGGACGGCAAGGTCCATTACACCACGCAAGGAATGACCGAAGCCACGGCGCATGCAGATGATTACGCAGCCATCGTACGAAAGGAAAAAGCAAGCCTGGAGGCGCGCAAGAAAGCACTCGGCGCGGGGATTCCGGACGTACATGGAAAAACCGTCATCGTGGTGGATGATGGCATCGCCACGGGTGCCTCGCTCAAGGCCGGGCTGCATTGGCTCAAAAACCAGAAGCCGGCCCGGATCGTGGCGGCCGTGCCTTGCGCCCCTACGGACACTGCGCAAGCCATCCGCCGGCAGGTCGATGAATGGATCTGCCCGATGGAGCGCGAGAACTTTGCCGCCGTAGGGCAATTCTACCGCGATTTCCGTGAAATCAGTGACGAAGAAACCAAACAGGTGCTCAAAGCCGGGGCGCTTAGGGTGAAAAAGCAAAGGCAATAAAGGGCGGATGCGTAGCGTTTCTTTTCGGGTAACATGGAGCTACAGGTTTTGGAGAATCATACACTTTGCGCAACATCACCGAGCAGACCATCCTGATCTTCAGCGTGGCCAAATGGATCTTCCTGGCCGCCATCATCGGCGTCATCGTCGGCTCATCCACCACCATGTTCCTCAAAGCCCTCGAGACGGGCATGAACCTGGTCCAACAGCAACCCTACTACTTCTTGGCCCTGCCCTTGGCCCTTGCGTTCACCGCCGTCTTCATCCAGAAGGTCGCACCGCAGGCCAGCGGGCACGGGACCGAGCGCATCATCGAGGCCGTGCATGAGGAAGAGGGCCGGATCGATCCGCGCGTGGCGCCGGTCAAGCTGTTGGCCTCCATCGTGACGGTGGCGTTCGGCGGCTCGGCCGGCCGTGAAGGCCCATGCGCCCAAGCCGGAGCATCCATTGCATCCACGTTGGCGCAATTGACGCACTTCGACACGCACGACCGCAAGAAATTGGTCATCTGCGGCATCTCCGCAGGCTTTGCTTCGGTCTTCGGCACCCCGATTGCCGGCGCCATTTTCGGCGTGGAAGTGCTCGTGGTGGGCGGTTTGTTGTACGACGTGCTGCTGCCATCCTTGGTGGCCGGCATCGTGGCCTACGCGACGGCCTCCAACTTCGGCATCCATTACTTCCGCCACGCCTTGGGCTTGAGCCCGACACTGGACGTCACGGTTTTGGGTTACGCGGCGCTGGCCGGCGTGGTCTTCGGCATCGCGTCCATCTGGCTCATCGAAATCCTCCAGACGGCGCATGGCCTGGCGGAACGCATCCGCGTCAAGACGCCAATCAAGGCATTCGCTGCGGGGC
>Ga0172369_10010542_pt1 | contig 9987 bp, 9 predicted proteins | sample LakKiv25m_FD_114539 | JGI IMG/M metagenome (GOLD analysis project Ga0172369, IMG submission 114539) | Freshwater microbial communities from Kabuno Bay, South-Kivu, Congo - kab_022012_11.25m | ecosystem: Environmental > Aquatic > Freshwater > Lake | place: Democratic Republic of the Congo...
GCCCTTTTATTATTTTTGACAATTATTACATTGCTAATATAATAAATTTTTCTTATTTAACACTATTCAAGTGCCATTACTCTCTAAAGGAGTGGGGAGTAAGAATTGATGTATCATCGCTGCCTTCTGGCGTTTATTTCGTTCGTGTCGGGGAGAAGGTCGGGAAGTTTGTAAAAATATAGTCCGAACTGGGATAATAGGGGATTTTTGGGATTAAGAGGATTTGAAGATTCGGAAATGTGAGCAATTAATTGTCTGAACAGGATTTTCAGGATTAAAAGATGAACAGGATGAAGGAGCAACCAAGGTAAGAATAAATTGAAAATGGGAATATAAAATTATCCATTTCGTTTTACAAACTTTATCTTCAAAATTAACCTTAGTAGCATTAATATTCCGGAAATTCAATACCTTATTACAATATTAATCCTATAAATCAAATAATTTAATAAGGTTAATGGGAAGAATTAATCCCTTTGCTACTAAGGTTTGGGTAGTAGATAAGGTTTCCAAATTCATTGCAATAATTTAATTTTCATTATTTTTATTATCAAATTTCCAGTTCTTATTGGTTTTCTTTGGTTTTGTTTTTTTCATTTTTCAAAACGTTAAAACTGAGGGCATTTATAATATATTTGCCGTCTTAGATTTCTTTTATATTTTCTCTCCGGTCAGGAGTTCCTCCTGACCGCTGCCGGATGAAACGAATTTAGAAATAAAGACGGCAGGAGGAACTCCTGCCGAGAGAGAGTTATTGTTGATTCCGTATATCCGTTAAGTTAAAATCGTTATAGAACATGATGGTAACAGGAAAAAAAGAATTTTAAACAATTTGAAAAAACATTTGTTGTTTTTTTTATTTTTTTTGTATGTTTGAAATGTTCTAAAATTTAAACCTGAAACTAAAGACAAAAATTGTGAAACTGAACGGAGGTTAAAGTCGAACAAAAAAAGGAAGAAATAAAAAAAACTGAACCGGCAAACTTGCAGCCGCCGGCTCAGCTAAGCAATCTGCATGCTCGTTGTAACCTTAGCCAAATGCAAATCGCTATTCTCTAAACTTTTAAGGGAAGTTTAGAGAAGGTAAAATAATGTTTTTTATACGATTTTACAAATTTTATTTAAGGAAATAACAATGAAAAAGTTTTTTATATTTATGGTTTTATTATTTGTAATAATATTTTCAAATAATGAGCTAAAAGCATTACAAGCCGCACACGTACGTACATCTTATACTTATTGGACAGATATAAAATATATTTATCCTGAACCATGCAGGGATCCTGGTAATCAATGTATAGTCGTTGTTGCAGGTCCTTTTACTTTACCTGGCAGCATAGCACCGGTTGGTGGAGGACAACCAGGTAGAATAATTACTTTTACTTTTAATGACGAATCGGAAACTCATACTCCTAATTCTGGGCTTGGAGTAGACCCATACGTCTTTAGCAGATCAAAATCAAACAGAACTTTTATGGCTGGTGAAAGTGTTAGAATAACTGATTGTACAGAAGATGAAACTTTAGTTGGTTTAACCTTTGATTTGGAAGGTAAAACAACTGATGGAAATGGAAATTTATCTTTCTATATACCATATTAATCATAATTTTTGTTCGAATGTACAATGTTTTTTGTACATTCGAGCTTTTTTTAACACTTAACAAAAGCAAAAATAATGAATTACAAAAATATCCTTGGTTACATTCTATTTTTCTTTTTGACTTTTATAAACATTGTTTACTCTGAAATTGAAAAACCATACAACGTACTTGACAGAAAAAAAGAATATCGTTTGCGAATTTATTTTTTTATGACATATCCTTCATGCACTGGCTGTACAGAAAATATTAATACCGTGCTAAGTGGTCTAAAAAACGAAGATGATATTGAGTTTGGGGGATTTATCAGTGGAGATAACAATAATATAGATTTAAAATTCTTCAAGGACAAATACAAATGGGATTTCAAGCTCGTTAACGATATAATGGGTATGTACTACCAATACTATAAAATAAATAAAGCAAACTCTTTAATTGTTTTGGATAATAATGGAAATTTGGTTTCAAGAATTGAATTTACTAAAAATCCATACCCGGAAATCGAACAAATTTTAGGAAAATACCCTAAATTAAAGCATCAACAGGATGTCAAGATTTTTGATGATAAAATCATTAGAAATGATGATGGTGAAATAATTGGAGATAATTACTATACTTCACTTCATTCTGATAAAATGAAGAAATCCTGCTTAATGGGTAGTTCGGATTCAAAATTGGTCATAGTTGATTCAAATGGAATTGCTCAAAATATTATTAACTTAAAGACTCTCTTCACCTTTTATAATCCAGCCATAAATGAAATTTCATGGTTGTTCCCTGATAGCATTATCGTCGGAAAATGTAGTGGTATTCCTTTTGCTGAAGGAGGGAAGTCTGATGTGTTATTTTTTGTTGATATAATTAATAATACTTTCTGGGAAAAGAAAATAACACAGGAAAATGAAGCTATATCTAATTCTTTTGTCTTTGGTAACAATTTTAACCAAAATTTGATATTTTCAACTCAATATTACCATAATCCCAAGAAAAAAGATATTAAAACGGAAAGACCCCTCATAGTGACTGACACAAACGGTAAAATTATTAAATGTTTCGGGTATCGTCCAGATATTTATAGTAAATTGGAACTTAACGGCTTATACAGGATTTTTCTTGCTGAGGGCGCGAGCTATATTTTTGCTTATCAAACTCTTGGCACAAAGATTTTAAAATTCGATGAAAATATGAACATAATTGACTCAATAGAACTGAAAACTCCATCAAACTTACGAATTCCAACAACGAACTATCCGAAAGATGAACCGAGAGAAGAGTTTATGAAAACCCTTATAGCTTTGGGAAACACTTTTTCGTTTGTCTTCGATTTCTTTCTTGATAAAAAGTCCGGAAGATTTGTTTTTTTCTATGAAAATAGAGATGCACCAGCAGGTACAACTGATTTATATTCACCATTGATTAAATACTCTGATTATTTAACTGTTTACGATACAAATGGAAATTTAATCAGTGAGGTAAAAATTCCCGACAGGAGAGTTAGTATAATCTCGCTGGATAATAATAAGTTGACTTATTTGGCTAGTATTCAAAATAGATTACATATCAAAACAATAATATATTGACTCTACTTTTTTCAAATAAATGGACAATTCTTTTCCTGACCAAACTCTGAAGGACTTGGCTATTCAGGGTGAGGAGATTTTCAATGATTTCTGATTGGAAGTTATAACCACCCCGGCATTTCGTGCCACCCCTCATGAGTCAGGAGGGGATAAGATTCGTATTGATGTATCTTCGTTTCCTCCCGGCATATATTTCGTGCGAGTTGGGGAGAAGGTAGGGAAGTTTGTAAAAATGTAGTCTAAACTGGGATTACAGGGATTTATGGGATTTACGGGATTAAAAGTATCAAAGATGGGAGCAATTATTTTTCCGAACATGATTTTCCAGATTAAATGATAAACAGGATAAAGCAGACAGCCCCTTTTATTCTCTCTTCAGTACAGCAGCCGGCTGTTGCCTGGCGGCTTTTATAGCATGAAAGCTGACTGTAATTATTAAAACTATAAGCGAGATAACGGTAGGAATAATATATTCCGATATACCGAAGTCACTCACCTTGTCGGTAAATCTTTTTAGCCATATGCTTGCCGTGAAAGCAACAGTCACGTGAGAAGTAACATTTGCGACGAGAGCAATTAGTAAAAATTCTTTAATTATAAGAAAATATATGTTTGACGATGATGCACCGAAAGTTTTTCTTACAGCTATTACGTCTTTCTTTGCAAGGTATTTGGGGCTTGCTCGATAATTTGTTTTTTCCAATTATACAGAGCATTTGGATGGAGATTGTACTTTTCAGCTAATTCGCTGATTGGCACGTTATTTTCGAGGTCTTCCCGAAGAATCTTTGTCTTTTCTTTGGGTTGTATAGTTTTTTTGTTCGCATTGTTGTTCCTTTATTTATTCTACAAAATTACACCTCCTTTTGTTGTTTTCCAATTGATGCATTATAAAATAAGACACTTACGAGTATCTTTTTTTCGTTTTGGAGGTGTCAGAAAATTATATCCACGTACAAACCACTTACAAATCTGAAACAGTTTGAAAAAATCAGAAAAAGTAAAAAGTGATAATTACAGTATTTTGGCAATTTCAAAAGTCAGAGCCACTTATTAATTATATTTTTAAAAACTTTTTTAAAAGCAGTTTTGCTACCACCTGAATTTTATTTTTATTTCATTGAATGAAGACCTACTTTGTTTCCTTCTATATCAATAAAATGAGCCATGAAACCATTTTCACCAATTGCAGTTTTTGGTAAAACGACTTGACCACCAGCTTCTTGAACTTTTGTAAGTGAAATACTCAAATCTTCACCTCCATTGAGATAAATTAATGAACCACTTGCAGATGGCTCATATCCTTCACCTTGAATGATACAACCTCCGATACCTCCATTTACCATATCAGCAGGGAAGAAAGCTGATTTCATTCCCATTGCTTCCATTACAAAGAATTCTGAACCTAGAATTGTTTCATAAAATGCTTTTGCTTTGTCGAAATTTTTTACTGGAATTTCAAACCAGTTTATAGCGTTTTTCATAAATTTTTACATTAAGTTAAAATATTACAAAATAAATAATTATTTTTCAATTAATTATCTTTTTTAAAAAGTAGTAAACGTAATTCAATTACCATTATTTCTAAATTCGATACAATTAATATTTTCATAAAGTTTTAAGCCTTGAAAAATATTACTTATTCGTTTATTTCTCAACTGGATAAACAAAACCAGTTTTTAACTCTATAGTTTTGATGGGTCTGACTTCAATAGTTGCTGACGTAACAAATTCAAATTCTGGATTTTCTTTAGCAATTTCAATGGCTTCCAAAATATCATTTGCTAAAATATGATAATAACCAACATGAGTTTCATTATCTTTATCTATATCTGTTTCAGACCACCCCATTTCTGCCTTTTTAAGAAATACACCTTCACAAACGATTGGTTGTGCTGCAATTAATTTATTTTGGTTTTTTAATTCACCAATATACAATTCACATTTTTTTATAAATGCAAGATGCTGTTCTTCTGAAAAAGATTTCTTTTCGTCTCTTTCATTCCTGATATAAAATATAAATTCTTTCATTTTCTATCCTCTTATAATTAATGCACTACTCTCCTTAATAGTCCCCATTTTCTCAATTATTCATGTCCCTCAACAGAATAGTCCCCATGACATTTAATATCCATAAAGATATGATAGTTACAATTCTACTTAAATATTTATGTCACATTTTCATTCTTCCGTACTCTTTACCGTTTTACGTTTTCAGCCATTCGTCACATATTCTGTCACACGTCATATTTTAGACAATTTTAAAATGTCTGTACAGTTTGTATAGATGTCATTTTACAGACCTTCACGCTTCATAACCGTAACTATTCCCACTCGTTAGTTCCCCTCTCCCATCTTACTTATCAAATTATTTCTATATCGTTCCAAATAATACAATACGTCTATGTTTCTGAATGATTGTTTTATTTTGTTTCTATTTTTCATCTAAATATTATTATAAATATCTGTCAGAACTCTGTCAGAACTCAACAAAATTTTTCGTAATTTTGTATTTTACAAATTTACAAATATTTTGAGAATTGTATGGCAGGAATTGAGTACTTCAATGAAGAGCTAAAAAAAATAAATACGAACAAGAAAATAAAAATTCGTATGATGAAAAAAGAAAAGCAAACTAGATATAGTCTATATCTCGATGTTGTAATAAACAACAGAAGAGAAAGAGAATATCTTGGACATTTTTTATTATGTGAGCCGAATTCTTTAAGGCAAGATAAACAAACTTTGAAGTATGCTCAGGAATATCGTGACCAGAAGGAACGGGACATGCTTGAAAAGAAATTTGACTTCAAACTAGTTAATTATGACAATGAAGTTAATATCTTCGATTTCATTGAATCTTTTGGTGCTAACAAAGCAAGATTACCAATGTATTTGGGACTGAAAAAGCATTTAAAAAATTTTTATGGGGAACATTTAAAATTTAGTGATATAGATAAAAAATTTTGTGAAGATTTTAGAGATCATATTGCTAAGAGAATGCAAATGAACTCAGTAAAAAATTTGTTTGCAGGATTTAAAGCTGTCTTAAATAAAGCTTTGAAAGATGAAATTATTACAAAATCACCTTGCAAAGACATTATTATTAAGGCACCACAAGCAAAAAGAGAATTTCTTACTGATGAAGAAATAAAAAGAATTGTTGAGAACAAGACCATTTATTACGATGTAAAAAATGCTTTTCTGTTTTCCTGTTTCACTGGTTTAAGACAGGGAGATATTCGGGCATTAACCTACAATGAAGTTAGAGATGGATATTTATATTTCAGGCAACGAAAGACAGGTGACATTGATAGAATGCTTCTGACACCAGATGCAATGAAGATTGTAGAATTTCAAAAGAAGTTGCACCCAAAATACAAATATGTTTTCCAGCTCCCAGTCAGTAAAGATAAGGTGAACAGGAAATTGAAAAAAATAATAGAAACTAGTGGAATTACTAAACATATCACAATGCACTGTGGTCGCCATACTTTTAGCACCCGATGTATAACAAAAGGAGTTGATATTTACACTGTACAGAAACTTTTAGGTCACAGGGAAATCCAAGCGACAATGATTTATGCCAAACTTATTGATACCAAAAGAGATGAGTATGTTACAAAAATTCCTGAATTAATGTGAGGATATAAAGATGATCGAGATTTATAATAATGAATATGAATTCCCTATTGAATGCAATTTTGAAATTATTTTTCCTTATATCAAAGAACTGACTAAATCCGAGTACTTTCTACTACTCTTTTTAAAAAATGGTAAAATAAATCCTAAATATAAATTTCATTTTGATAGTGATATTTTATCAAAGTTTTTAAAAATAAGTAAAACGACACTTACCAAATCGTTCAATAAGCTTGTTTCTTTAGGAATAATTAATCCAAAATACAAAATAGGTAATTTACTTAGTAAAAAATTTGAAGAAACTTATTCTGTAAATAACCTATACATCAACGATGAATGTAATATTGAAAATAACACTAGATTTAAAATTTCAAAATCACCAAGATAGACAAAAGAAGAAAAAAGAACTTTAAATTGTTGCTGATTAGTGAGGCATTCCCTGTCTCATCCTCTTTGCTTAATTCAATATCAAAAAGTACTTTCATAATTTATTATTTAATAATTACTAGTCAACTTAAGAGTAGATTTTTTAATGATCAAAGCATCAATGAAAGTCTTGGAATCAGTATATCAACTATTGAAAAAGCCATGAACACTCTAAGAAACATTGGTTTAATTGAAACTGAATTTGAACGAAAGGACTCACCTGAGATTAAAAAGAGATTTATTATTTTCAATGAAAATCATAAGGAAGCTTTAATAGAAGAATTCTATGATAATGAAGAAGAATTTCAAATCGAATTTATCAAAGAGTTCTCTAAAATAAGCAAATTATCATACAAATCTTCCATTTAAATTTTTACGGGTATAATTCTATTTTTTGAATTTATACCCTCCAGCCACATTTTTCAATAAAAATTATTTTTGTATTTGTAAGTAATGACAGTTCCAAATTAGTGAACGGTACCGAAGGAAATGTCATCTTACCTTTAAGCTAAAGCTCCGGAGCGAATTGCTTGAAGCATAATTAACGAAGCTAATTACTTATTATGCTGATGGATTGAACTATGCCACTATTTGAAGATGAATATAAGGTATTAAAAGATAGCATTAAGAAAATTGAATTTATCAAAAATGAAATTGATGTTCTAGAAAACTCTCTTAATGCTATTAATAACAACCTGGCTCTTCTTGAGAGACCATTCCTCAATACAGAGCAGGCTGCTTCTTACTTGGAAATCGCTGTTTCAACATTGAGATTGTATTGCCAACAAAGACGTTTGCCATACTATTCGACAGGAAAATCCTGCTACTTTAAAAAAGAGGATTTGGAAAACTTCATTTTAAATAAGGCAAACAGAATAGCTCCATTGAGCGAACTCCGTTCAGCTGCTGTGACGGCTTCAAAGCTAAAAATGAAATAATTTAAAACAAAGAAAAGGAAAATCCAATGAAAACAAAAAATTTAACAGAAACTACAACTGAAATGAAAATGGATGTTGCAATTGAAGCAAATTCTATTAATCTTGAAATAGCTCATGATATTGCAAATGAAGCTGTTGATAGCTTAAATGCTGCTAACAGCACTCATTCAGTTGATGAACTGATAAATGAAGTGTCCGATGAAACAAATTTGACAGATGTGTCAAATTTGGATGAAGGGTTTATTAACTATGAGATTCATCCTGTACTGAAGAAATTCCCAGAAGCACAGCAAGATGAGCAGGATGCTCTTGAAGAAGATATAAGAAGTACAAAAACTTTAATAAATCCAATTGTTATTTACGATAAGAAAATAATTGATGGAAGATTAAGGCAAAAGTTTTGTAAAAAGCATCATGTGCGACCTCATTACAAAATTATCGAAGATAATGTTGAAAATGTTATCGAATTAATTGAATCATTGAATTTACATCGTTCAGAAAAAACGAAATCTCAGAGGGCTATTCTAGCTTATGAGAATCGGGAGAGGTTTTTTAAAAAGAATATTACAAATCAGTATGATAAAATCATTTTAGGGGATGATACTCCAGAAGGTCATAGTACCAGAAAATTGGTTTGTGCTTATTATTGCATTGCGGAAGGTATGTACGGTAAAGCAAAAAATCTTAAAGAAATTATAGATAAAAAAGAAAATAGATTTCTTTATGATTTTGTTAAATCAGGAAAGATAAATTTAGATTTAGCAAAATATCTCACTGATTTTGAATTGATAGAAGCAGATGTTCTAATGCTTGCAAAATACGAATTAACAAATGCACAAATAAAAACATTGATTACTCTTAAAAAAGATGATTCTGAATATTATCAGAAAATATTAAGTAATCATGATGAAGATAAAATTAAGCGGTGTTTAGATGTTTCTAGATTTGTACAACATCCAGAAATTTATTCAAAACTAAAAGCAGACGAAAGTTATTCCATTAGCGAAGCGACGGACGCTCGAATGGAAAAGAATAAACTTTTAAAAAAAGATAAGGAAAATGAGTTGACTACCATCAAAATTAAAAAAGGTGTCCAGTCAAAACTAAACGACCTTATGGCTACTACTGAATTGCCATTAGATGACTTACTCGAAAAGATGATTGCAAAGTTTGAAGATAAAAGGTGATAAAATGGAGAAATTAGTAACATTGATATTAATCAACACTAGATTATTTGCACAAATTATGATAGATATGTATTCAACAAAGTTATTATTTGAGGTATTTATCAAATTGGATGAATATATTGAATTTATAGCTTTTGATCCTGAGGGAAAAATATTTAAGAAATATACAGTACCCTATCATGAGTTGTTTTATAATAAAAGGGATAATTATTCCCTTGAATCAATAAAGCTTTGTTTTTATAATTTTTCTTTTAAGCAGGATAAGGGTTATTTTAGATTATTAAAGAAAGGATCTGAACTTCATCTCAGACTTACAGTCTCAGATGATTCAACAAATCCTTTCTGTAAAGAAATTAAGCTTGTCAGAAGAGATTTGGATGATATGAATTATAAACATTCAATTTATCTGGATATTCCTGATAATTTATTCAATTCTAAGAACATCCCAGAATCAACAAAGTTGTTTGAATTTAAATTAACAACACCTTTGATGGATAATATCAAGAAAGCACCTGTTGACTTAGTAGAGTTTTATTCTCCTAAAATGAGCAAAAATAAGAGAGTGTTAAGCAAAAGATAGATTGCAAAATTTTCTTACTTGCTGATATCCACCAGC
>Ga0172369_10010543_pt1 | contig 9987 bp, 12 predicted proteins | sample LakKiv25m_FD_114539 | JGI IMG/M metagenome (GOLD analysis project Ga0172369, IMG submission 114539) | Freshwater microbial communities from Kabuno Bay, South-Kivu, Congo - kab_022012_11.25m | ecosystem: Environmental > Aquatic > Freshwater > Lake | place: Democratic Republic of the Congo...
ACTGAACCCAGGAAGGGGATTTTAGCTTAGCATAGGAATTGACCGGGAAACAAAGGCGTGAATCTTTGCAAAACAAATCCGGGAAAAGAAAAACAGTTGGTCGAGAATTTAGGTCATGGAAAATTTACCTTGTTTATCCTCTGAAATACGAAGATGGAATCAGGAAAAGCATCATGATCCCGTGATTCACAGTGACGACGGGGTATCAAAATACTGTAAAGATAAGGGTACCTGGAACTGAAAACATTAGAAATGAGTTCAAAAGGATTCGCCCATGAAAGTTGGAGCGTTATCTGAGGATTTTTCAAAGGTATCTTTTCAGGAATTTCGAGTTTAATAAAGTGCGCTGGCCAACGCCCTTCTTTTTTGCAACTTTCTTCTTTGGCGGGATTCTAAAGAAAAAAGTTGCGAGTGAAAATCACAAGTTTAATTGAAGCCTTATGGGTTTATATACTTTGAAAAAGTTTACCTTTATAATGGTCTACGCGAAGAAAAATGTTTAAAATGCCACCATAGTAAGGCAATTACAATAGAAAATTTCAATTAAATATTATAAATTTGGTTGTTTATAGTTAGACAATAGTACGAAGACACTTAAATTTTACAATATGAAAACCATTAACTTTAAAACTGCTCGCTTCCTTATTCAAGGAATAATGATTATTGCTTGGATTAACCAGGCATGGACGCAGAATAACAAACCAGGAATCATTAATTCGGACAAAATCAGATCTATTGCACTAATCACAACAACGATTACAAGGCCAGTTGCCGAGAATAATTTTGCTTACGAAATTGTTGAGGATCGCGCCTTCCCGATTATGGAAGCTATTGTTCAGCTTGAAAAAAGCAAACTGGATTGGATAAGGACAACAACTGCAAAACAATTGAGTAATTCTTTTACTGCAAAAGTTATTTGGGGAGACACATTAAATTCATTACCTGGGATCAGGTCCCTAAAGCCAAAGTACAAAAAGGTAATTTTGATTCCAATCGATGAAAGCAGATACTTTCCTGCATTTGTGGTCGACACAGGAGACCTGATACCATTTTTAAGTTACCGTAATGATGCTAAAGGATTTTTCAAAAATCCTGATAACTATAAAAACAAAATTGGTGAAATTGGCCAGGCAATTAGCACCGATCTCATCGCCATTTGCAATATCTATTGTTCAATAAAAGTTATGGTCACAAGTCGTTTGTGTATTACCACAGAATTATATTTGTTCTATCCCGATGGAACACTTTTTGTAAGTGGAAGGGGAACGGTGGAATCCGTTCCCAATACAACTGTTGACAATCTTTTTGATTATGAAACAGCATTTGGCAGTTTTCCATCGTCGCTGTATCTTGCCCTTTCTGAGGTTACTCAAAATGTCTCAAAAAAAATGAATAAAAAATAGTTTATTTTTATAATTATAAGTATTTGGATGAGAATCAAAATCCAAGAAAAGAGAACCTGGTGGTTTTAAAACTCGATGTTAATTTTGTTTCTTCTTCCCAAAAGAATAACTTATCCCAAGAGAGAATTTTATAAGGGGAGCAACTAACATGGAGGAAGTATTTACATCAAAATAAGAATTGGAATTAACTGTAGGAATAATTACACCTAACTGTAAAACACCTTTAAATATTTTACCTCCTACTTTCAATGTTACTGCTGGTTCCAGATTCAAAAAATCAAGAGTGAGGTCTGAATAATAATGAAAATCAGTATTCCAAAATTCAAATTTGTCGTACAGGTAAGCATGTATATTAAATAAACGTATCCCTTCGGCCATGAGCATATTGCCAGATGGTTTAACCCTTGCCAACTTGCGGGCAAAAATCACGCATGACAATACAGGACAAAAAAGCCAGGATGGCGGCCATCGTCGCCGACTGGCAGGCAAGCGGGCTGAGTCAGTTAGAGTACGCTCAGCTTCATAATTTCAAAATCGGGACATTACGTTATTGGGTTGCGCGTCAGCGAAGGATTCGGGAACCATCCGGAGCATTTATTCAACTTCTAGGCAAATCTGAGCAACCAGGGACGTCACAGCAGATTCACATCCGCTATCCGCATGGCATCGAACTGGTGTTGCCCTCGCATACGCCGGTTCAGGTGATCCGGGCGCTGATCCAGCAATAGGGTATGTTTTCGCTGGGGACAGCACGGTATTTTCTTTACCGTGAACCGACCGACATCCGAAAGAGCTTTGACGGGCTGTGCGGATTGGTAAGCAGTCGGTTGGGACAAAATCCGATGAACGGCGATGTATTCATCTTTGTCAACAAACCGCGCAACCGCATCAAACTGCTGCGTTGGGAACCGGGCGGGTTCGTGTTGTTCTACAAGCGGTTGGAAAAGGGCACATTCGAGCTTCCGGAAGTGCACAACGGAGGGTTTAGCCGGGAAATCGACTACGGGGAGCTGGCTATGATCATCACTGGTATTTCGATGAAATATGCAAAAAAACGGAGGCGTTTTTTACAACAAAATGTTGTTGATAAATATCGCTGAATGTGTTATTTAGCAAGTGTTTTCCGTCGTAAATTTGACTCATGTCAAACACGGAAACGGTCACCATAACCAAGCAGGAATACGAAGATCTGAAAGCCCAGGTGGTTTGGTTTAAGCATCAACTTGCCGAACTAAAGCGGCTGATGTATGGGGTCAAAAGCGAGCGTTATATCTCTTCACTTCCCGGCCAGATACCCCTGTTCGACTTTCCTGAAGAACAGCCTCAGGAACAGCCCAAGGAAACGATTACCTATACCCGCAATAAGCCGGGGAACGAGAAGAAGCAGCCGTTGCGCCTGGAACTTCCTTCGCACCTGGAGCGCAGGGAAGAGGTGATCGAACCGGAAAATATCCCTGCCGACGCAAAGAAGATAGGTGAAGCAGTGACTGAAATCCTTGAATATGAACCAGCCAGCGCCTACGTACGCCGCATTATTCGTCCAAAATACATCACCGAACAGACCGACGAACAGACCAGCATCGTGATCGCTCCGCTGCCATCGCTGCCCATCCCAAAAGGAAACGCCGGGGCCAGTATGATCGCCCATCTGCTGGTGAGCAAGTTCGTTGACCACCTTCCGTTTTATCGTCAGGCACAGATTTTTAAGCGTCAGAACCTCAATATTGCCGAATCGACGATCAACGGCTGGTTCAATGCCGGATGTGACTTGCTCGGAGGGATATATAACGCATTGAAAACGCGAATGCTGGCCTCTGATTACCTGATGGCGGATGAAACCCCGATTGCGGTTCTGACCCAGGACAAGCCCGGGGCCACGCACAAAGGGTATCACTGGGTTTATTATGATCCGGTTCACCGGCTGGTTTTGTTCGATTACCGAAAATCCCGTGGACGGGAAGGTCCGGATGAGATATTGAAGGACTTCTGCGGATATCTTCAGACCGATGGGTACAATGCCTACGATCACTTTGAAAAGCGACCCGAAATCACCCTTCTGGCCTGCATGGCCCATGCCCGCCGCAAGTTCGAGCATGCCCTCGACAACAACCCAACCCTGGCCTCACATGCCATGAAGCTCTTTCAGGCGGTGTATGAAATCGAACGCGAAGCACGGGAAAAGCAACTGGGCCCGGATGAAATCAGATCGCTGCGGCAGTATCGGTCGAAGCCCATTCTCACAGAACTCGAAAGCTGGCTGAAGGAGCAGATTGTGGTGGTACCTCCAAAAAGCGCCATCGGGATGGCCATGGCCTATGCGCTCAATCTCTGGCCCCGGCTTATCCGCTATATCGACGACGGTCGTTTCCATATCGACAACAACCTGATCGAGAACTCCATCCGCCCCGTAGCCCTTGGGCGGAAAAACTACCTCTTCGCCGGCTCCCACGAAGCCGCCCAGCAGGCCGCCGTGATCTATTCCCTGTTGGGAATCTGTAAAATCCATGGAATTGAACCCTTCGCGTACCTGACCCGGACCCTGTCCCTCATCCCGGAGCATCCGGCCAATCAACTGCACACACTTCTGCCCGGGCAAATTTAGCATTTAGGGTTTATCTGGAAAAGATGCTCGTGGCCGAAGGGATACGAATGACTTGAATTGTCAATCTTATCTGTGGTTATGCCATATCCACATCCACCGTAACATTGGAACAAACGATTTTTTTCATTGCCGAAGGCAGTAAAATACCCTGCTCCTGCCTCCCCAAAAAACATGTTGAGCTTTTCAACTGAGGAATCCGAAATAGTTGAATGTCTATTATGATACATTCCGTCAATCATGACACCTGTATGATTCGATATTGCATAAGCAGCTTGCAAATTATATAGTCCGCAACCGGACAATCCTATTGAAGCCGATGTATTGAATTCTCCTTTTTCTTTCAGTAAAGGAGAATTAATAACATTTGGCTTGTAGAGGGTAACACAGCCTGTGAAAATAAAAAGTACAGTGAAGAGTGGTATTTGCAGAGCGATTTTCATAATTCATAGCGTCTGACTAAATTTCAGCAGAAGTTCAGAACCTATATCTTGTCAATATACAACAATTTCACGTCAAAAAGAAAAAAAATCATTAAAATTTCATATTGAAGTCTTCTTTAAATAATTAATGGGTTAACTTGGAATGAAATAAATAGATACAATATTTCTTTTGTGTTTCCGATAGTTTGTTATTATTAGCCAAGTATTCAAGAGTTCTTTTTTTTTCGACTTCAGCCTGACCAAGATTGTGATTTTTAATTAATATGCTACTATAATAATACGAAAATATGTAGTTTCGGGGATAATCAGTTACCAGGGTTCGGGCATATTTCTCGGCGGATTGAAAATCTTGTTCATAATCAAAATAAATTTTCATTAAAAAATAATTGCTTTCAGTCCTGACTATATTATTTTTCGATCTTGTTAATTTCTTCAACTGCTCAACTGAATAAGTTTTATCAATACATGTCCTGTGAATCAACAATTTATAATAAAAAGAATATTTATCATTGATTGAAGCATTCATGTAACTGACAAGGTTCTTAACCAAAATAAAATATTCATTATTTCCTGATCCTTGATTTTTTTCACTCGTTGTCAACTTCCGATTGATTTCATTCAAACAAAGAAGTGCCGAAAACAATTCGTTATAATAAAAATGAACACGCAACTCAAAGGATAATAAAAATATTAATGCAATATCATTATTGGCATCGGTGATTTCCTTTTTAGTAGTTTCTAATTGTTTAAGAAGCTTATTACGAAAATCAGAACTTTTTTCACCTGAGATAATCATCCACCAATAATAATTTATTGGAGCTGTGCAACTTGTAACAAGATCAGAGGATAACCCATTAAATGACTTTTCATCATCGAACTCAAAATTTAGCTGATTAAAATAATAATTTTGATTTCTTTCGGTCATCGGAGGAATATCATTGGATGCAATTCCCTGATGACTCTGAGGAAACCCAATTTCACCGGATAAGAAAAGTAAAATTATTATCCCGATAAGATTATGTAAAGGATATTGCATGAAGAAAATAACTTACTTGAAATTATGATGAAACCAATAAGGTTTTGACAATTCAGTTAAAATGGCTTTTTGAATAGCTTGATCAAGGGCTTTATTATAATTGTTGCAAATAATTTCTGTCCTGTATCTATTCCCAAAATAAAACAATTGAAGAAAATAAGTACATAAGATTGCGTTGACATAATGCCCATTTATAATTGATATTGTGACTAATGCAACCATTCCGCCGTTTAGGATAAACGCATTTACTCCTTTTAAGCAATCTTTGCAATAAATCTGGCCGAAACCAGGAATGAAAGAAGAAAGTCGCTTTGCCTTCTTGACATCTTTATGTTTGAGATTTGCGACTGAATCGAGTAAGGCTATAATTTCAATATGATTTTTATAAACATGATTTCCAGGACTATTCCTTTGATAATCATCCAAAATACGCTGTTTAGCTTTTGTGAAATTACAACTTAATACATCTACAATTAAAAGGTAATAAGATGCCTGTATTATGGTTTCCGTATCGGATGCTGATTCCAGAACATTTAATAAGATATTTGAGGCCGACTGATAATCCTCCCTGATAATTTGATTTATTGCCTTATCAATGATAATCTGTGAAACTTTATTTTGAGTGACAGTATTAGCAAGAGATAAACCTAAATATTTGTTTGAGTTATCCAATTCTCCCAAATATCGATAAGAAAGGGCTATTTGCAAATAAACCGAATCCAATAACTTAGAATCCCTGTCTTGATATACATATCTCTTGTACTCAGTTATTGCATCATCATATTGTTTGATCGAGAAGATAGAATCGGCAAATGCTAAAGGGGAAGAAGCTTTATAAGGAGCCTCCAGCGACATCATAAAGAAAAGTATTTTAATCAAGTTCATTGACAAAACCTATAACTTTTGAGTGGATATCATTATAGTATTTTTCATTATAATGCTTTGCGGATATTACTGAGCCTAAGATATTTGCCGTATAAGTGATCAGAAAGATAGTTCCAAAAATAATAAAACCCGATGAACCGGGTCCTCCGGTTTTATATTCGACCACAGTGCGATAACCTAATAGTCCGTTCACAAACAAAGATAAAAGGCCATGTTCTATGTTTTTTGTGTAAAACTTGCCAGTTCCTGGAACGATTGCAGACAAAGTGCCAGCCAGAAGAGGACTTTTTGATTTGAAATTTTTAAGTTCCGTTGAATAATCATATAGTTTCGAAACAGTCAGGTCCGCATTTTTAAGTTCCTGGGAAGCTGATTTAGCGTTATTCATTAACAAATAACTTGAAGCGAGCAGAAGTGTCATGTTCTCGGAGTACTTCTTCGATAGTACTCCTTTGCTAAAATACTGGCAAAAAAATAACGCAGAATCAATATTATTATTTAGAATATAATTCTTACCGGATTGAAAAAGTGATTTTTCGTATAGGTTTGAATCTTTATTTGAGACATAAGCCAAATATCGGTTTGATAGTCCGTAATCCGATATCTTGGAATAGGATATTCCGATCAAATAATAAATGGAATCATTCTTATTTGTGACAAAGAATTCATGGAGGAAGAGAGCGGCCTTTAACTGACTGATAGCCCGTTTGTAATCATTCTCTGAAAATAAATATTTTCCAAAACCATAATAGTTTAGGAAATGCTTTTCTATCGGATTTTGTCCGACTAAAAAAAAAGAAAAAAAAAAGAAAATAACTATTAGTGGTCCTACCCTTGTTATATTTATAGTATACATCGTCAGATACAGTTTCTCCTAAATGATACTTTTAATACAAATCTGAGATAATTAAATCTTCAGTCACCCTTTTTGGAACGTTGAGCGTAATAGTCTCATTTGCAAGCAGATTTATTTTCTTATTCCCTATCAGTAACTGCTTACCGGATCATATAGGCGGTTTGTGCTTTTATAACAGGGATATTTGTCTTCTGAAAAGACGTTACATCTCATTATTCTATCAATTCCTAAGAAAAAACCCTTAATCCCATACTTCTGAATAGCTTCGACTGTAAATTGAGAACAACTGGGATAAAAATAACAACGTGGTTTCATTTGTGATGAAATAAATTCTCTGTAAAATAAAATAGGGGACTTTAAAATCATAGTTAATGTAGATTCCTTTTTTAAATTATCAGGGCTAATATTAGAATTTACTATTAATTCACTATTATCCATCTTTTTAGAGGCAATTAAAACAAAGTCCTCACATCTTTGGCAACACAATCTGTTTGAAGTAAAAAATACAATTACGAGAATAAGAATTCTTTGCACTGATATTAGAATTAGATTATTTCACTTGGAAAACAAAGTCACAGCAATATCCAATTTCCAATTGTGGCAGAGAATCGGCTTATATTGCAGGGACTGACTAAACACTTTAGCCCCTTGAAATTTTAAAAATGCTTATAAATTTTATATCAATTAAATTTATAAACAACTCCAATATTGTAAGGTGCTTTCTTATTGGATGAAAATGACAAGTTCATTCTATTAAGAATGGATGAATGCTGACTGCCGACATAAACTGTTTGCCAATGCGAAGCTAAAGCTCCAATGCCAGCACCTATCCCAGTAAAAACTACAGTCCAGATAGCAGTACCGGCAAGAAGCGTTCCTACTTCAGCATCATTTGGATTAGCAATGACAGCTATTAAACAAATTGCTAAACAACCACCCCCGAATCCTGCAGCATAGGCTCCAATACGATTTTTTTTACCCATAATTAAATTTACGTCTTGCAATGCCAACTGTTTTGGAGCATCAGCAAATAAAAAATTAACTTTATTATCAGGGGTCAAATACCCTTTCTTACCTTCTAATATTGAACCATCTTTTAAAGTAATTTTCATTTTAGAATATTTTTTCTGAGCAGAGATGTTCCCGCACAACGCAATTGATAAAATCGCGACACTTAAATAAAGTAAAAACGTTTTCATAGGTCCTCCTTTTTTTGTTTGTTTAAATGTAATTTGTTCAATTGAATAATATATAGCTGGTTGATATGTGTATTCTTAAATTCAGGCTTCAAACTACCTCATATTAATGGAATTGTAATTACCCTATGAAAAACTGCTTCAAATGTGTTATATAAATAGCAATGGTGCTTAAAACATCTTTTTGCGGCAAATGTAATAATAAACAGTTATAAAATGCAAATATTTTGAAAAAAAAAACACCCCCTAACAATAATATTTTTATATATTTAATATTCTGTTAAAAACATTGATTAAGATAGGGTAAATGTTTCTTTTATAATTCCTCCATCGAATTTATCAAGGAAAAAATTGATAGGATTGCGACAATTACACAAGTAAAAGCCCCGGTTTCCCGGGGCCTTAAAGTTACATTGTTCCTTCATCCGCGAAGGAATAGTACCGGTCATCCCCGATGATTATATGATCCAGGACAGCAATATCCAGTAAGATACCGCATTCTTTGATCTTTTTAGTGATCTTCTGATCTGCCTCGCTGGGCACGATATTGCCTGAAGGATGGTTATGACCCAGGATCAAACTTGAGGCATGGTGATCGATGGCTATCTTGTAAATCTTTTTAGGGTCAACTACGGTCCCTGAAACACCGCCTTCGGATATCCGGACTTTTTTAATTACCTTGTTTGCCTTGCTCAGCATTAAAATCCAGAATTCTTCGTAGGGAAGGTCGCCGATCAGGGATTTGAAAATTTCAAAGGCATCAGTGCTTCTTAAGATTTTGTCTTTGAGAATGACTTCGGATTCGTTCCTGCGACGGGCAAGGGCAAACATGGCACAGATCTTCACTGCCCTTTTCTGACCGATGCCCTTGATCTTCTGCAGGTCGGACACACTGATCTTCCAGAATTCGCAAAGGCTGTTTCCACAGCGGGAAAGCAGGTTACGGGCAATCTCCAGCGAGTTTTCGCCTGAAATGCCAGAGCCTATGATGATACTGAGAAGTTCCGCGTCTGAAAGACTCCCGGAACCTTTCATCAGGAGTTTTTCGCTGGGAAGATCATCTTCCGCCCAAAGGCGCATGGGAATTTTGTTTTCGTAATGTTCGCCGTTCTCCATGGCGAAATCGGGTGTTGTGTTAGCTTTTTTCATAGGATGATTGGTTTTAATCAGCCGGCTGGCCGATGGTGAGTAAATGAAATTTACCCGGGCAGGAAGCGTAGTGAAAATTTTCAGCAAACATTAGGGTCATCCCGAGTAGTCGGGATGAAAGAACCTGAAAGGCGACAATTCCGTCAGGAGGTCGTGTTTAGCGCAAAATATTTTCACGAGCATAACTTTGTGAATTTCATTTGATCACCGTGCGTGGGTGGCACTCATGCTGGATCTCAGCGAGCATAAAAAAAAGCAGGCAGCTTTCGCTGCCTGCCCTGTATGTTGTTACTTGCTTTTCTTTGAGAAGAGCGCCTGGAACTCTTTCAGTTCCCAGTCAAACTTCAGAGGATCTGAATCAATGAGATCTTGTGTGTAGCCTTCGTAGTAAATCTGATCCATCATTTCGGTGAAGATTTC
>Ga0172369_10010545_pt1 | contig 9986 bp, 8 predicted proteins | sample LakKiv25m_FD_114539 | JGI IMG/M metagenome (GOLD analysis project Ga0172369, IMG submission 114539) | Freshwater microbial communities from Kabuno Bay, South-Kivu, Congo - kab_022012_11.25m | ecosystem: Environmental > Aquatic > Freshwater > Lake | place: Democratic Republic of the Congo...
ATAACCCCGCTCTTGGAGAAATTGACAGCGAGGTAGAGTTCCTCATTGACCAGTGTTCCCGTGCTGCATGAACTACGGCAGGGATTTCTGGCGAGCTGGTTGAATAAAGAGCGAAAGTCCACAGAATAAGAGAGATTTTTTCGAGCATGAGCATGACTCTGGACTAAGAACAGGTCATTGCTTATCACTTATTACTCATCACTCATCACCATCCCCTCCCTCACCCGATACACCCGCGCGTCGGCGCCGGAGGGCAGGCCGACGGCGTCCACGTCGGTGGTGGTGAGGATCACCTGTGTAAGCGGAGTGAGATAACCGAGCAGCGCCGCGCGGCGAGTGCTGTCCAGCTCGGAGAAGATATCGTCCAGCAGCAGCACCGGCCACTCGTCAACCAGTTGCCGCAGCAGCCCGCATTCCGCGACGCGCAGCGCTACCGCCGCGGTGCGCTGCTCCCCCTGCGAGCCGAAGGTGCGGATATCCTTGCCGCCCACCAGTATCTGCAGATCATCCCGGTGAGGCCCGACCAGTGTTGTGCCGCGCCGGATGTCCTCCTCCGCGCTCTCCTCGATGGCGTCCGCCAGCAATGCCGCCAGCTCATCACGGCCCGCGGCCTCCGTCTCCGGGTCCCCCCACTCACGGCAGTAGGCGATGGTCATCTCCTGCCCGGAAGCGGTCAGGCCGCGGTAGATAGGCATGGTTTGCGCGTTCAAGTCCGCCACAAAACGCAAGCGCACCTCCAGCAGCCGCCCTCCAAACGCCGCTAACTGCGCGTCCCATGGCGGCAAGCCGGAGGCCGGAGCCTGCCCCTCGCGGATGTCCTTCAGCAGCCGGTTTCGCTGATCCAGCACGCGCCCATATTGCCGCCATGCCCACTGGTAAGTGCGGCTCATTGCGGAAAGGTCGGTATCCAGGAACGCCCGACGCCGCGCCGGCTCGCTGCGGATAACCTCCAGATCGTCCGCCAAAAAGAGCACCACGGGAGCCATCCCCGCCAGATCTGCGACGGAGCGCGCGGCGCCATTCACCTTGATGCGCTTCTCCGCAGTGCCGCCGCGCCGCGCTTCGCTCCCCGTCGCGGGCGTCTTCCGACCAAGCGATACCTCGATGGTAAACGCTCCGCGTCGCGCGCTGTCGAATCCGGCGGTCACCCGCGCTATCTCTCCGTCCCAGGCGATCATCTCGCTCTCCTGGCTCGTTCGCGGCGACCGTCCCGTTGCCGCCAGGTATACCGCCTCCAGCAGGTTCGTCTTCCCCTGCGCGTTCGCCCCCGCGAAGATGTGCATCCCCGCCCCCGGCGAAAGCTCGAGGTGAGCGTAATTTCTGAACCCGTCCAGCAGCAGCGCGTGTAATTCCACGGCTACATGAAACCATAAATGCAGGCAGCTTGGCTAGTGCCGAATTGATTGGTGGATTAATGGATAGTGGAACGCCGCAGTGCTAAAATCCGTTAAAAGCTGCTACAATAAAACCGGTTGAAAGGGGGGCAACATGACAGACATTATGAAACACGTGGAAGCGCTGAGTTTCAAGGAGCGCTACATGCGCGTGGGCGACGGCGCGGGCGGATGGCGCATCCTGCCGGCGGAGTGCCGGTTCCTGCACGATAAAACCGCCGATACGCTAATGCCCTTCGGCGTGGCGCAGATGGACAACAGCGAAGTATTGTTCCTCGGCAGCGCGGAGACGGCGGCCACCGCGGAAAAGCCGCGCCTGTTCGAGCCGGTAACGTCGATCAGCGGTGACGGCGGCGACACCTGGTCCGAGTTGGCGCGCATTCCGGAAGTACCGAGCGGGCGGCCCATGATGCTGACCGATCTGGGGCGGGGCAACCTGTGCTTTCAAATCGCCGGCGGGGCAACCAGCTCCTGCCTGCGCATGTTCAGCCACGATTACGGGCGCACCTGGGACGACCGGCTGGAGCTGACCGCGCCGGAGGGGGAGGCGTGGGGAGTGGAAGGCAACCCGCTGGTGGACTACGACGACGCGGGTCATGCAATGCGCATCGCCGAGATCGGCTACAAATCCTACTCCGCCAAAGTATGGCCCGGAGCGTTTGAGGGCTATATCCGCTGGTCCGCTGATGATGGCCGAACCTGGGGGAACGAGGTGAAACCGGCGAGCTGGATGGTGGAAAAGGAATGGCAAGGGGAGAGATACCCGCGCGGAGTGAGCGAAGGCTCGCTCACGCGCGCGCAAAATGGCTGGCTGGTAGCCGGCCTCCGCCTGGACATGCCGCCGCGCTTTTATGCCGGCGGCGCCGCGTATGTCGATTTCGACGACAGCCTGGAGGGACTGGCCATCTCCATCTCGCGCGACGATGGGCGGACCTGGTCGGCGATGAACGAGCTTTTTGAAGCCGGGCGCCATCACCCACACCTGATGACGCTCCCTAACGGCGATATATTGATGACTTACATCGTGCGCGATGACGTGCGGAACGGGCGCCTGGCCAGTTACCACCGCGGCTGCGAGGCGCTGCTCAGCCATGATAACGGCATCACCTGGGATACGCGCCAACGCTACGTTCTCGACGAGTTTGCCTTCTTCGACGGGAAAAAGTGGTGTAATGGCGAGACGGGACATCTGTATTCCACACGGCTGGCTGACGGGCGCATCCTCACTATTTACGGCAATTACTTGAGCAAAGGCGCCTGCCTGATTCGCTGGAAGCCGTAATTTCCCCGGGAGGTGTTCAACATGCCTTCAAAACCGATCCGGATCGTGTGCGATCACCCGGACCCTCTCGTTCGCCATGCGGCGGAGGAGCTGCGGCGATATATTCATCTCCTTTTCGGCTTCCGTCCCGCGGCGGCGGTGCGCGCGGAGGGAGCGCATATCAGCGTCGGAACGGCGGATGAACTGGATCCGGAAGAGTTCATCCTGCGGCGGCAAGGCGATTCCTTCCTCTGTGCCGGCGGCACGCCGCGGGCGGCGCTGTGGGCGGCGTATGCGCTGGTGGAGGAATGGGGCGTGCAGTTCCTCATCCAAGGCGACGTATTGCCGGATGAGCCGGGGCCGTTCCGCCTGCCGAAGGCCGGCGCGCGGCAGCGGCCTGTGTTCCGCCGCCGCGGCTTCCGCGTGATTAACGAGATGGCCAACTCCGGCGTGTTCTGGAGCCTGGCAGATCACCGGCGGCTGTTCGACCAACTCGCGAAGAACCGCTTCAACGGCATCCTCATCTCCGCCGGCTATCCTTTTCATCCGTGGATTCACTGGGAGTTCCGCGGCGTCCCGCGGGCAAATGTCGCGCTCTGCTACGGCTTCCGCCACCCCATCCACGAGCGGACGATCGGCCGGGAGCTGTTCGGCGGCGTCGCGGAGTTCACTAACCCTGATTTCCAGGGTGCGCATACTTATGAGGAGATGATCGCCGCCGGCAGGCGATTCATGACCGGACTGATCGACGCGGCGCACGAGCGCGGGCTCGACACCTGCCTGACCATGGGCCTGTCCGATTTGCCTATCGAGGTATTGCGCCATCTGCCGGCATGGACGGAAGCGGAGGGGATTCACCTTCCGGCGGAAACGGTCGGGCAGACGCATTGTTCGCGGCTCGGGCTGCAGATTATGAGCCCGCCGGAAATCAGCGCCTGCTGTACGCCGCTCAATCCGGTCTATGTGGATATGGTAGAATCCTGGCTGCGCGCGCATATCGAAGCCTACCCGAAGGCGGACTATTATTTCTTCGGCCAGGCGGAGTTTCCGCCCGCCGGAGCGGGACTGCAAGAATGCTGGGACGCGCTGAACACCCGGCATGGGGTCGAATCCGCTTTTCCGCTGGCCATGCTGGAGGAGAAGGCGCGCGGCACGCCGGTGACCAGCCTGATGCCGCCGGAGCGCATGCTGACCGAGCTGCACGGGGCGATCCAGACGCTGCGCATGTGGGACATCATGGTAAACGAGCGGCAAATCGCGCCCGGAAAACGGTGCGCGGGAAGCTTCATGAGCGAATACTTGCAGCCGGTAGTTCCGCTGGTAATGCCGCCGGAGACTTTCGAATTCCTCGCCATTGTGGACTACCTGCCGGCGCACGTCGCGCAACGGATGCACACGCTGGCGTATGTTAAAGACTCTAAAATGGCGGTCAGCATGATCACCACCATCGAGGATGACAACGTGGGCTTCTTCCCCCAGCTTACCACGCAAAGCCTGCATCGCATCGTACAGGCCATGCGGGAGTGTGACCTGGAAGGATTCTGGTTCCGCCAGTTCGACATCAGCGAGCACGAAGCATCGATGCACTACATGATCCGCGCGGCGTGGGATGCGGACGCCACGCCGGACTCGACTTACCGGCAATTCGCGCGGCAGACGTGCGGCGAGGAGGCGGAGGAGGCCGCGCTGGCGCTGTTCCGCGGCGTCGAGGAGCTGGAGGATGCATCCAACGGGCTGGTGGGCGCCGGATTTCTCATGCCCAACCTGTATGCCAAATACTGGAACGCGAACGATCCGCCGGAGGAGCTGCGCGCGCAGGCGGACCGCATGCGCGGCTATGTGGAGCGTGTGGCGACACTGCTGCCGCTCGCCGATATCTTGGTCGAATATGCCGCCCCGCGCGGCAAACCCTGGTCCGAACATTACCGGTTGTATCTTCGTTTCGCCATCGAATATCCACGCACCCTTGCCTGCATCCTCGACTCGCGCCGCGCTTACCTGGCCGCACGGCAATCACTGGCTGATAAGCAATTCCTGCGCTGTTGCAGTCAGATGGATGAATCGGTGTCATTGCTGGAAGATGCCTTCCGCCTCTCCGAAACCGCGCTGCGCACCTGGGCCGCGCTGACCGTCGATCCCACCGACCTTGGCACCCTCGCCGCCCTCAACGCTTACGGTCACGACTACCTGCGCGGCCTGGCCTGGCAGATATTCCTGGAAAGCCAGGTGTGCGGATTTAGCGTTTGATGGAACCGCGGCAGGGACTATCCGGGCGCCCGCGGTATTAAAAAGTCGGGAGGACGCATGATCACTGTTACCGAGCTGTGCGCCGCGCTGGTGCGAATTCATACCGATGATCCGACGCCGACCGGGCCGGCAATCGCGTTATGCGGCGAGGTGTTGGCAAAAGCCGGGTTCCGCCTGCGCCGGGGGGTGGAGACGACGCCGGATATCGAACACGCGCTATTCGAGCGCGAGGGAAACGATCCGCCGCTGCTTTTCGATGGGCACCTGGATACCGTGCCGGCCGGCGTGGGATGGGAGCGCGACCCGGCGGGCGAAATCGCCGATGGCGCGGTATGGGGGCGCGGCGCGGTTGATGACAAGGGGCCGATTGCCGCGCTGCTGGTCGCCTTGCAACAGTATGCCGGGCCACGGCGGCTGCTGGTCAGCTTGAGCGGCGACGAAGAGACGCACATGCGTGGCATCCAGCGGCTGCGCGAAGACGCGGCGGTGCAGGCTGCCACCCAGGCTATCGCGCTGGAACCCACCAGCCTGGTTCCCATCCACGCGCATAAGGGTAACGCGCGCATACGCGTGGATGTGCGGGGCCGGGCCGCTCATGCCTCAAGGCCGCAAAATGGCTGTAACGCCATTTACGACAAGATGCGCCTCATTGCCGCGCTGGCGAAATGGTTCGCCGGAAATGAAGGTGCGCGGCGGATAAAGGCATTCGGCGATGAGCCATCCACACTGGTGGTCACCCGCGAATTGACGCCCAACACCGCCTTCAACGTAATCCCCGACTGCGCCAGCTTCTGGTATAACTTCCGCCCGCTGCCCGGCGGCGGCGATCCGCTGGAGACGCTGCTGTCGCGCATCGCCGAGGAGGCGGATCGGCTGGGCATCGAAACGGTGGTGGAGATGGAATATTCCTCGCCGCCCACCTTCACCCCGGCGGACGCGCCGCTGATCCGCGCGCTCGCCGAGATCAGCGGTCATGCCCCCGCCTGGGAAGCCTACGGCACCGACGGCGGCCACCTCTCCGACGGTATCCGCGAAATAGCGGTCTTCGGTCCCGGCGACGTGGCCCGCGCACACCGTCCGAATGAGATGATCACCCTCCAGGAGCTCGAGGACGGGGTGGCTGCATTGCAGACGTTATTGAACCGATTGGGATTAACCGGAAACTACTGAACTCAGAACTTCGAACTCGAACTCAGAACTTCGAACTTTGAACTTTGAACTTTGAACTCCGAACTCGGAACTAATCTTACTTCCCGCCCCACTGCAGCTTCTCGCGCAGGCGGTCGTAGAAGGAGGAAAGGCCGAATTTCACCAGCCGGGCGGGATCGGGGGCCGGGCGGACAACCACGCGGTCGCCGGAGAGCACGGTGATAGGTTCCTGGCCGTCGGTGGTGAGCATCATCTCATCTCCATGCTGGTTGCCGGCGCAGAGGATCTCCACCGGATCGGTGGCGGGCGCCACCATCGGGCGGAAGGACAGGCTATGCGCGCAGATCGGCACCAGCACCATCACCGACACGATGGGGTGCACGATAGGGCCGCCCGCCGCCAGGCCGTAGGCGGTGGAGCCGGTAGGGGTGGAGATGATGACGCCGTCCGCGCCCATGCTGCCCAGCTCGTGGCCGGCAATCAGCAGGTGAAGTTTAATCAGCCGTCCTTTGGCGCCCTGGCGGATCACCACGTCGTTCAGCGCGCACATCACCCCCAACGATTCGGTGCCGCGGTAAAGGGACGCCTCCAGCATCATGCGGGATTCCAGCGCGTATTCGCCGTCCAGCAGGCGCGGCAGCGAGATGGGCAGCTCCTCCGGGGTGATTTCGGTCAGGAAACCCAGCGCCCCGGCATTCACCCCCAGCACCGGCACGCCTGCCGGCGCGGCGGTGCGCACCACTCCCAGCATGGTGCCGTCGCCGCCGATGGAGATGGCGAAGTCGGCGTCCTCCATTACCGCTTCTTCCGGAATGCCGCACTCCGCACAGCTCACCGCCCCCGCCAGCGGCGCCGCCATTTGCACCGACTGGCCGCGCTCGTGCAGCCAGGCTACCGTCCGGCGGACGATCTCCAGGGCATGCGGTCGCTGCAGAGATGCGAAAATGACAAAACGCATATGGCAGCATTGTACACTTAACCGGATGGTTGGTCCAGCAAGAAAGGCGGGGCGCAGGGAATAAAGATTGAAAAGATATTAAAAGATTGAAAAGATTAATTATTTATTTTTACAAAAATTAAAATAAATTATCTTTTTAATCATTAACATCTTTTCAATCCTTATTCTCTGCGCCCCGCTCTTCCTATAGACTTCAGCAGGCTTCTACCTGCTTTCCGCACTGCGGGCAGACCTTGCCGTGGAAGACGCGGCGGCAGGCGGCGCAGCGCGCCCAGCCTTGCTCATATTTCCACTGGCGCTCGGCGCGCAGGCGGGCAAAGACGGGACCGAGCATCGCCTTTATCTCCGGATTCTGCACTCCGTCAAATAGCTCGGCCGGCGCCGGATCTTCCGGCAGCTCCTCGCCCGGCGGAGGATGAAGCGGCAGACACTCGCCCGGTGTTTCTTTCCGCGCCGGTTTGCGGCGCGTGACGCGAAACTCCACGTCCTTGAGAATCGAGCGGCCCAGCAACTGGCGGTAACGCGAGAGAATTTGCGGCTTGAGCAGGTGCAGTTGATCAGCCCAGGTGTGGGAGGTGACGCCGACGGTCAATACCCCCTCGTTCACCTTCTCCGGCCAGGATTTCCGCGCGACCAGCTCGCCCACTACCTGTTCCCACATGGTCATCACCATCACCCGCCGCATGCTCGCCACCATGCGGCTGTCCCGCAGCAACCCGCCCAGCAGTGATTGGATAGATGCCTGCCCGTGCGCCATACCCGCTAGTTTATCGCCTAAATTCTATTTGCGCAAACGGTGGATGAATGGAAGTGTGGATGGGAGGTATAGAAAGAATGTGAGGTATGAGAGGCATGGGTATTCGTCTTTCTCATAACTCCCATTCCTCCCATCCATCCTTCCATCTTTCCATCATTTACAGGTATAATTATACTACCGATGACAGAAAGGATTTGCAGGTGATGACCGGTCCTTCACGCGCGCGCCGTGGTTGTTCGCCCTGGGCCTGGTTGGGTTGTGGGTGCGGCCTGGTGTCGATGATCGGCATTCTCCTCGTGTTCCTTTCCCTCGGCATCCTGGGACTCCACGAGCGTGCCGATCCCGCCTGGAACCGGCAGGCGTATTTCGACTGCCAGATGAATCTTCGCAACCTGGGACGCGCCATCGCTAAATATCGCCGCGATCACAATGGCGCGCTGCCCGCCGAATTGGCGGATTTACAGCAATACTATATTTCATCCGCGGCATGGCTGCACTGCCCGCTGAAGGATCGCGGCCTGACGGTGGAGGAATACCGCTACACGCCGGCGCCGGCGAATCCCACCGATCCGCTCATCACCTGCGCTAACCACGCCCAGGGTACGGTTATTCTGCAGCATGACGGATTGATGCGGATTCCGGATAGCGGATTGAAAAGGCATCTCCAGCAAGGGCGCGGCGTCCGGGAATCGCAATGAGCCGGTTGTCCGGTGAACCTAGTTTCAGGTAATCCAGGGGTAAGTGATGCAAAATATGGTACGAACTGCGGTGGAAGCAGCATTAATGGCGGGCGCCGGATATGCGGATGCGCGGATCGTCGCGCGGGAGCACGAATCGGCGCATGTAAAGACCGGTCACGTTGACGGCGTGAAGCGCTCGCGCGACGAAGGCATCGGCGTGCGGGTGATTGCCGACGGCGCGTGGGGATTCGCCGCTGCCGCCGATCTCACCCCGGACGGCATCGCCGGCGCCGCGAAGGAAGCGGTGCGCATCGCCCGCGCCGGCTCTCGCGTCAACACCGGATGCGTTGAACTGAGCCCGCTGGAACCGGTCGTCGCGGAGTGGGAGAGTGGTTGTGAAAAAGACCCGTTCAGCGTGCCGCTGGAGGAAAAAACCGGGCTTTTGCTTGAGATGGACGGCATCACCCGCGGTACTCCGGAGGTGAAGGTCACCGAGTCGTTCCTCGATAGCTTCCGCACCCATAAATTCTTTGCCGGCAGCGACGGCTCCGACATCCGCCAGCGCATCGTCGAATGCGGCGGGCAACTACAGGCCACCGCGGTGGACGAGCACGAGGTGCAGACCCGCTCGTGGCCCAGCGCGCTGGAAGGGTATCACGCGCAGGCCGGCTGGGAATTCATCGAGCGGATGGAGCTGGAAAAAGGCGCGCGGCTGATCGGCAAGGAGGCGGCGGAGCTGCTGAAGGCGCCGGAATGCCCGTCCGGTACCATGACCCTGATCTTGGACGGCAGCCAGCTCGCGCTGCAGGTGCACGAGAGCTGCGGCCACCCCATCGAGCTGGACCGCGTGTTCGGCACCGAGCTGAGCCTGGCGGGCGGCAGCTTCCTGCAGCCGGACAAGCTGGGCTTCCGCTATGGCTCCGAGCAGGTGAATATCACCGCCGACGCCACCGTTCCCGGCGGGTTGGGCACCTTCGGATATGACGACGAGGGCGTGCCCGCGCAGCGCACCCCCATCGTCAGCGAGGGCATCTTCACCGGCTATCTCTCCTCGCGCGAGACCGCCCCCCGCCTGGGCCAGACCAGCCAGGGCGCCATGCGCGCCGACGGCTGGCAGAACCTGCCCCTCATTCGCATGACCAACATCAACCTGGAGCCGGGCGAGTGGACGCTGGCCGAGATGATCGCCGGCACGAAGAAGGGCATTCTCATGCAGGATACGAAGAGCTGGAGCATCGACGACCTGCGCCTGAATTTCCAGTTCGCCTGCGAGGTAGGCTGGCTTATCGAGAATGGCCGCATCACCGGCATGGTGCGCAACCCCAGCTACCAGGGTATCACCCCGGAATTCTGGAACAGTTGCGATGCCGTCGCCAACCGCGGCGAGTGGTGGATGTGGAGCGTAATGAACTGCGGCAAAGGCGTCCCCATGCAGGTCATGCATGTCGGCCATGGAGCGTCGCGGGCGCGGTTTCAGAATGTGAAGGTCGGCATCAGGTAACACGAAGACACGAAGGCGCAAAGGGAGGAATTTTTTCCG
>Ga0172369_10010546_pt1 | contig 9986 bp, 9 predicted proteins | sample LakKiv25m_FD_114539 | JGI IMG/M metagenome (GOLD analysis project Ga0172369, IMG submission 114539) | Freshwater microbial communities from Kabuno Bay, South-Kivu, Congo - kab_022012_11.25m | ecosystem: Environmental > Aquatic > Freshwater > Lake | place: Democratic Republic of the Congo...
CCGATGAGGGATTTTATGGTGCGGTCATGCTTCACAGCGTCCAGTTTTTCGAATTGTTCGTAGGCCATGGTTTGAGGGTTGGTAGGGTAGACTAGATACCGCTATTCTATAGGAATATTGGGTGCACCATAAGCTTCGGAAACAAGTCTACTGAAAATAACTTCCTCCTACATTCAATTTGCGGTAACGACTGACGGGTTAGGGCCATTAGATTGCGAAGCGCTGAAATAGTGGTCATTCTCGAAGAATGAGCAATCTAATACTAGGCGGGTCACAAGCAAGAGTAAAGTAAATGGGTGATGCAAAAGATAAGTTTTCATTGACAGGCGACGCGCTTAGAATAGAGGCGCGAAGAATATCTTGGGATACTGGGTTGCTAGGCTTTCCTGTTGGGGAAATCATTTCGCTTGAGTTAAGTGGGGAGGGAGAGTCTCGGTCTGACTTCGCATGTTTTAAGAGTTGGGTTAAGGCTGGAGAATATGGAATGATTTCATGCCGTTTGCCGCATCATAAGCTATCCGAGTCGGCATTACTGGAGCGAAATAATTTTCGGTTCATTGAAATGGTGCTGCATCCAACCATTTTGAATCTACAAGAGATTCATATTGAAGATCAATGTTTATTAATTAGCCCAATAGATGAGGTGGACAAACCGCTAATTAGCGGAATAGCTACAAAGGCATTTTCTTATGAGCGGTTTCATGTCGATCCATATTTGAACCCAAATATTGGGAATACAAGATATAGGCAATGGGTTGAAAATAGCAAGAGCAGTGATACCCAACAGCTATTAAAGGCGACATTGGATGGGAAAATCATTGGGTTTTTTTTGGTGGAATATAGAGATAACCTAGTTTACTGGCATCTAACTGCAATATCACCAGAGTATCAAGGTCGTGGACTCGGTGCTCGTGTATGGTTTTCGATGATGGCTCAACATAAAAGAGATGGCTTTCAAAAAATTCTTACAACAATTTCTGCACGTAATACTCCGGTACTGAATCTTTATTCAAAACTAAATTTTCGATTCAATCCACCAGAAATGACCTTTCATTGGGTAAAACAAATAACATCCTAGCGTTATGACTTATCTATGGCTATGACTATAATTATCTTAGCTGATAGTATAATAAGCTAAAATAAATACTTACGAGAATGACATTGGAAAGATGAATGATTCAATAAATCCTGCCGGGCTAGGCTTTAGTATTTTATCGATCGAACTGGAGCCGACGCATTACAAATCCGACTTATGGAATGCAGCTTCCACACTTGGAATGCTTGATGTTTTTGTGATCTATACGCAGGCTAAGAACTGGTCTCCCGATGGCGGACATAACTATTTGCGATTTCCCAAATTTTCATACGATCATCTTGTCCTACCAGGTCGCGGACTGATAGGAGTTATGAGCTCAGCAATACAGGTGGTAAAAAATATATACAATCGCAAGCAAGCTGCGGTTTTGATATGCGGATATTCGAGTGTGCCGACCTTGCTTGCACTCTTATCTTGCTATCTTTTCAAGCGCATTTTTTTGCTGTTTGTAGACGAGTTCAATATCCAGCATCCACCGGGTAGCTTCAGGGCATTAAAATTGGGCGTACGTGAGTATTTGCGAGCATTTTGCTTTCACCACGCCATCGCAGTGCTAGTATGTGGTAGGAGGGGTATCGAATCCGCTTTGGTGGCTGGTTGTCCGCCCGACAAGATTGTTGACTTTCCATATGTTGTGGACTCCTACAGGATCTCGACTGATATGCCAGAGGATATTCCGTCTCAATGCCATGCCGACATGGCGGGCGGCGTATTGGTATTATTTTTCAGCGGGCGCATGATTGATAGGAAGGGCCTTCCTACTTTGTTGCATGCACTTTCAGTCATAAATACGGATATCGACTGGGTGTTGTGGATAGAAGGCTCTGGCCCTGAGCTTAACCGATATATCGCGCTCTGCCAGCGGTATGGTTTGCAAGGTAGATGTCGTTTCCTGGGTTTTTGCCAGTATGACCTGCATAGCTGGTTACTCAGGTCAGCGGATATAATTATTGTACCTTCTTTGGAAGACCACTGGGGAATCGTCGTTGATGAAGGTTTGCAGTTAGGGAAGACGGTGATATCTAGTGACGCGACCGGATCGGGTTATGACCGGATCATAGATGGAGTTAATGGGTATCTATTCGAAACGGGAAATTCTTCATCTTTAGCTGCTGTACTAGAACGTGTGCTAGAGGCTAGGGATATTAGTGTAGAAAGTACTGCTCAATCCAGTCTGAAAAACAAAAAGCCGATAGATAATATTAAAACCCTTCTAAGTCTCAGTGCGAAGCATAAAGCGAGATACGAAAGATGAACTTTCTCTGGTTAGGGGGGGTATTCGATGAAAAAACGGTCAACAAGTTTCCATCGATGAGTCCCGCATCAAATTTCTGGCAGCGTGGCTTTATAGATGCGTTAAAGAATCAGGGGCATAATGTACAGGTCATTGGGCATCCACTAGAGCGGGTATGGCCATTCGGGCGGTTGTTTGTGCATGCTGCAGAGGCTACCTTTCCCGATACATTCACAGGGCGTTCCTTAAGTTATATTAATGCACCTTTATTAAGAGTGCCTGTCCTAATCATGAATTACTGGATGAAGGCACGACGGCAAATCATGAGTGTGTGTCCTCAAGATTACCTGGTGACTTTCTCATGCCTCACCAAGGCTACCGATTGGGCGCCTACAATTAGTGCTGCTCGGAATTTACGGAAGCTGTTTAATATACCCTGGATTTGTATAGTTGCTGATGGGGTATCGCCGCCAGGTGCTGATGGTTATGTATATCTAACTTGGGGGTACTACAATTCTGCAGAAGCTCTATCACCAAAGATGCATTTGGATGGCGGAATACCATCCAAATGCGAGAGAGCCAATGATGATCCATCTGAATACCCAAAGGCATTCATGTATATGGGGGCACTTACACAGCATGGTGGAGTTACTTTCTTGGCCAGATCATTCCACAGACTGACTGATAAAAATGTTGAACTATGGGTGTGTGGTCGAGGAGAAAATAATGAATTAGAAAGTCTGGCTTCGATCGATAACAGGATCAAACTGATGGGCTTTGTCAGCGAAGCAAAGTTGGATGAACTCGCAAATATGGCCTATGCATTCATAAACCCAAGACCCAGTGACTTTGCCCCGAATACACTGAATTATCCCTCAAAACTATTGCACTATTTAGCTTATGGTAAGCCTGTAATCTCGACATGGACGGAGGGATTGAGTCCAGAATATAGAAATTTGCTAGTCCAAGTCGTCGATGAAACAGAAAAGGGACTGGTTGAGGCGATGCAGGTGGTATTAAATATGACTGACAAAGAACGACGATCTATTGCTATTAAAACTGAAGAGTTTAATGAGTCCCATGCGTGGCCAAGGCAGGTTGACCGGTTTATTGCTTGGCTGCGGACTGCAACATAACTATGGAATTTATTTTGTGTCAGCCATCTAAGGATGGTCCCATACACTACGGATCCAATAAATCGGTATGACATTTGATCAAATATTGGTAATGCATAGCACTGACTGTAACGCATGAATATACCATTCAACAAGCCATATTTAACCGGTAAAGAATTGGATAACATTGCAGAAGCTCATCGCCTCGGCCAACTGGCAGGAGACGGTGGTTTTACTCGATTGTGCAATACTTGGATTGAAGAGAAATCTGGTTGCTATAAGGCGCTGCTGACCCATTCGTGTACAGCCGCTCTTGAGATAGCAGCGATCTTGGCTGATATACAACCGGGTGATGAGATCATCATGCCGTCGTATACTTTCGTTTCTACGGCTAATGCTTTCGTATTGCGAGGCGGTGTTCCGGTATTTGTAGATATAAGGCCAGATACGTTGAACATCGATGAAACCTTGATCGAGGCGGCCATCACGAGCAATACCAAGGCGATTGTTCCGGTACATTATGCCGGCATTAGTTGTGAAATGGACGTTATCATGGACATTGCAGAGCGGCATCAGCTCATCGTGATAGAAGATGCTGCTCAAGGCGTGATGGCAAGTTATAAAGGCAAACCCTTAGGTTCCATTGGCCACATGGGATGTTATTCGTTTCATGAAACGAAGAACATTATTTCTGGCGAGGGAGGGGCATTATTGATTAATGATGTAAAGTTCATTGATCGGGCGGAGATCATTCGTGAAAAGGGCACAAATCGAAGCAAGTTCTTTCGTGGTCAGGTTGACAAATACACATGGGTAGATATTGGTTCATCGTATCTTCCCGGCGAACTTATTTCTGCCTTCTTATGGGCCCAGATGCAAGAAGCGGTTGCTATCACTCAACGAAGAATGAATATTTGGCAACAGTATCACCGGGCATTGGAGGTGCTAGAGCAAGCTGGGTGCCTTAAACGACCTATTGTACCTTCGGACTGTCAACATAATGCGCACATGTATTATCTATTGTTAGGAAGTGTGGAGGATCGCACTGACTTCATTGAGTACATGAAAACTCATAAAATTTCCTGTGTTTTTCATTATGTGCCTCTGCATTCTGCTCCGCAAGGTTGTATTTCTGGACGTTCCTCAGGTGAGATGAAATGTTCAGAGGATATTGCCAATCGTTTGGTGAGGCTGCCATTATGGTTGGGACTTGAGAGCGAACAACAATACGTGATAAGCAATTTATTAAAGTATTTTTATTTATGATTAATTGCCCTTGTCAGGTTGTTGAAAAAAGCCGATCGCTGAAAATATCGGTCTGCTCCTGGATGGCTTTGGATAAATTTAATCAATTCTATGCGTGACGACAATTACAACACTGCTCTGTACAATCCGGCTTTTTTAGCAATCTATTAGGGTAATTGTTGTTAATCAAATAGATGCACTGCAAATATTTTATAGCGACATTAAAAGCCTCGCTTTTAGTCTGTAGCGTATGGTATGTGATAACCAATTTTAAAGCCAGCGGTTTTGTATATCATGCCTTATGCGCGCTAGAGATAACTTAATATTGTTTTTATTAGTGATTTCTGTGGTTTTTCTGCAGGAAGGCTATTCTTACTATATATCCTTTCAATCTCTGGCTCTAGCATGCATTTTATTTATTGCATACTTCGCGGAGTCTAAGCTATTGTTCCGTGGTTATGAAATAGTTTCTATGTGTCTGTTCTCACTCTTTTTTCTTATCGTTGCAATTAATACTCCAATACTAATTGATCCGTTCTTGGCTGATATAGAAATAAAGTTTATTGCCTACCTATTATATGCGCTAATTATTGCCGGTCTTCCGCATATTTATGTAAATAAGCCTGAATTCCTTTTAAGGTCGATGCGCAGTGTGTCGGCAATTATAATTCTAGCTCTCTCTGCACTATTATTATTATCCGAATTTAATATTATTGATTCCCTCAGCCGCAATGCGCTATGGAGTCAAAATACTAGGCTCATTACCAATGCTAGCAGCGTTGAGATGTTGGAGGCATCCCAACGCTATCTGACTCGGGTTGATAAAGCCGCGCGGCTTGATCTGTTTTACGGAGAGCCGAGTTTTTTAGCTATTGTGATTTTTGCTTCCTTGGGTAGTTATGAGTTATCTCAAGCAATCATTCAAGCTTGTCGTTTAGAAAATGTATCCCAGCAGCATCGCTATATTCATATGATGTATCGTGCGACTCCTTTTCTTGGGGTCATATTCCTGCTCTACCTGCAGTCACTGAGCTCCTATATATATGCCTTGCTATCTTTGTATTACATATATCTTAAAAACAAGAATCTTAAAAAAAACTTGCGCAAGCACTTTATTGTAGCTATTTTCATTATATCAATATTCTTTTTATTTAGTTATGAGTATATCATTGAAAGGCTTACAAGTGAAGGTAGTGGGAGTTACGATCAAAGGTTTGGATTCATGTTAGATTATGGGGTAGATGACTTGCTGTTGGGGGTTCAGGATCCAGCAATCCTTCCTTACCATGGCATTCATAATGGTGTTCTATATCTTATTATTTGCGCGGGTATTGGTGGGTTTATCTATTTGGCTAGTTTTATGTATGGCATCGTAAGGCTTTCTTTATCTATTGGTTATGGATGGTATCCCTGCCTGATAGCTTTATCTATAATGATGCAGAATGGCGCTGTTTTTAGTCCAAATAAAATTGTACTTTTGGCTCTAGTGATTATGCCCCTAAACTGTATACAGCCTCACTGTCAGGACAGATGGTGGCCGCGACTTGCAAGATTACACTAAGTCCAAGTGCCTATCTCCATCATTCACATTGCTCCCAGATTGGATCCTTCTGCGGGCGGGATATCGCAGACAGTGGTTCACTGTACCGATGCACTGGCGGCGGTGCCGGGGCTGGCGGTAGCGATACTGACGCAAAGCCTGGCAGGCGCGCCGGCGGTGCCTTCGGCCAATCCCTCAGTTACGCGGCGGGTGATCGAATCCACTTCACCTTGGGCGCTGAGGTTGGGTAACCCGGTGCGGCAGGCGCTGGCGGCCTGGCCCCCTGCAGCGCGGCCCGCTCTCATACATGACAATGGGCTCTGGTTGCCCGTCAACCACTGGGCGGCCAGCGCGGCCCGGCGTTATCGCATCCCGCTCATCATCCAGCCCCATGGTATGCTCGAACCCTGGGCCATCCAGCACAAGGGCAGCAAGAAGCGGCTGGCCCTGGCGCTCTATCAGCGGCGCGATCTGGCGACGGCGCGGGTGTTGGTGGCGACAGCGGAGCAGGAATATGTCAACTTGCGGGGGCTGGGACTGTGCCAGCCGATTGCCATCATCCCCAATGGCGTGCCGTTGCCGGACGCCGATGCGGTGCTGGCCCGGCCGCCGCGTCCGGCGGGCACGCCGCGCACTGTGCTGTTTTTGTCGCGGGTACAGGGCAAGAAAGGCTTGCTGAATCTCATCGATGCCTGGGCGCAGGTGCGGCCGGCGGGCTGGCGCTTGCAGATCGCCGGGCCGGAAGAGGACGGCCACCTGGCCGAGGTGCTGGCCCGGGCGCGGCAGGCGGGGGTGAGCGAGGCCGTGGAGTATGCCGGCGTGGTCGATGGCGCGGCCAAAACCGCGCTGTATCACGGGGCGGATCTGTTCGTGCTGCCGACCTTTTCCGAGAACTTTGGCGTGGTGGTGGCCGAGGCGCTGGCCCATGGCCTGCCGGTTATCACCACGCATGGTGCGCCCTGGGCGGATTTGCCGGCCTTTGGCTGCGGCTGGTGGATACCCATTGGCGTGGAGCCCCTGGCCGGGGCGCTGCGGGAAGCGCTGGCGTTGAGCGATGCCGAGCGCGCCGCGATGGGCGAGCGGGGCTTGTCTTACGTTCGGCGCTATGACTGGGCGGCGATTGCCGGGGACATGGCGGCGGTGTACCGCTGGGTGCTGGGACGGGGGGAACGGCCGGATTGTGTGCAGGTGGAGTGATTGTTATGCGACTTGATTTATTTGCTAATGATGACTTCGATCGTGGAGCTTCGCACTTTAAAGAGTTGGCCTGGCTTGCTATCCAGGGGGTCTTGTTTGCAAGTTGGTTGCCTGGCTCGGGTTGGCGGGTGGCTTTGCTTAGGCTTTTTGGTGCGCGACTCGGCATTGGGATCGTAATAAAGCCGGGCGTCTATGTGAAGTTTCCTTGGCGGTTATCCATCGGTAACCATTGCTGGATCGGGGAGCGCGTGTGGATTGATAATATTGCGGACGTGACCTTGGGCGATCATGTTTGTATATCCCAAGGGGTGTATTTCTGTACTGGCAGTCATGATTGGAATAGTGAAGAATTTGATTTAATTGTTAAACCTATTATCGTGGGTTCGCATGCCTGGGTGGGGGCTATGTCGCGGATTGCCCCTGGCGTGATGATAGGGGAAGGCGCTGTGCTTGGTCTTGGCAGCACCGCAACCCGGTCCCTGCCGGATTGGACGATTCACTATGGGACTCCAGCACTCTTTGTCAAATCGCGAGACAAGTCATCACAATCTGCGGCCGCTGATTAGGGGGGGAACGAACAAGGATGAAGATTAGCCGGAAAACAAAGGCATGGTTATTCGCTATCGTGAGCGTGCTGGTGGGCGTCGAATTATTTGCCCGTTTCGGTTTGGGGCTGGGCACTCCTCCCTTATCCGTTACGCATCCTCAAATCGAATATCTCTTCAAGCCAAACCAGGATGTTAACCGGTTCGGTAACCGGATTCTGGTCAATGCCTATGGCATGCGTACCCCCGATTTTCCCATGCACAAGCAGAACCCGGCCGAGCGTCGGATTATGGTATTTGGCGATTCGGTCTTGAATGGCGGGGCGCAGACGGATCATGAAGCCTTGGCGACTTCCATCCTGGCGCGGGACTTATCCCGTGCGTGGCAGGCGTTAGTGGTGGTGGGAAATATCTCGGCAGGAAGTTGGGGGCCAGGTAACTGGCTGGCCTATGCGCGGGAGTATGGCTGGCTCGATGCGGATGCCGTGGTGCTGGTGATGTCCAGTCATGATACGGCGGACAACCCGACGTTTGCGCCCTTGAATCCCAATACGCATCCCACGGTACGTCCTTGGACGGCTGTGGGTGAAGGACTGACCCGTTATTTGCCACGCTATGTGCCGGGTTTATTGCCCGCGGCCGAGGAGCCGGAAAAGCCGGTGGTGGGTACAGGTACCGATGCTGAGGCTCGTGGCTTGGTCGACTTGATGACTTTTTTGCAATTGGCACGCAAGCAGACGCCTAAAGTGTGGGTGTTGCTTTGGCCGACGCAGCATGAATTAGCAGCAGGTACTCATGAACCCGGTTGGGATCATGCCATTCAGCTTTGTCGTGAATTGAATATTCCGAGCATTTCCTTGTGGGAGCCGGTTCAGTCCGCGCTTGCTCAGGCGGCTAAACCTGATCCTGCCATTATTTAATGGACACCTTGTTTATGAGTAAAAATGACGAGGTGATTCATGAACGTGAGAGAATGAATGTGCAAATTTCCGTTATTACCGTCACCAGAAATTGTGCGGCGACGGTGGCCGATTGCCTGGCCTCCGTGGCGGGGCAAGCGTGGCCACACCGCGAGCATGTCGTCATCGATGGCGCCAGCACGGATGGCACGCTGGCGTTGCTGGAAGCCCGGCGCGCGCACTTGGCGGTGCTGGTGAGCGAGCTGGATGAGGGCATCTATGATGCGCTGAACAAGGGCATCGCCCAGGCGAGGGGGGATGTCATCGGCTTTCTGCATGCCGATGACGTGTTTGCCGACGATCAGGTGCTGACCCGGGTGGCGGCGGCCTTTGCCGATCCGACGGTGGAAGCGGTGTATGGCGATTTGCAGTATGTCAGTCGCGATCATCCTGATCGGGTCATCCGGCATTGGGCCACGGCGCCCTTCACGCCGGCCCGGCTCAAGCGCGGGTGGATGCCGCCGCATCCGACGCTCTATGTCCGCCGGGCGCTGTATGAGCGGCTGGGCGTGTTTGACACCCGTTACCGGATTGCGGCGGATTACGATTTTATGCTGCGCTTGTTTACCCAGCCGGGTCTTCGGGCCGTTCACTTGCCCGCCGTGCTGGTCAAAATGCGCGTCGGCGGCGTGAGTAATCGCTCCCTTGGCCCTATTCTGCGGAAATCATGGGAGGATTTACGGGCGCTCCGGGAGAACCGGGTAGGCGGTATCGGGGCCTTGATGTTGAAAAATGTGGGGAAGTTGGGGCAGTTTTGGGTACGGTGAATGGGCGGCCGGGTAGTTCCGGTGAGCGTATTGGCGCGTGGGTAGCGCCGGGATTCGTCGCCCGGAGGGCCGGGCTCCCACAGGAGGCATCAGGGCTAGGCGCCCAGCCTCTGGGCGACCGAAAGGGGCTGGGCGGTTGGCATTACGTGATCGTTCCCACGCTCCGCGTCACTGCCATTAAGTTAAGGCGGGAACGGCAAAGCCTTGGGTTCCGTTGGCTGAGCGGAGTCGAAGCCAAGGGAACCCAAGGCGGTGGTCAGTTCGCTTCGACTCCGCTCAGCGAACGGC
>Ga0172369_10010548_pt1 | contig 9983 bp, 6 predicted proteins | sample LakKiv25m_FD_114539 | JGI IMG/M metagenome (GOLD analysis project Ga0172369, IMG submission 114539) | Freshwater microbial communities from Kabuno Bay, South-Kivu, Congo - kab_022012_11.25m | ecosystem: Environmental > Aquatic > Freshwater > Lake | place: Democratic Republic of the Congo...
CAAGATGGCCGCCAGACTCCCTCGCGACCGAGGGGTCGGGCGCAAGGAAAAAGCCAAGCTCGAAATACACCGCCGCTTCGGTGACGGCTGCCCCGCCGCGCTGCGGATACGGCGTAAAGGGCCGCAGCGGCAGCATGATGTTGATCTTTTCGCGGAAGACTTCCCCAGGGTCGACGCGGGTGACATATGGCACGTCAGGCCGCTCGACGTCGATATCGTCTGGCACGGGGATGATCTTCTTGCCGAGCACGACGGCGGCGCCGGACTGCTGGACGTAAACCAGGTTCGGATCCGCCTCGGGTCCACCGGACGCCCCGAACTTGTACACCAGATTGAAGAGAAAGGCCGTCTTGTCCGAACGATTCCGGAACTCATAGCCCAGGAGCAATGATGCCGGGGACGCCTGAACGGCTACCCGCAGATCGCAGTTCTGAGCGGTGGCCGACATCGAGCCCATCGCCTGAGGATTCTGCATGCTGGCCATTTCAATCGGCTTCCTTTCCTTCTGCCCACATCCAGGCGCCGCCAGCAGGGCGGCAATTCCGGCCGCAATGGCGCATTTCCACATCTCCAGCCATCAGTACCACTTCCGCTCGGGCTGCGGAGGCGGCCACTCCTTGCGCATCTTGTTCTCGTTGTAAGGGTAATTGTCGTAAGGAGGAACGCCGACGGCCTCCAGTTCGCGCTTGTTCGTCTGGTCTTTCTTCGTTGGATCGGCGGCATCGGGCCGGTTGTCGTTGTCATCCTGACCGGGTTTCTGCTTGCCTTTTCCAGCCTGCTCGGCGTGCACCAGCTCATGCGCCAGACCGATGGCTGGCGGGCGCGTTTCCCAGGCTTCTGTGCCGGTCGACTTGCGGTCCGGGTTGTAGTTCACCGTGGCGCCGGAACCTGCCCCAGGCGTCCCGTCGGCGTTTTCAAAACGTCCCGCGCCATTTGTGTAGCCGCAGGAGTTGCCGCCGGTGGTCTTGACGATCTTGACCTTCTTGGTGCCTGAGTCGATCGACTTCAGCAGCTTCTCCCCCGTCGGCGTCGAGGCGATCTGGCCGAGCGACAGCAGGGTCTTCATCTTGAATTCCATGTCGCCGCTGACGGTGATGTTCTTGCCCACCTGGATGTCGCCGTTGGGCTGCACCGTCACCGGCATGCCGGCGATGTTGGCAGGAGGAGCCGCGGCAGCCGCTCCGGCGGCGGCGCCCGCTCCCGCACCGGCAGCCGCGCCGGCCGCTCCACCGCCTCCTCCGCCGCCCGACCCGCTGTTGCCGATCATGACGGTCGGGCAGCCCATGGAGATCTTGTTCGGCGGGCCGACTGCCTCGACAATCGTGTCGTCCTGGCGGCAGGCCGGCATATTGTTGATCAGGACGGTCGGGCTGCCGTCGATGACCAGCCCAGGGCCGTGCGGAGGTATCGGCAGCGGCGTCGTGCAAGCGTGAATGTCAGACATGCCGCCGGCCATCGCCGAGATGGCCGAACCCATCGCCGCCGCGGTCGCCGCCTTCGTCGCTTCCTCGGCCGCTTTTGCCGCGGGCGCGCCGGGCGTTCCGGCGGCCGCCAACGTCGCTGCCTCAGCAACCTTGATTGTCGTATCGGCCACTTGCTTCATCGCCTGGAGCGCCCCGGCCATCGCCGCCGGGATGCCTCGCCAGGCGGGCAACATGCCAATCAGAGTGTTCATGCTTCCGGGCCCGCCGGTGAGCACGGGCGGCAATGGATGAATGACCGGGTCGGTGATTCTTGCTGCTGGCGGCATGTCGTTGACTCTGCTGTCCCCTATTCTGCACCAATTTCCCGTGCCGGGCACGCGGGCCGGCGCACGCGCTTCCGGCCATGGAACCGTCTGGCAGGATTAGCGTCAAACCGAGCCCAGTTCCATCAACTGTCAGCCAAATGGGTGGCGGGCCCTGGACCGCACCGGCTCTGCTGAATCTGCCCGCGCTTCGATGCCGCGGTCCTGTCTCCCGCTCCCGCCCGCCGGCTGACCGCGTCCGAACCGGAGTCCGCCGTCTACTCCCCCTCGATCTCCACACTCAGCGTCTCCCATTCCTCCAGCGCCGCCGCCAACCGCGCCCGTTTTTCAGCCAGTTCTTGCATCTGCCGCGCCGTGTCGGCCGCGCTCACGAAGTTCTGCAGCGCCGCCTCCAACTCCGCGATCTCCCCTTCCAGCCGCCCCGACGCCGCCTCCAACGCCGCCACCCGGTCCTCCATCTGCTTCAACTTGATCGGGTTCATCCGCTTCGACGTCTTTGCTTCGGACTCCTCCTGGCGCTGGGTGACGCCGGTTTCTTCCGCCGCGGCCTCTTCCCCCATCCCCTCAGCCTCCCGCTGTGTGCGCCACAAGTAGTCTTCGTAATTGCCCGGATAGACCCGCACCTCGCCGCCGGCAATCTCGAAGACCTTCGTCGCCAGCCGGTCGATGAAATACCGGTCATGGCTCACAAACACAACCGTCCCCGTGAACTCCTGCAGGCTCTCGAGCAGCACGTCCTTCGCCCGCAGATCCAGGTGGTTGGTTGGCTCGTCCAGCAGCAGGAAATTCGACGGGTTCAGCAGCATCCGTGCCAGCGCATAGCGGTTCCGCTCCCCGCCCGACAACACCCCGATCTGCTTGAACACGTCGTCCTCGCTGAACAGGAAGCATCCGAGAAGCGACCGTAACTCCGTGACGGTCTTGCCGTTGGCCACAGTCGACAGGTCATCGAGCAGCTTCGACTCCGGGTCCAGCGCCTTGTACTGATCTTGCGCGAAGTAATCGGCAGTCACGTTATGGCCCAGAATGTACTCGCCGCGCGTCAAAGGCTCATCCGCCGCCAGCAGTTTGATGAGCGTTGACTTCCCCGCCCCGTTCACGCCAACCAGCGCCACCCTCTCACCCCTCTCAATCGCGAAGTTGACGTTTTCCAGCACCACCTTCGACCCGTACGCCTTCGTCACTTCCTTGAATTCGGCCACGATCCGCCCCGACGCCTTCGGCTGAGGGAACGAGAAGTGGATCGTCTTCTCTTCGTTCGGAATCTCGATCCGCTCGATCTTTTCAAGCTCCTTGATGCGCGACTGCACCTGCTTGGCTTTCGTCGCCTGGTACCGGAACCGGTTGATGAACGCTTCGAGTTGCGCGATTCGCTCCGTCTGGTTCTTGTGCGCCGCGATCAGCGTTGCCCGCCGCTCGTCTTTCTGTCTCAGATACTGCGCATAGTTGCCGGCATAGAAATGCACTCCTTTATTCCACAATTCGACGATTTTTTTCACCGTCACATCCAGGAAATACCGGTCGTGAGAAATCAGCACGAACGCGCCGGGATAGTTCGACAAATACTCTTCGAGCCAGTTGCGCGCCTCGATGTCCAGGTGGTTGGTCGGTTCGTCCAACAGCAGCAGATCGGGCTGCTCAAGCAGCAGTTTCGCCAGCGCGATCCGCATCTGCCAGCCGCCGGAGAACTCCTCGGTGAAGCGATACCAGTCCTGCTTCGGGAAACCCAGCCCGGCCAGCACGCTGCCAACCTTGGCTTCCAGCGCATAGCCGTCGCGGTTGCGAAACAGGCCGTCGAGCCGCGCGTAGCGGTCGGCGACGAATTCATACTCCTCCGACGCCGGATCGAGTTCGCCCATCCGGTGCGCCAACTCCTCCATCTCGCGCTCCATCGACTTCAGGTTGTCGAACACCGACAGGCACTCGGCGAAGACGGTCCGCCCCTTCAGGCTCAGCCCGTCCTGCGGCAGGTAGCCCGCTTCGAGCCCCTTGGCCCGCGTCACCTCGCCCGTATCCGGCTGCTCCAGCCCGGCGAGCATCTTCAGCAGCGTCGTCTTTCCGGTCCCGTTTGCACCGACCAGGCCGGCGCGGTCGTGCGGCGTGATCATCCAGTCAATCCGGTCGAACAGTTCGCGCGGACCAAACCGCTTGCCCGCGCCTATAAGCGAAATCATTGCGCCGCCACCGCCCCGGGACCCCGCAGAATCTGCCCGGCCCGCACTTCCATCAACTGCCCACCCTGCACCGCGATCTTGCCGTTCACCAGCACGTAATCAAAACCCGCCGAGAACTGATGCGGATCCTGATAGGTCGCCTTGTCTTCGACCTTCGCCGGATCGAACACCAACAAATCCGCCGCCATCCCTTCGCGGATCAGCCCGCGGTCCTGGAACCCGAACGTGCGCGCCGGCAACGACGTCATCCTTCTCACCGCGTCCTCCAGCGTCAGCCAGCCGCGCTCCCGCACATGCTTCGCCAGCACCCGCGCATTGGTCCCGTAGCTTCGCGGATGCGGCACGCCCATATCGAACTCCCTGACGCCGCCGTCGCTCGCCACCCCCGTATGCGGCCACTTGGCGATCCGTTCGACGTCCTCCTCGCCCATCGAGTGGTAGACCATCTGCGCCCCGCCCTCGTCCATGATTTCGAAAATCAGCTCGATCTGTTCATCCAAAGTGCCCTGCTTGCCTTTGCCCTTCACTATTTCCGCGATCGTCTTGCCCTCGTAGCCGCGGTTCTTCGGATATCCGCCCACCATCGCATACGCGTAATCCTCCAAACCCAAATCCGCCAACATTTTCTTCATCTCCGCCGCAATCCGCCCCCTCACCGCCTTCGACGCCAGCCGTTCCTTGATTGCCCTCTGCCCGTCGGCCAGCGCCCACGACGGTAGCGTGATGGCCAGCCCCGTAGAACTGCGGTCATAGGGATACTGGTCCACCACCACGTCCACGCCCTTCTTCCTGAACTCCTCCACCAGCGCCAGAGACTTCACCGAATCGCCCCACACCCTCCGGTTGTCGATCTTGAAGTGCGACAGTTGCACCCGCATGCCCGTCGCTTCGCCCACCTGCGCCGCCTCGGTGATCGCCGCCAACACCTCGGCCCCCTCGTCTCTCACATGGCTGGCATACACGCCGCCGTACCTCGCCGCCGCCCGCGCTACCTCCACCACCTCTTTTGTCTCCGAATACGTCCCTGGAATGTAAATCAACCCCGTGGAAAACCCGACCGCCCCTTCTTTCATCGCCGTCTCCACCAGCGCCTGCATTTTGGCGATCTCGGCATCGGCCGCCTTTCTGTTGGCCGACCCCATCACCTCCCGCCGCACCGAGTTATGCCCGATCAGAGACGCGATGTTCAACCCGATGCCCGCCTGTTCCAGCTTCGAGAACCATTCACCCAGCTTCACCTGCGACCCGCCGCAGTTGCCCGTCACCACCGTCGTCACGCCGTCCAGCAGGTAGTTGTCCCCGCGCGGGACCTTCTCGATGGCCCCCTCGATATGCGTGTGAACGTCGATGAACCCCGGCGTAACCACCCTGCCCCGCGCGTCAATCACCCGGTCCGCTGCCTTGCCCGTCAGCGTCCCAATGGCCGCAATCCGGCCCTTCGCAACCCCGACATCGCCGCGGCGCCAGGCGTTCCCTGTCCCATCGACGATCCGCGCGTTCCTGATCAGAACGTCAAAATCCGCCGCGGGCGACGATGCCGCCGCCATGGACAGTGTAACGAGCAAACACGCTGATCTCATACAACCATTCTCAACCAAAGGAGTCCCTGCCTTTGAACGCGGGACCGGTCCCCGTCGCCAGGTTCCGGAAGCCGCACCCGCTGCTTTTGAGTTCGGCAGCCGCCGCTTGTGCACGGCGCGGCGTGTCGCCAAGCTCCGGGTCATATCATAGTTTTTTACCTATTTATCTGTTTTTTCACGCACAATAAGGGCTTTACATCCGGAACAGCCAGAGCCATACTCCTCGCATGCCGTGGACATATTTCACCGATAATCGAGGCCGGCGGTGCCAAGTTGACCAACTAGGCCTTTGGATCCTCTGCCGTCAGCATGTTTACCACCAGCTCATCCATCAGCGTTCCCGCGTCGTGCGGGAAACCCATGTGTTTGGTCCTGACTTGATCTCTGTAGAAACCGATTTTCACGGGATCGCCAGGGAACGCGATCGACTCAGTTTCCCCCTCTATTCCAGGCTCGAGTGGGAAACGGTTCAGGACGCGGAACGGGTGCGTGTCCGGTTGGTGCAAATGCGGCGCGAGATTCACCGGTGGGTCGAGTCGGTCCGGCGGATGCAGCAGTCCGCCTCGCACGAGACCATGCGCAACATCGAGCAGTCGGTGCAGCGGGGTGAACGCGGAGTCGCGGTCGCCACGGCTGTTCGTGACCTCTCCGCCACCACTCTGGTGGTCGGTTCCGCATTCCTTTCGGGAGGCGCTTCGCTTGCGGTCCTGGGAGGCGGCTCGGTACTGCGGGGGACAGCCACGTACCAGGACACTGGCAACATCGGCTCAGCCGTGCTCGACGCGAGCAGCACTTTCGTTGTTGGCGCGATTCCTGTTGCCGGCGCCACCATGGCCGAGGGACAAGCCGCGCAATCCGTTGCGCGGGTGGGATTGAGGACGGCTGTGTCTGCCAGTGAAATGACCGCGGGACAGCAAGCCACGGTCGTTGTCGTCGGGTCCGCCATCAGCGCGACCTCTGCCGGTACCCAGGCCCTGATCGAGGGTCAAAGCACCGAACAGGCGCTCCGCACGGCTACAGCCCGATTCGGAGTCGATGTGCTGACGGGCGGAATGTGCGGCCGTCTGGACCGCCGGGCATTTTCCGTCGCCGCGCGGCTGGCGACCGACGGATTGATGTCCGTGGCAGGCGATGCGATGGTCGACGACTTTGCCGGTGGGCCGGGACCAGGCTCCGTTGCCACGCTCCCTCACCAGGCTCTTCCCATGCCGAGTTCCCCGATTTGCGACGCCAACGCCACACTCATCACAGGCGACTGCGGCCCTCAGGACTGGGTCAGGCAACTCGTCCTTCAGGTTCAGTAGGCGGGACATCGGGTTGCCGGCGCAACGATGCCGCCCGCACTTCTCCCGCACTTCTATTGACCCTGCCCGCCGTATTCCGTGCGAGCAGACGAACGCCATAATCCCAGCGGCTTCTTTTGCGATAACCAGACCGGAAACACCAGTTTGGTTGTAGAATCATGTTGGCCATGCGCTCATCGCGACGTACCGCGGGAGGAGTCATCATGAATCGCATTTTCCTCGTTGTCGCAGTCTCAGCCCTCGCCGCGCCCGCCTACTCAGCCGTAGGCGACGCCAGCCGGGGCAAAGAGGTTTTTGATTCGCTCAAATGCGCCACCTGCCACAGTGTCGCCGGCATCGGCGGCAAGCGTGCGCCTGACCTGGCGCTGAATCTCGTGCGCGGCAATACTCCGGCCGGCCTTTCGGCCGCCATGTGGACCCACGCACCCAAAATGTGGGCCGCCTTTGAAAAGGCGGGTATGGCGAAGCCTCGCCTTACGACGGAACAGGCCGCCGACCTGTTCGCCTTCTTCCAGGCCGCCCGCTACTTCGACAAGCCCGGCAATGCCGCCCGCGGCAAGGCCACGTTCGCGGCCAAGGGCTGTGCCGCCTGCCACGCCCCCGCCGGAAAGCCCGCTTCGGGCTCTTCGCTCGCCAATTGGGAGTCGGCCGCCGATCCCATCGAACTCGCCAGGCGGATGTGGAACCACGCCCCCGCCATGCAGGCCGCCATTGCCGCCAAGGGCGGCAAGACGCCCCTGCTGACCGCGGCCGAGATGGGCGACATCCTCGCCTACATATCGAGTCTGCCCGGCCCCAAACCCCAGCCGGGCAAGTTCTCGCCGGCCTCGGCCGAAACCGGCCAGACCCTGATCCAAGTCAAGGGTTGCCTCTCCTGCCACAAGGGCGCGCAGGCGCTGCCGGGCAAGACCGCCTATACGGCCTCCGCCGAGATCGCCGCCGCCATGTGGAACCATGCCGCGCAGATGAAACACAAAAGCCAGTTGCTGCCCGAGGAGATGCGGCGCATCGTCGGCTATCTTTGGAGCCGCCAGTTCGAAAATGAAGGCGGCGACGCCGCGCGCGGCGAAAAACTCTTCGTCCAGAAAGCCTGCGCCGGCTGTCACGGCAGCAGCACGCCGTATCTGGCGCACGGCGAGGAGGCCAATTCCTACGGCATGGTGGCCGTCCTCTGGCATCATGGCCCGGCGATGCTACGCCAAATGCAAGCCAAAAAGGTCGCCTGGCCCCAGTTCACCGGCCCCGAGATCAGCGACATCGTCGCCTTCCTCAAGGCATCCAAGTAGCCGCCGTTGCCGCCTCGGCCGATGGCGCGCGGCCGGACCATTCGGTCGCTTGCCCGGCCCGGCAGCGAACCGGCCGCCGGAAGGCCCGTCAGCGCGATCATTGCGTGCGTGCCCCAACGGCGCCGAACTTGACGCCCGCCGGTGAACGCAATATGGTGAAACTCGACTGGAGGCCGGCATGCAATCAAAGTCTCGTTGGGCAGCGTTGTTGCTTGCTGCGATGGCTCCGATTCCGGGATGGGCGCAGGACAAGCCGCCCGCCCCGTTGCAGCAACCCTGGGAGGGGGTGCCGGAGCGGTACCGGCAGCTTCCGGTTGGGAAGTTTCAGATCCCGAAAAGCGCCGCGCAGTGGAAGGCCGATCGGGCCAGGGTGAAGAGAATCGTTGTCGCGTCGCTCGGCGATGTGCCCGCACGGCCGTCGCCGCTCGATGTGAAGGTGGTGGCGGTTGACCGGAAGGCCGGGTACCGGATCGAGAAGTTCATCTTTGACAACGGGGTGGACTCGATGGTGCCCGGCTACATCGCCATTCCCGACCAGCGGCAGGGACGGCTGCCGGCGATTCTGACCATGCACGGCCACAGCAGCACGAAGGACAACATGTTCGGCTACAAGCCGACGTCGCAGGACGTGGCCGGATTGCTGGCAAAGCAGGGTTTTGTCGTTCTGGGCATCGACAACTACATTAACGGCGAGCGCCGCGGGACGGGTCCGGCGGGCGATCTCGAGCGCATGGAGAAAGGATCGGACCAGGAACTGTCGCTGTTCAAACTGAACCTCTGGCTGGGACGGACAATGTGGGGCATGATGCTCAGGGACGAGCAGATCGCTCTCGACTACCTGGCGTCGCGGCCGGAGGTGGATCCGAAGCGGATCGGGGCGCAGGGCATGAGCATGGGGAGCACGAGAGCGTGGTGGCTGGCGGCGATCGACGGCCGCATCAAGGCTGTTGTCGGGGTGGCGTGCTTCACCAGATACGAGGACTTGATTGCCATCCGGGCCCTCCGGGCGCACGGGATCTACTACTTTGTGCCGGGGCTGTTGAAGCACTTTGACTCTGAGGGTGTAATGGCCCTGCTGGCGCCGCGGCCGTTCCTGGCCCTGACGGGCGACCGGGATGCCGGCTCGCCGCCCGAGGGGATGAAAAAACTGGAAAAGATCCTGGCGCAGGTCTACAAAGTCCACGGCAGGCCGGAGGCGTTTGAGAGCGTGATCTATCCCGAGACAGGCCACGTTTACAATGACGACATGAAGGCCCGCATGGTGGCGTGGTTCAAGAAGTTCCTGTGAGGTCGCGGCCCGCTGGCAGCGGGGCCCGCGGCCGCGGCGACCTCGGATTGTCGGACATGGACGGAATCCAGAGAAGACGTTTGCTCGCGCCGGCGTTGGCCAGCGCTGCCGGAATCGCGTCCAAAGACGCCGCGGCGCCTGCGCTCCCCCTCATCGACTGCCACATCCACCTGTTCGACCAGACCAGGCCGCAAGGCGCTCCGTATTGGGCCGGGCCAAAGAACAACGAGCCTTCGCTGCCGGCGCGCTACCGGAGGCTCGCCGCGCCGCTCGGCATCGCCGGCGCGATTCACGTCGAGGCCAGCCCCTGGATTGAGGACAACCTCTGGGTCTTGCAGGTGCAGCAGAGCGACCCAATGATGCTCGGCATGATCGGCAATCTCCAGCCCGAAAAGCCCGAGTTCCGCGAGTACCTGGACCGCCACCACCGCAACCGGCTCTTTCTCGGCATCCGCTACGGCAATCTTTGGGGTTATAGCCTGCCGGATCAACTCGGCAATCCCGTTTTCATTGAAGGGCTGAAGCTGTTGCAGCAAGCCGGACTGACGCTGGATACGGCCAATCCGCGGCCGGATCTTCTGAAAGCGATTCTGCGCGTTTCCGA
>Ga0172369_10010549_pt1 | contig 9982 bp, 12 predicted proteins | sample LakKiv25m_FD_114539 | JGI IMG/M metagenome (GOLD analysis project Ga0172369, IMG submission 114539) | Freshwater microbial communities from Kabuno Bay, South-Kivu, Congo - kab_022012_11.25m | ecosystem: Environmental > Aquatic > Freshwater > Lake | place: Democratic Republic of the Congo...
TGGCTTTTCTAAAAGTTTAATTTCAAAATTTTTTGTTTCAGATTTTGATGCTATTTCTCGAGAGATTTCAAATGTAACCCCCATTTTAATTTTTAATTTTTCAAATTTTTTCTGATTTTCTTCTGGAAGTTTAAATAAAAAATCGCAAACTTTCTCTTTGCTGTCATCAAAACATTTTTGATTGATTATCCGTTGATTGCTATAAGTTTTTACTTTGTCAATTATTAATTTCGCAGATTCCACGTCGGTGTTTTCCAATAAAAACTGCAAAAAATTTTTGTCAATAAGCAAACCATTCTCCAAACAAAATTTAAGAATTTCTTTAGTCGGCATTTTTACCTCTTAGAATTAAGTTTCCAAATTTAAAAAAACCTCGAGAATTTTTTTTAAGATTCATATTTCTAATTATTTTCGAAAATTTCTTTTCTTGTTTCATTTTATGACCTTAAAATTGGTCTATTTATTTAATTAGGAATAATCTAAACTTTCTTGAATAATTTTTTTTGCTTTGTCTAAAATGCTTGGGCTAATTGCAAGTTTTATTTCTCGCATTCTTCCGCCTCTGCCTTTTGAAATAACCCGCACATTTATTATTCCTAACATATCAAATTCTTGAATAATGTCTCCAACCCGTCGCTGAGTAAGAATGTCCCATTTATTTTCCTGACAAAACTGTCTATAATAATTATAAACATCTCCAGTAAAAATTGGATCCGTAGAATCTTGCAAAGCTCTCTGAATTCCGTGAACGCCTTTAGTTCTTTGTTCTAAAAGTTGAATTATCGAATGTAAAACCAGTTGAAATTGTTTAGGTTCTGATTTTATAACGTCAAGAATTTTGTCTCTCTCTATTTTATCATTTGATTCATCAATATGTTTTAATAAAATTTTTTTGCTTCCATCTCTTTCAGCTAATTCTCCAGCAACTCTTAGTAAATCCAAAGCTCGTCGAGCATCGCCATGTTCTCGTGCAGCAAACGCAGCACATTTTGCAATAACATCTTGTTGAACAATATTTTCTTTAAACGCTTCTTTTGCTCTTTTTTTCAAAATTTCCTGAAGTTGCAAAGCATTGTAAGGTGGAAAAACAATTTCTTCTTCGCTCAAACTACTTCTAACACGCGGATCCAAATCATCTAAAAAAGTAAGATTATTACTTATTCCAACAATAGAAATTTGCGACTTACTCAATTCGGAATTTAATCTTGTAAGGTTGTACAAAAAATCACTCGAAATTTTTTTAACTGTCTGGTCAACCTCATCGAGAATTAAAACAATAAGTTGTTTCTCATTATCAATTAAATCAACGAATTTATCATAAACTGCTTGAGTCGGCAAACCTGTACCAGGAAATTCTCCGCCTAACTTTGCAATTAATTCAGCTAAAATTCTATATTCAGTATCTGCAATTTTTTTAAGTTTGCAATTCAAATATTCCAACCTTAAACCAACTCCTAAATTTGGGCTCACTCTTTTCAAAAGTTCGTCTTTAACTTTTTGAATTGAAATTGTTTTTCCAGTTCCAGTTTTTCCGTATAAAAAAAGATTACTTGGTTTTTCTCCTCTCAAAGTTGGTCCAAGAATAAGTGCAATTTGTCTTATTTGTTCATCACGATAAGGAATCTCGTCCGGCTGATACTTTGACTGCAAAACTTCTTTATTTTTAAAAATATTATTTTCCTCAAAATTTTCAAAGATATTATCTAAATTATTTTTTATCATCTCAATTTTATTTCTTTTTAATTTGTAATCATAATCTAAATTAATTAACAACCTTTGACCAACAAATTTAAACATAAAATTTCGCAGAGTATTTAAGTGTTTATATTTTTTTAAATATACAACTCCCTGACACCTTAGTTTCGATTGGAAATTTTGAGGGGTGGTTTGCATTCGAGGGAAAAAACAAAATTTATTTATAAATAAGTATTTCTACTAAAGAAAAGTTACAGGAAGATTTCTTGTGGAAATTTAATAAATATATAAAAAGAAAGAATAATAAAAATTTAATTTAGATTTATTGATAAAAATATTTTTTATATATTTTTTGATATTTCTCAAAATTATCTTCTATGAATATAATTAACTATAACTGCCATTATCCAGCCAGAAATATACCCAATTACAAAGGTTACAATCAAAAGCCAAATTAAATTCATAAAATTAAAACTTGTTAAAGTCCAAATCGGATTTAAGGCATGAATTTCAAAAATCCAATCAAGAACTTTTTGCAATAAACTTGGAATTATTAAAACTAACAAAGACCAAATTAAATGAGTTATTGCTAAAAAAAGTCCGCCGATTAAACCTGTTTTGTTTTTGTCTAATTTTAAAGCACTTTTATTTTTATCCAGCTTTAAGGACGTTTTTTCAATTTCAAATTTTGTCATTTTCACCTCCTTTCAATTTTTTAATAGTAAATCGTTTTTATAATAATCTTTAATTTAATAGTAGGTTTTGATAATAAATATTAGAAAGCAGTAGTTTTATAATTTTTGTTTGATAAAGAAATGAATAATATTTTATAAATAATTAAAAAAATATTAAAAAATATATATTATATATAATAAATAATTATATATAATAAATAATAGAAAAATAATTAAATAAAATAAAAATTCAAAAAATTTCAAATTCTTTAAAAACTTTTTCTAGTCGAAATCAAGGGGTCAGGGGGTTAAAATAAAATTATAATTGTTCCAATCTTTTTTAACTTCTTTTATATAATTATTTTTTAAATTAAATCTTCTTCAGAAACAATTACGAAATCTCCAATTGCAATTATTGCGCTGTAAGGAATTAAAGAATCGCTATTTGATGTTCTTTCAAGATTTAAATTTTTTGTATAAGGAGTTGTATCTTTTACTACAATATTTATTAGTTCTCCAGACTTTGTTTCAAAAGTTATGTCTTTAACAAATCCAAGTCGTTTACCCTCTTTTGTTACAATCATTTTACCAACAATTGCAGTAAAAGGATTTTTCTCATTTGACATACCTACTTCAAAATTTTTTTATTTATAAACTTATCTGTAAAAAAATCGTTATTTTTCAGTATATAAAAATTAACACAAAATCACCACAATTTTTAAAAACCTTTTTTCAAATATTTTATTATGAAACTTGCTGGATTTAATTTTAACAAATTGAACATAGAAAAATTTTCAGATAATTTTGCAGATTTAAAAATAAATACTCATATAGATATTCTTGAAATTGGTGAAGTAAAATCTGAAATTTTTAAATTAAAAGAACAAATGATTGCAGTATCTTTCAAAAATATCTTAAACTACGAACCAAATATCGCAAAAATTGAATTTACAGGAACAATTATTTTAGGGGTTGAATCAAGAATTGCAAGAGAGGTTTTAAAAGATTGGAAAGACAAAAAAATTCCAAATGAATTTAGGGTGAGTTTATTTAATATTATCTTAAGAAAATGTCATGTTAAAGCTCTTGAACTTGAAGAAGATTTAAATTTACCTTTGCATGTTCAAATGCCATCGCTACAAAGAAATGCTTTTGATAAAAAAGAAAATTCTCCAGAAGAAGAAATAAGTAAAGGAGAAGATTAATTTAAGTTTGAATTAAATTATAAAATATAAATTCAACTTTTGTGAGGTGATTGACTTGCAAAGAGCAGGTAGGGAATCACCTTAGAATTCTTGAAAAGATTATTATTCAAAAATGCCAACTGACTTAAGAACACAAAAACTTGCAAAATTAATAGTAAATTATTCTTTGAAAGTAAAACAAAATGAAAATGTTGTAATATCGGGTTCAACAGAAGCACAGGAGTTTATTCTCGCACTTTACAAAGAAGTTTTATTAAAAGAAGCTCACCCAATTTTAAGAATTTCAATACCCGGAACAAATCCATTTTTTTACAAACACGCGAAAAAACATCAAATTGAAAAATTTCCAGATCATTTTGATTATCTTGTAAAAAATTCCCAAAAATATATTGGGATAGATACTGAATTAAACACTCGAGAATTAACTAATTGTGACCCAAGAAAAATAACTGCTCGTTCAAAAGTAGTTCACCCTATTTCAGAATACATTTGTAATTCTCGTCCAAAAATGTGTAGAGTTACTGTTGGTTTTCCTTGCCACGCTCTTGCTCAAGAAGCAGAATTATCTTTTCAAGAATATGAATCTTTTGTTTACAGTGCATGTTTACAAGATTGGGAAAAAATAAAAAAATTAATTGAAAAAATAAAATATAAATTCAAAAAAAATAGCAAGGTTCATTTAATTGGTGAAGGAATTGATTTAAAATTAAATGTTATAGGAAATTTAGCAAAATTAGATGCAGGCGAAGAAAATATGCCGGGTGGTGAAATTTTTATGGCGCCAGTAAAAAGTTCTTTAAATGGTTGGGTAAAATTTGATTATCCCGCAGTTCGTGATGGAAAAGAAGTTACTGATATAAAATTAATTTTTAAAGACGGAAAAGTGATTGACTCAAAAGCAAGTAAAAATGAAAATTTCTTAAAAGAGATGATAAATACAGATGAAAATTCTTGTTATGTTGGAGAATTAGGAATTGGATGCAATCCCAAAATAAAGAAATTTACTAAAAATCTTTTATTTGACGAAAAAATTAATGGAACAATTCATTTAGCATTAGGAAGTTCTTATAAGGAAAATTTACCCGAAGATGAAAAAAGAAATTCAGCAATTCATTGGGATATTGTAAAAGATATGAATAAAGCAAAAATAATTATCGACGGAAAAATTTTACAAGAAAAAGGAAAATGGATTATTTAATGTAACCGAATAACTTAAAAGAGGTTTTTTCTTAAATATTCTATGAAGATATCTAAATTAAAAAAAGAAAAGATTTCCGAACAAATTTTGCTTTTTCTTTTTACTCGTTCTCCTCAAATATTATTTACATCACACATTGCACAAGAGATAGCACGCGATGAAGAATTTGTTAAAAAAATATTGAACGAATTAAAAAATAAAAATTTAATAATTGAAGTAAAAAAAAATAAAGAAGGAATAGATTACAAAAAAAGATCTCGTTGGAAATTGAACGATAAGACTTATCAAGTTTATAAAAATCTTCAAAAAGTATAGTCTTTATTACCTTAATCTTTTTATATTAAGATTTATTTTTCTAAGGATGGATCAAATAAAAGAGGCATTTAATAAAGTTAAAAAAGAGGTTTCAGAAATCCAGGGCGAAGTAAAATATTTAAAAAAAGAGCTTTTTGAAACTCGAGAAGGGGTTATTTCTATATGCAATATTATCAAAATGCTTCAATTTTCTCAAGAAAAAATTATTTCTAAATTAGATGAAATTCAGAAAGATTTAAAGGAAGAACAAAAACCAGAAAATACAACAATTCCAACACAAAAACCAGAAAATACAACAATTCCAACACATATTCCAACACAAAAACAAATAGATAAATATGGTTTTATTGATTTTACAAAGGAAAATAATTCAATTTCCATAGGAAATGGTGGGGTTCCAACAGACAGACAGACAGACAGACAGACAGACGAATACCCCAAAAAAATAGAATATTTTAATAAAAAAAGGGAAGAAGCGATAAATTCAGTAGATAATGCCTTAAAAATTTTAGATTCTCTGGATAATTTAAAAAAGGAAATTCGTTTAAAATTTAAACGTTTAACTGGGCAAGAAATGCTTATTTTTTCCTCTATTTATCAAATAGAAGAAGAAAAGGGAATATCAGATTATAAGTCAATTGCCAAAAGATTAAATCTTACAGAGAGTTCTGTTAGAGATTATATTGGTAAACTAATAAAAAAGGGAATTCCTATAGAAAAAAGAAAAATAAATAATAAGACTATTCTTCTTTCAATATCCGAAAACTTGAAAAAAATAGCTTCACTTTCTGCAATTATTGAATTAAGGGAAATTTAAACATTTATTCGTTTAAACGAATAAATGTTTAAATTATCGCTTTTTTCATTTTATTTTACAAATAAGTAGTCTCACTTTCAGACTTTTTAAACTATTTTTTAAAATTTCTCATACTTTTAATACGTAGATACCCTCTTTTTTTCATAATTACCCCTCCTTTTATCTTTGTTAACCCTCACTTTTTGTTTTTTTAACAAGATTTCTTTCATATCTTCATTAATAAATACTCTTTTTTTACCATTTTTCTCAATAGATTCATTTATTAAACCATCACTTTTTTGTTTTATAGTATTTATTTGCCCCCTTATTGTAGATCTCTCCTTTCCGAGCATTACTGATAAATCATCATAGCTCAATTTTACATCGCTATTCAAAAGTACCCAAACTATTGCCCTTTCAGTTATAGAAAATTGTTCTAATTTAGGCGTTTGAACAGCTGTTTGAACAGCTGTTTGAACAGGATAAACAATTGTTTGTTTATTAAACACTTGTTTATTTGTTTTGAACAGCTGTTTATTGTCCAGTTGATTAATTATTGAGATTATATTTTTTATTCCTTCAATATCTTCTTTTATCGACGATAAATCTTGCTTTATTTCATCTACTTCTTTTTTTTGTAAGTTTTTTTCAGAATCTAAATGTTTTATCCAACCAATAACCGAATTTATATCTTTTTTAACAGCCTCAAAACCTTTTTTTGTATCATCTTTTATTAACTCAGCCTCTTTTTTACCAAAAAACCAATTAAACATAATAATTACTTGTAAATACTATTTAAAAATCTTTCTATTACGTCGACAAAATAGCAGAAAAGCCATTTATTTTTTATTAAATTTTTAGTCAGATAATAATAAAAATAGCTGTTTGTTTAAAAAAATAGCGATAAACAGCTTGTTTAAACGGCCTTAAACACTGCAAACAGCTGTTTATAGGGGGTTTTATCTGGTTTAATCTCGTTAAGCATGTTAATAATAATTTGTTTATGGAACTTAGCCAGCCTTAGTGAACAACTGGACAGAATGTTTTTATTAAAAACAACACAGAATAAAAAATTAAAAATTTTAAAAAATACCATAATATTTAAAAATTCTTTTTTGATATTTGTTCAATGAGCTCTCACTATGATTCTCAACAAACCTCAACAAACCTCAACAAAACCAGGAAACCCCCGAAACTTCAGAATCTCCTAGAATGAGGGAACTAAGAGAAGCAACTGAAGCAGCTGTACGGGCTTGGAACAGAATACCTGCAGAAGAAAGAAAAGCCATTCTTATCAGACTAAATTATAATATCGCAGTTTATTCCGCAACAAAGACATAGCACAAGCAGATGCAGTTGCAAACGATTTCACCAGATTTCATGGTTAACATTTAGGGGTATTTTTCTAGACATTCGGTTATTTAACTTAGCTAATCTTAGTGAACAAAAACAATAAATCAACAAAACCGCGCAACAATTCTTAAAAGCCTTTTTCTTTTATTTATAAAATGAAAACTTATTATAGAGAAAAATTAGTGCCAGGACTATATTCCGATACTTCTGCAGTCAGTTTAAATTTTTATCATCGAAGATCCAGACTTTTGCTGTGACCAAACAAGAAAAAACTTTATACAAGATATAGTTTAGGGGATGTTTACGAATTTATACCTCTTCTGAAAAGACAGATCGTTCTAAAAAAAGATTTCTGCATTCAATTTATTTCCAATTAATCATGATAGGCAGTAGCTTTTAGAAAGTTTAATACAACCTTTTCAAAGATTGCCCCCGCTTATTTCTATGTTAGAGCAAAACACTTCAATTGCCTGTTTTCAAAGAGCAATCCTCAAAAATCAATATCCCTAAATATGCACAAGACCGTTTAAGTGCCAGATGGTATGACGAAAATGGAAGATATCACGGAATGCCTGGCGAGTAAATTAATCTTTAATTCTTACTTAAAACTTAGCCAACCTTAGTGAACAACTAGCGGGACCTCTTTGGTAAAAAACAACACCGAATTATAAAAATTCAAGAAAAAATAATTAAATTTGATAAAAATATAAAAAACACATAAAAACTTCGCACAAGGTATATTGTGCGAACCTTAAAAATAAATACATTTTATTGTGGAATTATTCTTTTTTGTTTTTTATATAGCATTCTTTGCACAACACAGATCCACCCTCTCTTGGTTTGAAAGGAACCTGACAATCTATACCACAAGCAGAACATTTTGCATTATGCATTTCTCTTTGGCCATTACCAAAAGTTCTTCTTTGAAATCCAAACTTTCTTTTTGGTCTTTTTGCAGCATAGCACTCTTTGCAATAAACCGGTTTATCTTTCTCAGGTTTGAAAGGAACCTGACATTCTTTACCACATTCACTACAAATTGCATCGTACATTTGTTTCTCTCCAGAATTTTCGAATTCTGAATCTTCGTATTCTTCTCCCATTTTTCCTCCTTACATCTTTATGAGTAATTAAATTATTTTTTCTCAGTTTTTAAGTTTTTATATTCTTGATGATATTAGTCCAAAACATTTGAGATACAAATTAATAATGTATTTATCGGTATTGTTGCCCAAATAAGAAGCTGATTTTCATTTAAAATTAAGAAACCCAAGTTTAATACCAAACTTATTCCCACCATCCATTTTGAGAGGGTTTTATTTTTATCTTTTAAAAAAATATAGAAAAAAATTGTTCCAAGTAATGTCGCAGTATAACCCAAATATACATTTTCTATTGATTTCGCTTTTATCAAATCAAGTAAAACAAAAAAAGGAACTTTCCAAACATCGACTATAAAATCAAAAAAAGATACAATAATTATTATTGCAAGGGGAATTGTTACAAGAAATATCAACGTCCAGTTTGAACTATTTTTTATTAAATCTATTAAAAAAAGAGGGTTGTTTAAAAAGATTTGAAAACTATTTTTAACTATGTTAATCACCAACTCAAGCATATTTTTTTGAATAAATGAAACTATATAAATCCATCTTTCTTTTTTTCATAATGGAAAAAAAAGAGTTTTTAGAAAAATTTTTTATTGAGTTAAAGATTTTAAAAAATTCCCCGTATACTATTCGAAATTATACGTCGCTGGTTAAACATTTTTTGGACTTTACAAATAAAAATCCTGATTTGATTCAAGAGACAGAGATCAAGAAATATATTGCGGAAAAATTATCTGATAAATCCCCCAGTCTGATTATCCTTTTCTTGTCCGCAATAAGATTTTCTTATTCTTCAATCTTGAAATTTGACCCAACAATTGGAATTAAACGTCCAAAAAAAGAAAAAAAAATTCCAGATGTTTTAACCAAAGAAGAAGTGAAAAAAATTCTCGATAATTGTTCTAATAAAAAATCAAAACTTATGCTTAGTTTGATATATGCTTGCGGACTTAGGGTTTCAGAAATAGTAAACCTAAAAATTAATGATTTGAATTTTGAAGAAAGAACCGGAAAGATAAAGCAATCCAAAGGAAAAAAAGACCGAGTGTTTAATATTCCCGATAAGTTGTTTAAACAGTTGTTCAAACAGGTAGAAAATCAAAAAAAGCTAAATAAAGAATATTTATTTGACGGAAAAAATGGAAAATTATCGACGAGAAACATTCAAAAAATTGTAAAAAATGTAGTAAGAAAATCTGGAATAACAAAACAAGTTCATACTCACACACTAAGACATAGTTTTGCAACACATCTCTTGGAAGATGGAATTGACATAAGATACATTCAAGGACTTTTGGGACATAGTTCGATTTCAACCACAGAACTTTATACGCACATTTCTGCGCAACAATTAAAAAAAATAAAATCTCCTTTGGATAAGAATTAAAATGAAAGAACCTTGCGAAAAATGCGGACATAATTCAGAAGAAAATTTGAAAAAATTTGGAGTTGTATTTTGTAGGGTTTGTTTTAAACTTTCTCCGAACAATCCTGAAGAATTAGATAAATATCTCGAAGAAAAAATTGATTCAAAAGCTCTTGATTCTTTTAGAAAATTTGTAAAAATTAATTCCGAATTATTGAAAAGTGGGATGGTAAAAAAAGCAACAATTGGAAATGTTGTTTCAAGGCCACCA
>Ga0172369_10010550_pt1 | contig 9982 bp, 2 predicted proteins | sample LakKiv25m_FD_114539 | JGI IMG/M metagenome (GOLD analysis project Ga0172369, IMG submission 114539) | Freshwater microbial communities from Kabuno Bay, South-Kivu, Congo - kab_022012_11.25m | ecosystem: Environmental > Aquatic > Freshwater > Lake | place: Democratic Republic of the Congo...
AAGATCTAAATGTTGCAAACACTGTTTACACTCTTAATGAAAGCGTTTCAATAAATGACGCAACCTGTTTCACAGTAAGTGCAGACAATATAACTCTTGATTGTGCAGGATTTTCCGTTACTGGAAATAATAATGCTAATTACAAAGGAGTGTATTTAATAGGAAGACAAAATATAACCATAAATAATTGTCAAATTTCAGAATTCGGAATAGATATCTTTGTACAGTATTCTAATTATAGCATATTCAAAAACAACACTTTGAGTTCAACACAAAATCAAACACTAATTTATTTGTCAAGTTCACAACAAAATACTTTTTATTATAATAATTTCACAAACACAACAGGATATTATGTTAACGATATTTCTGGAGGAAACTACTTTAATACAACAATAAGTGGAAGTGCTGTCGGTAATTTTTGGTCCAATGTTCTAAATGGAAGCGTTGAAGTCAAAGGAATGGTTTCATCAACAGACTTTCCCGGATATTATTACGGTTCTAGCGGAGCAGGATATCCATATAATTCAGTAACGTCTCAAGGAAAAATAACTTCCGGAGTAATAGATTATGGTCCACTGACAACTCAACAAGGAACTGGAGCTATAGGAATTTCTTCATGCGGAGTGGCAGGAGTATCTTTTGAGAATAATAGAGACTATGTTCTGCTAAACAGTATTAGCGACTATAACTCAACGTGCTTTGACATGTATAATTTAAAAAATGTAACCTTTGATTGTCAAGGATATACTTTAGATGGTTTAGACACTGACGGAACATATGGTTTTTATTTGTCTGGAACAACAACTAATGTTACAATAAAGAATTGTAAATTAACTGACTTTTATCATGGAGTTTATATGTACGGTTCGAATGTACGCTACAACAAAATACAGAACACAACAGTTGATAGTAGCAAGTATGATGGAATAAGATTATACTCTTCCAGGTATAATACAATAACTAACGTAACATCGAGTAATAATAATTATGGAGGAATATATTTACAATCTGCGCAATATAATAATATTTCAACTTCTTCATTAGTTCACAATAGTTGCGGAATGGTTGGAGACCAATGGTGGTATTATAATATGGGTGGAATAATTCTCCAAAGTTCGCCATATAATTTTGTGTATAATAATAGTGTTACAGGAAATTGTAGACAAGGAATAACTATGTGGTCTTCTTCTTATAATAATATAACTTCAAATAATTTGACAAATACAATAATAATGGTGTGGGAAACAAGTAGCTACAATGTTGTTGATAGTAATTATATTAGTGGAGCACAAATACAGATTGAAGGAAATGATCACAACCTTGTGAGAAATAATACTGTTGTAAATACGTGGAGAGGATTCTCGCTCATTCCAGCATGGTACCTAAAAGGTCTAACAAATAATACTTTTGAGAATAATAAATTTAATTGCACTCAAGGATATAGCTGTTCTTACGCATTTTATATAGGAGATTATGCAAGAAGAGATGGACCTATAAATGATAATAACTTTATTAATAACACTATACAAAATGCAGCATATGGATTTTATCTTGAAGAAAAAACAAATAATCAAATTTTTATTGAAAATAAAATAATAAATTCCTCTAGTTGCGGAATATACATAAAACCTTCATCTTATTCAAATTATTTCCACGCAAATGAAAATAATATTGATTATGCTGGCTCTAGCCAGAGATTTATTTCAACTCTTGCTCAGAATGCAAGTTCATCTGAAAATAAAGGGTGGTGGCCAGTATTAGATTCAGATGGAACAAATGTTACAACGCAGACACAGACTGCATGGTATAATGGAATTTCTGGAGGAGAAAACGCAGATGGAACTCCAAATTCATCTTTGAAATATTGGCACAATAATCAAATTCTTCTTAGTGGGTGTACTTCGCTCACATCTAACATAAGATATAATTACGTAGTGGGTAATGACCTCACAGGAATTTCAACAACTTGTTTTGATATAAATGGACAATCAAATATAGATCTAAATTGTCAAGGAATAACCTTGTCAGGAACAAATGCTTTAGGAACATACGGTATACGCCTATTGAACTCTCAGAACATTTCAATCAGAAATTGTAATATTGAAAACTTCTACAATGGAATTTATTTCTCTACTAGTTCAAATAATCAAGTTGCAAATTTGGCCATTTCAAATAGTACGATGCAAGGAATATTTTTGGGACCTTCAAGCTCAAATAATTATTTTGAAGCCGTAAGTAATGAATTAGATTACATAAATGATAGTGTTTCAAAATTTTACTCAGTTAATTCTCAAAACACAAGTTCAACATTAAATTTAGGATGGTGGCCAACAATATATTCTGACGGACTAGGAATAACCCAACAAACTTTAACAGCATGGTACAATTACATTTATGGTACAAATGCTGATTTATCTAACAACGAATCGCTTACAACTTGGTATGGTGGCATAACTTCTGGAATAAATGCCTGTAATCCTTTACTTGAGAATGATACTTCCTACAACTTGTTAGGAAATCTTACGAATAAATCACAAACTTGTTTCAACATCAATGATAAAAAAAATGTTGTTATAGATTGTCAAAATAATATAATTTCAGGAGAAGGAGTGGCTGGAACTGTCGCAATTATATTGAACAACAGCGAAAACATCACTGTTAAAAATTGCATCTTGCAAAATTTTGACAAGGGTATAGTTCTAGACCATATTGTAAATAGTAGCATTGAGAGCAACGAGATAAGCTCTCTATCTGAAGGAGTACACATTGATTCGCTTAGTATTAATAATTTATTTTATGCAAATTCAAATAATTATGATTCTATTCAAAACACAACTCTTAAAATAATGTCTTCTTCTAATCAAAATGTATCTTCGCAATTAAATTATGGTTGGTGGCCAGAGCCTGGAAATTTAGGAGAGATAGTTCAAACGGTTGGAGATACAGTGTGGTATGGGGGATTGTCTGGAGGAAGAAATTCAGATTTAACCCTAAATATATCTTTGGCATATTGGTACAATAATTCAATAGCTCAAGAAGCGGTTTGTCTTAATAATTACGAAAGCAACAAAGACTATTTCCTAACTATTGATGTAGAAAACTATTCTAAAACTTGTATTCACATTGTCGGGCAACAGAACATTACTCTTGATTGTCAAGGTAGAACTATATCTGGAATAAGTATGCCTAATTCTTATGGTCTTCACATTGATTCTGGATCAAAAAATATAACTGTCAAGAATTGTAATTTTAAACAGTTTGACAGAGGCGTTGCTATAAGCGGATCAACAGAAAATAGCTTTAGCAACATAACTTCTGGTTTGAATTCATTTGGAGTGTATGTGGATGCAACATCTCATAGAAATAAATTTGAAAATTTGTTGTTGTACAATAACACAATAGATGGATTGAGATCACAACAACCATCATATAATGTTTATAATAACTTGACGTGTATTTTTAACAGAGAAGTAGGATTTAACATTGCAGCAGGTGGTGGCTACAATAATGTTTCAAATCTATTGACTTATGGAAATAATCAGAAAGGAATATATTTCCTATTATCAAATTACAATATTCTAGAAAACATTACTATTTATGATATTTATGGAATAAGATTTGACTCCTCTGAACGCAACACACTAAGAAACATATATATGAGAAATGATTCTTATGGTTATGGTTTTAGCATTTGGGACTCTGGAGATAGATACACTGGCGCATATAACATTGTTGATAATATGACTATTGATGGATACTATTATGGATTTTATACTATGAATCTAGGGGGCAATATTGTATTTAATAATGTTTTAATAAACAATTCCAACTATTCGTTTTACTCATATACATCGCCGAATAATGTTCAGACGGCAGTTAGTTCAACATTTAACAATTTAAGTTTACTAAATCAAAGAAAAGCAATATACTTTGACAGAAGACACAATTTTGTATTTAAGAATTTGTTAATTGATGGGGCTACAGAAAATGGTTTGGAGCTATATCGCGCACAAAATAATTCATTCATAAATGTAACAATAAAAAATACTGTTCAAAAAGGAATATCTTTGTTTGACTCGAATAATAATTATTTTAACAATGTGTCAAATGAATTTGAATACCAGAATACAAATCAGAAATTCTATTCTGACTCAAATCAAAATGCTAGCTCTTTAGGAAATCTAGGCTGGTGGCCTACGCTGAGCGATCTTGGAACTGGAGCGTTACAACAAGCGCAGACTGCATGGTATGGAGGACAAGAAGGAGGAAAAAATAACGATCTCACTCATGATTTAGATTTGAATTGGTGGTATCAAAACAACATAGGATTAGGAATAGTTCGCTTAGATTTAATTAATCAAGATGGCGGAACTTTATTTATTTCCACATCTGAGATCTTTGGTCAAGTGAATATAACTGCACAACAACCAACATTAAGTGTTAACTATTCTTGGTACAAAAATGGTGTGTTAAATAAGACAGGAACATACGTGGGATATCAAACCAAAGCATTGACTAATGTAACTAGTGTCACGGGCTTAACTGTTGGAGACACATGGATACTTGAAATAACTGCGGGAACTGATTCTGGGGAAATAAAATCAAGAAACTCAACGCCAGTAATTGTTTACGGAGTATTAAATGATTGTACGAATGCTTTCAGTAATAATGTGAACTATGCTGTGCTTTCTAATATAGAAAACAAACAGGATTTGTGCTTTGATGTTAATTCTAAGAATAATATAACTATAGATTGTCAAAATAATAAAATAAAAAATATAACGTCCGGAACAAATACCGCAAAAGCGTTCCAAATAATAAACTCAGATAGAATAACGATAACAAATTGTTTAATTGAAGATGTTGAGGGTTCAGCAATATATTCTTCGCAAAGCGATGAACAAGAATACTCTAATATTGCTGCGAATAATACTCGGGGAATAAAAATACAGGATTCAAATAATAATCACATAAGTTCTATTATTTTGATTAATTCAACCATTTATGCAATAGAACTTCAGAATATCACCAATTCTCTGATGAATTCTATTGGTGTTGAAGGTATGAGTATAACTAATATAGGAATTATATTGAACAAATCAGACAACAACAGTCTTAGAAATATTCAGGTTCAAAATGTAACTCAAGAAGGAATAAAAATTCTAGACTCTTCAAATAATTTCTTTAACAGTAATGCTAATGAAAAAAATTATGATGGTCTGACTCAAAAAGTTTTCATAAACCAAGCACAGAATATGTCCTCAGCTAATAATACTGGCTGGTGGCCACTTCTAACAAGCAACGGATTAGATGCAACTACTCAAACAAATACTGCTTGGTATAATGGAACTACGGGAGGTAGAACTGCTGAAGGACAAACAGATATAGGTTTAAAATATTGGTATAATAACAAATTATATAGTAATGCGCCATCAGTTGACCAACTTCAAATATCTAGCACTGATCAAAATAATAGATCTGAAGGAGATCTTATTTCACAAATATTGACGACAGGATATAATGGATTACAAGTATACAACATCCTAGATTGGAGAGTAAACTCAACGGGAATTTCTCAAATAATCTTGCCTTTTAACACAAATCCAGTTGGGGCAACAGAAATAAATGATTATTCGCAGAATCAGTTGATTGCGAGATTGGGGCAAGGAGATGGATCAACTTCTATTCCTGATTGGACAAGTTCCGGAAGAATAGGGGGCGCATTTAATTTTGACGGTGTAAATGATTTCATAGAGGTACAAAATTCTCAATTGATACAAAATCTATCTTATATGACTGTAGAAGCATGGATAAAGCCGGATAAAATAGGAAGCGACGATTACAAAATAAAATCAATAGTTACAAAAGGAGATTTTAATACATTTAGACATTTCACTCTAGTAATTTTAGCAAATAATAAATTTGAATTCTTTATGGGAGATGGATTTAATTATGCGGGCTTAGAATCTGCTGCTTATGTACAAAAAAATGTTTGGCAACATGTTGTAGCAACATTCAATAATAATACTAAAGAAATACAAATATATGTTAATGGAGTATTAGATTCCTCAACAACTGTATCCTGGTTTACGCCTAACTTCCAAAACACAAATGAATTAAGAGTTGGTTGGGGCAATAGCGATGACTTCTCGTTTGACGGAATAATTGATGAAGTAAGAATTTACAATAGAATATTATCCCCAGAACAAATTAAGAATAATTATGACTATGGACTTATGGGTCAATATTCAGGGGATTTAGTTGCTCAAGAAATAAGGAAAGGAGACAATGTTTCTTTATTTGCTACGCCTACTGACTCTGTTGTGGATGGTTCTGTGATTGGTAGCAATAATATAATAATACAAAATACTCCGCCAGTAATATCAAATGTTCAAACAACAGGAACTGATCTCGCCACATCACAAGATATTACAATCACTTATACAACAACTGATTCAGATCAAGATAGCATTGATGTAATTAATGATTGGAGAAACAAAGGTGTAAGCATAGCAAGACTTAACTTGCCTTTTAACAACAACATCTCAACTACGCAACATGATTTGATAAAAGATTATACTACATTCAGTAATCATGGAACTCTTGGAAATGGAACCCTTGGAACAGAACCAACATGGACAAATAATGGCAAAGTTGGAGGAGCATATTCTTTTGATGGAGTAAATGACATAATCACTGTAGATAATAGTTATTCACTACAAATGGGCTCGAATTCTTGGACAATCTCGTCGTGGATAAAAACTTCGAGCAACCAACAATATCAAGGAATAATTAACGCTTGGAGTGGATCAGGATATCAAAGTAATTACAGACTTGTTGTTTATGATTTGGCAAATCTTGGAGCATACGGCAAAGCATCATTCGTAATTTATAGAACAAATTATACTGATGCATTCAATGCAACAAGTACAACAACAGTAACAGATGGTCAATGGCATCAAGTTGTAGGAGTAAAAAATTCAACTCACATCTCTATATATGTTGACGGACAAAAACAGGCATCAACACAAATACCTCAATTAGATGTTACGTTGTATGGTGATGTAAGCATCGGAAGTGGCTTTGAAAATGGCTGGAACTTTAATGGAACAATAGATGAAGTAAAAATGTATGCGCGTGCCTTATCATCTGAGCAAATTTTAGCAGATTATCAAACTGAACTTACTGGAGAATATTCAAATAAAATTTCAAATAAAGAAACCAAACAAGGAGATCTTTGGATAGTTCAATTGACTCCAAGTGATGGAACTGAAGATGGTACTTCTGCAACGTCACAAGCATCTCAAATTCTAAATGTTGTTCCAACAATTCCAACAACATTAACGCCTACGCTAGATGGGAAGACTTATTACAATTATCTAAATATAAGTTGTTCAGGAAGCACAGACCCGGACGAAGGAGATGTAGTTCAATATGAAATACAGTATGGTTTAGGATTGAATTGGAATCCACTTGCTACAACATCTGGCGGAATATTTACATGGGATGTCACTAATTCAAGATATTTGGGAATAGGTTTGAGATGCAGAGCAACAGATGGAAAATCTTACTCTGATTGGAATCAACCAATAGGAACAATTAACGCATTAAGACTTCCAACACCTAAAAATTCTAGTCTTCCTGCTGGAGGAGGCGCTGGAGGTGCAGGAGGAATTACAGATCCGACGGTTAATCAAACTGTGGATGCAAACGCAACGACTAATCAAACTCAGGTTAATTTAACTGCAATAAAGACGTCTAAGGAATTAAAAGCAACATTAACAATACCAAATTTTGAGAAACTAAGAAAAGAATTGCTAAAACTAGAAGTAGAAAATAGACAAGACTCTGATTTGAATGATGTATATGTAGCAATTGAAGTATACAATCCAAATTCTGAACTGGTAGAAACATTCATATCTCAAAAGAAAAAAATAATGGTTGGGGAAGTAAAAATATACTCATTTGAATGGATACCTCCATTCACATCTTGGTTGGGAACTTATTCCGCTAAGGCAACGGTATTTTATGGAGATAAAGTCTTGAACATTAATAAGAATTTCAAAGTGACTGACAAATCATTTTCTTTTGGAGACGCTACTATGACTAATTCTGCCAAAGACAAAGTACAACTCAACCTACAAATAAACGATGAGTTAGGAACAAGTCTTGAAGGAGTTTATGCAGAAGTTCAACTAACAAAAGACGGAGAAATATTTGATACATTCGTCTTAGACTCAACATACGTTTCAGATAATGGACAAATCACGCTTCCAGTAGAGTTTGATTCAACACAACTTGAAACTGGAGAATACAAGATGAATGTTAAATTATTTTATGAAGGAAAAACCGAAACAAAAGAAATGCCTTTATATATTGGAGCGGATGAAGTAAGTCTGACGCCTCTTCAAAGTGGCCAAACAGAGATTGACTCAGCAGTTCAAGTAACTAGAACAGAAAAATCGCCAATAACTCTAATAGTTGCAGGAGTCTTGCTAGTAATTCTAACAATAATTGCAATTAATAAGTTAAAAAACAGAACAAAACCCCCTATGCAACCACCTCAACAGCCACCTAAACAATCAACTCAACAGCAAAATCAACAAAAATCGGGAGGGGGAGAGATTGATCCTTACGGAGAACAATATGATTTACCGGATTTAACGCCTCCAAACATGTCCTAGTCCGTTAACAGGACAAAACTCTTCAAAAAAGCATAACGTTTATAAATCATTCAGCTTTTCTGCAAAGTATGACTGATGTATTAATTTTCAATAAATGGAGCACAACTGGAATAAAAGTAGACGATCCTGGGATCGCACAATATTTATCTTTGGTTCCTGTAATTGTTCCCAAAACTGGGGCAAGATATGCAGGAAATAAGTTCCATAAGTCAAAAATATCTATAGTTGAAAGATTAATCAATAAAGTAATGATAACAGGTCATAGAGCAAAAAAACACGTAATTAGTTCAGGACACAACACTGGAAAGGCACATCTTGCTCACGACATCGTGAAGAGAGCGCTAGAAACAGTGGAATCCAAAACAAAGAAGAATCCTATAGAGGTGTTAGCAAAAGCAATAGAAAATGCAGCACCACGTGAAGAAATAGTCACAATCGAATACGGTGGAGCACGATATCCAAAAGCAGTAGAATGCGCGCCACAAAGAAGAATAGATATGGTTCTAAGGTTAATGGCACAGGGAGCAAGACAAAAAAGCTTCAATAAAAAGAAAAGTATTGAATCAGCTTTAGCAGAAGAAATAATATCTGCATTTACCCTTGCCCAAACAAGTCAAGCAATTTCTAAAAAACTTGAAATTGAAAGACAAGCAGATGCAAGCAGATAAGAACTCTACTTTTGAAGAGTCCTTGCAGAAATTTTGTTTGAAAGATAGTCATCAATTCTTTTATGATAGTCTTCTCTAACTACTTTTTCATAGCTTCTTGAAATGTCTAAAAGGCCTCCATAGGGAATTAGTGTTGCTATAATTTCTCTCGGAATCCATTCAAGTAAGGCACTATAATTTCTGCTATCAATCACATATATGCTAGCAAAAAATGCTTTAAATGTTAATTCTCCAACATCCAACCACAAGCCTATGCTTTGCAAATGTTCAGATCCACTAAGTTTTAATGCACTTGTAAAAGGACCTAGAAACATATCAAGATTATCAATCTTTTTTGCAACAATCATTCTATCCTTAAATTTAAAATTATAAAATCTTGAATAATCAACAATCATAAGAATTATGGATAAAAATTATTAAAATAAAAACAACGTTAATATTTCCGAAAATATTTCACCTTATTAGTGCTCTTTTCGGATTATTTTTCTTGACTTCTTCCAAATTAATAATTGGTTTAGAAATTTTAATAGAATCATCAAATCCAATTCTAGGACAAGCAGTGTTAATCCAAACTTCAACGAAAGGAAAATCCTCTAAAGAACCAAAATTATAAGTGTTATCTAGGAA